>WNFX01010655.1_pt1 | contig 11909 bp, 8 predicted proteins | sample 5400111 | NCBI WGS metagenome assembly WNFX01 (sample SAMN13153363, study PRJNA577476) | soil metagenome | isolation source: 40 cm soil or saprolite under grassland replicate 1 | place: USA:California | collected 2016-06-15
CTGTTTTACCACCCATTTCCGAAATACCCAATCTGCTTCGTAATCCCGAAGCTGTACCAATGTCAACAGTACCCTGCATCATTCTGCACATTCTGTAGGCGGTGGCCTCACTAATAGCTTCCTTGCGGCTATTACCATTGTCAAAACGTTTGATCACATTCCCATTCTTGTCCTCAATACGGGAAATGAAATAGGGCTTTGTTGAAAAACCATGACCAGCAAAAATGGAGTAACCCCACATCATTTCATACAAAGAAAGATTGCAGGCTCCCAATGCCAGCGAAGGAACCACATCAACCTTGGTTGGTATATTTAATCGTTGTAAAAAATCAGCAAATTGTGGTGGCCCCACCTGTTTCATAATATAAGCACTGGCGCAATTCAATGAAAAAGCAAGTGCACCGGCCATTGTTACCTGTGGGGCCCCTTTACATTTTTTTCCTGCAGGCACCCATCCATTACCGGGAAAAAATTGAGCTTCGTTGTCAACAACAGTTTCAGGAGCGAAACCCCTTTCTTCCATTGCTTGCGTATAGAGCAAAGGTTTGATACTGGAACCTACCTGTCTTTTTGTTTTTAGATTAGCATGGTCGAGCTTATAAGTTTTAAAACCAATGCCGCCCACCCAGGCCCTTACTTCGCCGGTAGCAGGATCTGTTACCATAAAAGCACATTGCATCATTTGCCGGCAATACTTAATAGAATCAAGAGGCGTCATTACAGTATCTTTTTCACGATTGCTGTTCCATGCAAAAACTTTCATGGGAGTTTTTTTAGCGAAGCTTGCCCGAATTTCTTTTTCAGTAATCCCCTCATCTGTCATGTTTTGCCAGCGATCACTTTCCTTCATATATTTTTCCAGGTAATTTTCATGACCCTTCCATACTGTCTTCACAAATTTTTGGGCATTCAGGGCTTTCTGCAAAGTAGGCATCCACTGAGCCGCCGCTTCTTCAGCATAGGTTTGCATTTTTACATTAATGGTAGTATATATTTTTAAACCATCATCATAAATATTATACGGAGTACCATCCTGTTTCTTTACATCTTTTAGAGCATCACTCACCTCGCTTTTTAATACTTCACGGAAATAAGGTGCATACCCATTATTTTCATCCATTCTTTTGTAATGCGACATATCAATCGGCATCATCTTATATTTTTGCGCCTCCGCCCCGGTCAGAAAATTATTCTTTACCATTTGGTCAATAACCACGTTTCTCCTGTTAAAAGCGGACAGGTAATTTTTTCTTGGATTATAAATTGTATTTCCTTTCAACATGCCTACCAGCAATGCGGATTCCGGCACATTCAGCCTGTCGGGTTCTTTCTGGAAAAAAGTTCTTGAAGCATTTCGTATTCCGTATACATTATCAGGAAACGGAACTGCGTTCAAATAAAGAGCGAGAATTTCTTCCTTTGTAAAATTTTTTTCCAGTTTTACGGCAATGATATATTCCTTTATTTTTTCAATGACGCGCCATGCTTTATTCTTGCTTCCTTGTTCAAGCAATGCCTTGGCAAGCTGTTGTGTGATGGTGCTGCCTCCGCCGCCTCTTCCAAGAGTTAAAAAAGCTCTCATAGTGCCCTTTATATCAATTCCGGAATGATGATAGAAACGTATGTCTTCCGTAGCAACCAATGCGTCGATCACATGCTTTGAAATATCGCTGTAGTTTACATTACTCCGATTGCCATGTTCACGATAATATTTTCCCATTAACGTCCCATCGGATGAGTATACTTCGGAGGTTTGAAGAAGTGTGGGGTTTTCCAGATCTCTCATGGACGGCATTGAGCCAAAGACACCGGCCGCTGCCAGTACAATGACAACAATAACACAAACCACAAGTGCAAGAGCTATGTGCCAGAAAATACGAACAGAGCGTTTCATATAGGAGTTTTTGATATTGATTTTTATACTACCAGCGGTGTTACTTTCCGAAGTTGTCCTTCAGTGGTTCTGATCGTCAGTCACATTCGTTATATAAGTCATAAAAGTCAAATTGAAATTCACTACCGAATGTTTTGACCGCTATGACTTATTTGACTGTTTCACTCATTGTCGAAATTATACAATCGCCGGTAGCAGGATCATTTTTAATTATTAATTTTTTCTCAAAGCTGCGGGCTGTTGAAAATCAGAATTTCCCTGGCAAATTTTGATCCAGGAACAGCTTATAAGCGGTCAGATCGGGGTTGGATTTCAGAATTTCAAGATTCTGATCAGAAATAATAGAGAAGGAATATTTATCAGCCTTCAGCCAGGGCACAATTTCACTGGCCGCTTTTGGTTTTACATCCTGGATATAATCCATGGCTTCTTGGGCATTGGCAAAGGGTTTTATCAGCACCAGTTTATGGTCGGCATCTAGATTAATAGTATTTATTTCAAAAGTTTTATTGTAATATTTCTCACTGTTATAGCGGGCAAAAGCATTCTTGGTTTCATTGCCGAACACAATATCCACTTTGTTAAGTATGATCATCACATAATGCCCCGCGGCAGCATTAAATTTGAAACCGAGGATCGGAGCTGCATTTTTCCTGGCAACTGTTGTATCTGTTTTAGTCGGATTGGTAGCCGGTTTTTTTATAACAGCCGTATCTGTTTTTACTACCGCAGGATTTGTTACCACCGTATCGGTTACAACTGGTTTTTTTACTTCCGGCTGTGGCTCCTGGATTTGCAGATGGGTGAGTTCTTCTTCTATTTGTTTTCTTCTTCCCAGTACATCAATCATGGTAGTCGCCTTTTGTGCAAGCGGAGTGCCGGGATACTTATTCTTTATTTTTTGCAATTCAGTGATAGCCGTTGAATCGTCTCTTTGCTTGATATAGTAAACTGACTCGATATATAACAACTGAGGCGACCAATAATTTTCACCATAGAGGCTGTCAGCTATCTTTTTTTGTGCCACCGCATCATCAAATTTCCCTTCAATAAAAAGTTCATAAATATCTTCATAAGTTTTTGTGGCCTCAGTATTTGTTTTTGATCTTGGATCTTTTCCGGTAGTTACAATGGTTGTAAAATTACTGCCAGGATATTTAGAATTCATTTCAGATTTCCTCTGTGCGGCAGTCGTGGCATCCCCGTTCTTATTGTAGCAGTAATAAAGATGAAAAAGCACCTCGTCCATTTTGCTGAATTGGGGGAAACGGCTTCGTAATTGCTCATAGGTAGCTATCACTCCATTGCAATCCTCAATATCTTCGGCATAGATTTTTCCAATTTCAAACATCGCATTTTGAATAGAATCATTCGAAACTTTTAATTGCTCTCCGGTTAATGGAAGATTTTTATATAAATTATCAAATGTCAGTTCCTGGGGCTCAATATTTTTTTGAGTATTGTCGGCTATAATTGTAGTGTTATTCGTTGTGCGAATGTTTCGCTGGTTTGCTACTGCCTGCATTCTTCGCCAGTTATCCGCATTTGGCCGGTTGCCCCACCTGGCTTTGAAATCAGAGGCACCTTTTGTCTTCAATGTAGTATTATAAAAATACCATTCACCTTTTGTCGATTGTGTAGAAGTGAAAATATCTGCCGGCACCGTTCCAAATCCCGGGGTCAGCTTATCAACATCCGTTTCCTTGAGCCCCGTTTTTTTTCGTATATCTTTCAATAATTTTTTTACAAACTCTTTTCGTTGATCTTCCGGCAGGGCCGCAATGCGCTGCAAGCTATCCTGTCGATCTACTATTTCCGTTTGCGATGCCAGTTTACCTAACATTTCTTTTTTCTTATTGAGAGTATCAATATCTTTTAATGCCGGGTCATTTAGCTTTAAACTGTCATAAAAATTATATGCCTGCCGGTAATCTTTATTGGCAAAAGCCAGCTCTGCCAATTTGAGGTAAGCTTTGTTACGCTGAGTAATATTTCCATTATCATATTTCGCCGCCTTTAATAATAATTGTTGTGCATTACCAATATTATTTCTTTCAATTTCCATCTGGGCAGCCATATAATAAATAATATCCCGATAGTCAGCATACCGGTCACGCCTGGCCATCTTAAGTAATTCGTCAATGTTTTTTTCTATAAAATTTTCGCCGCCTGTTTTATCTACTTTTATTGAATACAGCCGGGCATATACAGCCATGACGGGGTCAACCGTATTACCAATTGATTTTTCATAGTATCGTTTCGCCAGATCATCATTACCGGAAAGTTCATACATCTGCGCTGCTAGAAATTCCCACCTCGCTTTTTCCTGCTGGCTGGTCGCATTACTTAAAGCGTTTGTTAAATGTTGAGCCGCACTATCCCACTGATTTTGTTTATAAAAATATAGAGCCTGTACTTCTTCAAGATCGTTTTGCAATCGTCCCGGAAAAACAGGATCGGCTTTTAGTGTAGCGATCAGGCTGGCAGCTTCAGGATATTGTCCCCAGGCAAGAAAAGTTCTGATCTGCCAGATGAATGCTTCATTCCGGCTGGGGGGCCGGGAAAATATTTTTTTCGTTAAACTTTTTTTCTCTTTTGTTGAAATGGAGAGCGCATTGTTGCCATCCATGCCGCTGCCAATAAATTGGTAATATCCATCTTTCTCTTTTGGCGCAAAAGCATAATTAATAAACTGGAAAGTCAGGTAAGCGGAATCAAATTCTTTTTGCAGGTAATGAGCAGCACCCCAAAGAAGATACAAATTATCGGCCCAGTCATTTCTGAGGTCGTGAAGCACAATCCCGGTGGTGGCTTTATAAATTACCGAATCAAGCTGCACCGAATCCTGTGCCGTTACATCAAGATCATAGTTATAAAAAGAAAGGAGTTGTGTGAGATCATCTTTATGTGCTTCTTTAGCTCTTGCAATGATATCGTTCAGTTTATTATTGGCATTGAAAAAATAATTATAATGAGTAGTCGCATTTTGAAAGAAATGCCTGGGAAGAGTAAATTTTTTTTGCTCCGATTTTTCTGATTTAAGTTGGCGATCCTCATACTGTTTTGGCTTGGAAATGTCGAATGAAAAACCAAGCTGCGCATCTGAGAAAACAGCGGTCAGGCAAAAAGAAATAACTAATAAAAAAATACTGATATATCTGTTCGGTTGCATCCGTCGCAATCTAAACTCTTAATAACTGAAATTCAAAGATTTTAGTATAAAACTTCTCACATTTTTAGACTTAATAACCTCAAATACAATAATAAACATTGAAATATAAATAATTTCAATTTCCGGTGCGCTCTTTCCTTTTTAGCCTCACAAAAAGAATGATACTAACAGCAATTACGAAAACAGCCCAAAAAAATACTATATTCTGCAACCCCTTTGTTTTCGATATCAGTTTTTCGAGACTTTTATTAAATATAATGCCTACTAAGAGGTAGACTGTTGTGAAAACAATCAAAGCAATTGAATCAAACAATAAAAATTTTTTAAACCACAGTCTCATCGATCCCGCCAGGATAGGCGCAAACATGCGCATGCGGGGGATAAAACACAGAATTAGGATGGCCTCTGGAGTGTTGGTTCGCAATTTATTCTTATAAGCTTCCATGAATTTAGATGATCCCTTTATTCTCTTTTTTATCAACGAGTTTCCTTTTTTTGATAGAAAAAAATAAGCAGTATCAATCGTAAGAAACCCTGCCAAACAGCAAGCTCCTGCCAGGATAGGATCAAAAACCTGGTGTGCTGATAAATAGCCCACAATAAGCAATGATACTTCTTCCGGGATTGGTGTAAGCTGGTCAAATGTGAGAAACCATATAAGAATGCCAATGTATCCGAATTCTGTAACAAAATGAGAAAAGCCAGGGGTCTTTAAAATAAAAAATAAAGGGTCGATACTGGTCATGAAAAAATAAGGCAAAAACCAAGCTGATTTATTTCAAGTTTTGCCGGGGCGAGACAGAATATCAAGGGGGCAATGAGGCTTAGGTTTTTGCCGGCTCCTGGTAAAGGCCAATTATGTTTCCCGCCGGATCGGTAAATCTTGCCGTGATTTCAGGAGCATCCGCACCAACAGGTTGAACAATCTTGCCTCCATTTTCAACAATTGCCTTAATAGACGTTTCAATCTCGTCAACCATAACATAAAATAACAGCCCAACCTCTGTCATAGGCTTGCGGTTCAGCACCCATGTACCACTTACCTGGCCAACGGCATCGTCAAAGGCAGTAGCACCATCTCCACGCTCTCTAAGATTCCAGCCGAAGACGGCTTTATAAAAAGATGCTGACCGGTCAATATCTGTAGCCGGTATTTCAATATAGCAGATCTTGCCATTACCATAGGTAGGGTGTTGATTGTTCGACATAGAAGTTGAAATTTTATGCAATACTAAATATTTCCACTTTCAAAACAGGCCATTTCAAAAGATATTCTTAATAAGGTTGTGGAAGGCTTTATTTCAAATTCGCTCCATAAGCATTCTTAATTGTATTCAAAACATCGTTCGATCCGCCCGGATTTTTTATAACAGCCAATATCTTCTGTTTTTGTTCCGGGGTCAATGATGTACCAAACTCCCATATTCTGGATTCTATTGATTCATACATTTTAGCAATAATGGCAATGGTTTCTTTTATTTGTTTTTTATGCAACCGCTCATTGGGTTTGGACGAAAGCATGTTTTCATTGTACTGTTTCAGCAGAACCAATAACTCATTCAACATTGACGGCAATTGAGCCGCCGCTGAGTCTTTTATTGCCATTATTTTTTGCATTTGAGGCGAAAGCACCATTGACTGACGCGCTGGGGGAGTTTTCCATTTTAATATAGTATCATAAAGAATGATCCCGCTTCTTGAGTACAACTGCCTGTTCGCTATATTCGAATCATTCATATTTATTTCAACAGTACTCCAACCACCACAATGTATACTTATATGGGTAGTTCATACCATCAAACAGAGGTACCAATAGCGAATAGGTATTTTCTTTTTCCTTGTTCATTATCTATAAAGAGTCATTGGGTTTCCAACCATTGAATGATCCGGCTAAGTATACTCTGCCATTTTTTTGAAAAGAAAATCCCGGCACAGTAACCATAAATTTTATAGCTGCAACCTGTGCAACAATGGAATTGCATACAGATACTCCGGCAATAAGCGAATAAGCTGCAATAAAGAAAGATCTCATTTTGATTCAATTTGAATGCAAAGTTCGCCCCGATTGGAGTCTTAAACTATGATATTGGTCAATAGATCTGTAACCTTATTATAGATAATTTTATAAAATGGGAATAAATTGTTGTTTATTATTTTATTATTATTTGTTTTTTTGTTTTTCTTTACTATATGTTATTTAATACTGCTTCCTACCTATCCAATCAGTTAGTATTTGCCTATGACATTGTTGAAGTATGGAAAGAAGACCCTACCGGGCAACATTCCACTTTTTCGCTTCGCAATTTTGAACCTGGCGACATAGTTTGTGAATTTGGGGCCACGGCCATTTTACAAACACCTTCTTACTTGACCATACAGGTAAATACCAATGAGCATATTTGCCTGCAGCCATTGTTTTTGCAGTATATTAATCATAGCTGTTCTCCCAATGTATTTTTTGATACAACCACTTTCAAAGTCGTATGCCTTCAACCGATAAAGGCAGGTGATGAATTGTGTTATTTCTATCCTTCAACTGAATGGGAGATGGCTCAACCTTTTCAATGTGTTTGCGGTTCGGTTAATTGTCTTGGTTATATCAATGGTGCTTCTTATCTTTCAAAACAAATATTGGAGGATTACCGGTTTTCTGATTTCATCAATCAACAATTAAAAACCAAATACTCAAAGTAATCATTTACGCATGCCAGCGATGTCTACCATTTCCTCATTAGCAGTTCGGGCAAAACATTTAAAGATCTGGCTTCTTGTTCCCCAGGTAGAATCAGATGATCCCAATATTCAATACTACTATGATTTTACACCGGGGCTTACTGAATTCAAAAAGGTTTTTGATGAATTGAAAGCTGATTGGAAATGGGAACCTGTTACTATTCATAATTTTCGTACCGTTATTGATAAAATAGCGGTTTCAGAAAACGGGAAGATGCCCTTTATCATTAATCTTTGCGATGGTGATGAAATAAATGGAGTGCCGGGAATTTCTGTAATACATTATTTGCAGGAAAAAGGTTTATGCTTTTCGGGTGCCAGCACAGACTTCTATCATATCACCACTTCAAAAATTACAATGAAGCAGGCGTTTGATCGGGCAGGAGTAGCTACGCCGAAATGGGAAATCATTCAAAATAAAGAACAGTCTATTGAAGGAATATTTGATCGTCTAGGATCTCCAATGATCCTGAAACCTGCTATATCCGGTGGCGGCAGCATGGGTAGCAATTCATTAAAGGATCCGAATTCACCACTTTGATCGTCGGCTCTTCTAACCGGCCAAATGAATGTGTCAATTATCTGCCCGTCGAAAGAATATTTCATTCTTCACTTCCTGAAACTGAAAAGTTCTTGTCCTTTGACAGGTTATGGGAGTTCTATGAAAAAGAATCAGCCATGCCCGGGCAGGCTAATTTTTATGAATATGCTTTACCCCCCGATGAAATCATTTTACGATTACAGCAGATCACGTTAGATGCCTACAGGGCCGTAAAAGGATGCGGCTATGCCAGGCTGGATATCAGGATGGATGCTGATACCGGAAAATTACATGTACTGGAAGTAAATGCTCAATGCGGTTTAAGTGAGGATGAAGATCATACTTCTATTGGAGCGATCCTGCGTTTTTCGAAAAAATCATTTACACAATTAATTGTCGAGATCATTCAGGATGGTTTACGTAAATATGATATCATATCTTCATCAATAAAAAAGAAAGCTTCGTGAAAATTTGTGTTCTTCAGCCGGACTACTCAACTACTGCAGTAGATTATCAATATTATGACCCGCCAAGACAATTAGCGAATTTATGGCCGGAAGCTCAGATCGACAATGTCTTTTTAAATAAACTGACAACCTATCGTCAATTAAGAGAATTAAAGAAGAAAGGCTATGACATATTTGTGAACTTATGTGAGGGTTACCTGGAGTGGGAAATTCCTGGTGTCGATGTCTATTATGCAATGGAGCTCTTAAATCTTCCTTATACAGGTCCGGGTACTAAATTGTATGATGTACCCAAAGAACTGATGAAGTATGTTGCCTATGGACAGGGAATAAAAATTCCACCATATGTGATCATTGAAAAAATCGAAGATGTAAAAAAAGCGGTTAAAAAATTAAACTTCCCCTTATTTGTAAAACCTGAAAAAGCCGGCGATAGTTTGGGAGTTGATAAACATTCCCTGGTTCATAACGAAGAAGAATTAAGAAACAAGGTATCACAGATCATTGATGAATATGGGCCATTATTGGCTGAAGAATATATAGCCGGGAGAGAATTTACCGTGCTGGTCGCGGCCAATGCGGAAGATGAAAAAAAATGTACGGTCTTTAAACCGGTAGAATATGTATTCCCGGAGGATTATTTATTTAAAACCTATTCATTAAAAACTTCAGAGCTTCATCCCGATTGCAACTTCCCCTGCAATGATCAATATCTTGACAAAGAATTACGAAAAGCTGCGGAAAAAATATTTACCGGGTTTGGCGGTGTAGGATATGGAAGAATGGATTTCAGGGTCAATGATAAAAATGAAATTTATTTTTTAGAGATCAATTTTACCTGTTCAGTATTTTATTCGGATGGTTATGAAGGCTCAGCCGATTTTGTTTTAAAATTTGATGAGATTGGCCAGGCCGGCTTCTTGCGTCATATTGTTGCCGAGGGAATTGCCCGGCATAAGAGAAAGATAAAACCTTTCACAATAAAAGGAGATTCCATTTCAGGTTTCGGTATCTATGCCAATCGCGATATAAAGGCCGGTGAATTCATTTTTTCAGGTGAAGAAAAGCCTCAGCGCCTGGTAACACTCCGGCATGTTGAAAAACATTGGTCGGAAAATGAAATAGAAACCTTCCGGTGTTATGCTTATCCGATAAGCAAAGAAGTTTTTTTGTTATGGGATAATGATCCAACCGAGTGGGCTCCGCAAAATCACAGTTGTGATCCTAATTCTGCTTATAATGGGCTAAATGTTGTTGCCCTCAGGAATATTCCAAAAGGAGAGGAGCTAACCCTTGATTACGCCACCTTCCTGGATAAAAACATGCAACCCTTCCACTGTTTATGCGGTGCTCCTAATTGCCGCGGACTTATCATGGGCATGCCAAACAATTCAATTACAGAAAGGGAATCAAGATTGAAGAAAGTGAGGGTTCCAAGGCAGCGGTGAGGTGAGATTTTTTTTGCTGCCAGCCGAAGCATTACTAAATGGGAACTGTAAGAATGGGTAATGATCCCAAAACTTCTGTATTGAATAAATACAATCAATGCCATGATGCTTCCATTTTTGTAACCGATGGAGCCTTATGGTATCAACTGTCTGCCAGAACCCTTCACTTACCTACATGGCATTAACTGCAAGGGTCTGCGATTAGGCAGTAGAACAATTGAAAAAGGAGAGATCAGGTAGAAGAGTTGCTTTATTATTAAAGCAACTCTTCTACTACTATCATCACCGTCGGCGTTAATGCTTCGCCTGTCGAAGGATCGCTTACCAACTTATTCAGTTTACTGAACATTTTCTAATGAAGATGCTTTTCTTCTTTCACCTGCACCAGGTTTATTTTTTGCCTGATAATGAAGTATAACATTCCCTGATTTAAAATCTCTCACTTCCAAAAGTTTTAGATCAAGTTTATTGACGTCCTTAAACAATGATTTCCCTGCTCCTAAAATAACCGGGGTTACAACAAATAAATATTCATCCATTAATCCGGCAGCGGAAAGTTGCTGTACGATAGAGCCACTTCCAAATATGACCATATCGGGGGCATTATCTTGCTTTAATTTTTTTACTTCCTCAATAAGATTACCATTCATTAATTTGGAATTTTCCCAAACAACTTCTTTGAGTCTTCTTGAAAAAACAATCTTAGTCATTTTCTTAAGCTCTTCCGCGGTGGCTTTTGCTTCTTTGGATGCCTCTGGATCTGTAGCCTGTTTTGGCCAAAAGTTTTCGAAAATATGGTAGGTTACCCTTCCAAACAAAACTGTATCAGGTTCCATCATTTCATGTGCCGCCTTATCCACCTCGGGGTCCTGAATAAACCATTCATGTGATTCTCCATTTGGACCGGCAAAGAAACCGTCCATTGAAACCCGGTTGAACATTATAATCTTTCTCATGATATCAAATTTTTAATTTTTTATAAATAGTAAAATTCGAAAGCTTTAGAATTTGGATATTGTCGAAAAATATCAGGCTTTAATTTTATAAATCCCGGCAACCTGTAAATATTACAAGTCTTGTTCCAAATTCAAAATCGTTTAAATGAAATAGGCGGGCTGAACAAGAGTTAAAAAGCCCCATTATTATTGAGCAAAACTGGCTGAACTATTACGCAGAATACCGGGAACATATTTCATTTGAGTTATTGAGTCTTGAAAAGAATGCTGTTAATATCTTTCAGTTTAAAAAAAAGATCCGGCGTCAGAGAAAATCTAATTTACTTTTTCTAATTCTTGTCCTGTTGTGGTAATGGGAATTGTCATTTGTGCGGTTTTTAAAAATTCGTTTCTGATCGCCTTTGCCGTTTTATGATCCCCGGTATGGCTCCATCCCGGCGGCATAAAGATGTACAGAAACTTGTTCTTTATACCAGGCGCTTTTGAAACATCCATGAACAAATAAAAAAACTCACCAAAATAAACATCAAGGAAATTTTGAGCATTTATTTTTCTTGTGATGCCATACTGCGGAGGCATCTCCGTTCTCTCAGGTTGAATTGTTCCAAAAACCCTGTCCCAGATATTTAAAAGATTACAAAAATTAGTATCCATATATAAAGGATTTCTTGCATGATGGATACGATGATGAGAGGGAG
>WNFX01005758.1_pt1 | contig 11907 bp, 8 predicted proteins | sample 5400111 | NCBI WGS metagenome assembly WNFX01 (sample SAMN13153363, study PRJNA577476) | soil metagenome | isolation source: 40 cm soil or saprolite under grassland replicate 1 | place: USA:California | collected 2016-06-15
TGGAGGCCCGTGCCTCCTCCCGCTTGCCTATCGTCGCCTGCACGAGGCCAAGCAGACCGGGATAGAACATGAGCATCACCAGGCCCATGTGCCGATCCTGCTCTGCCATGGCCAGCGCGGTCTGCAACTCGCGCTCGGCTTCTGGGTACGCTTCCTGCTGGTAGGCAAGAAAGCCGTGGATCTGGTGGAGGAAGGCAGCAAGCATGGGGCTGGGCAGGTGGTCGACAATGGGATGTGCTCGCTCAATCATCTGCTCTGCATCTCTCCATCTGCCCTGCGAAGTGTGGAGCAGGGCCAGCCAGGTGTAGGTGGTGCGCAAGTGGTGCGATTGCCGACAGCGCTCAATGAGCGCGATGCGCTGAGCACTGGCTTCATGCGAACGCCTCATGTCAGCCATCCAGTAGGAGGCCACCGCCAAGTTCAGACAGCACTCTGCGGCCTCCGACAGATCGCCATTCGCCTCCGTGTGCCCAAGGACCTGCTCGAGAAACTGTACGGCTGCAACGAGATCCTCTCCATGCAGGGAGAGATTCTCCGCCATGATGCGACGCGCTCGCTCCTCCAATCGCGTGTCTCCCAGAAGCTTCGCCATCTCTACTGCCTGCTGGGCACAGGCCATCCCTTCCTCTTGCTGGCCCATATAAATAGTGAGCAGAAGGGAGAGATCGGTCAGGACGTCCAGGGCCTCTGCACACGGACGATCACCCAGCAGCGCCAGTCCCTGTTCGAATGCTGTCCGCGCTGCGGCTCGTTTATCCTGTCGCCAGTAGGCTCGTCCCAATCCGTGAACGGCCTTCGCCAGAGCTTCCCGGTCACCCTCCTGCTGCAGCCAGCCCTGTGCGGCGCTATAGGCGCTCTCGGCCTCCTCCTCTTTGCCTGCCAACAGGGCTGCTTCGCCCAGCCTGAGCAGCACATCACCACGTCGTCTGTCCTCTTCACTCAGCAGGTCCAGGGTCGTCCGATAATGGGAGATGGCCTCTTCGGCAGCCGCCGTTTGCAGTGCCTGTGTTGCAGCGCAGAGCGAGTAATGGACGCCTCGCGATTGGTCGCTACTGTGTGCAAAATGGAAGGCCAGCGCAGCCATTTGGTGCACATTCATGCTCTGCTCTTGCCCATAGTGGGCCTCAAGGAGGCCACCAATGAGCCCATGCAGGCGTCGACGCCGAGAGGTGCTGACTTCCGCGTAGAGGCACTCACGAATTTTGTCATGGGTGAACGTGAAGGTTCCTGTCTGATCAGCTCGGACGAGCCGAGCGCGTACAGCCTCAAGCAAACCCGCCTCAATCGCTTCCACCTCTTGCTCCTGCACCGCAGCAAGTAGCGAGAGATCAAAGGTGCGTCCAATGATGGCCGCCACCCGCAGGTGATCAATGCTCTCCGCAGAGAGGCGTTCAAAGCGTTGCCGTAAGGCACCCACAATGCTTGGAGGCAGGGCGTGATCCAGTGGGGTAACGGCCATCCACTGGTTTTGCTCGTATACCAAGGCACCCTCCTCAATCCACCCGTCTAAGAGTTCCTCGGCAAAGAAGGGATTGCCCTCGCTGTGTGTATGCAGCAGGGCGTTCACTCCTGGCTGGAGAGCCCCACTCAGTTTGCCCTCGGCCAGCATGCCAGTCTCGACGGCCGAAAGTGGACCGATAGTCACGGTCGTGAGCACGCGCTGACGAGAGAGTTCGGTGCGGGTACGGGCAAGCGCGCAATGGTGGGCCACTTCGCTTTCTCTGTAGGCACCCAACACAAGGAGATGGGCATTGGGCTGATGGCGTGCAACGTGACAGAGCAGGTCAAGGCTTGCGGTGTCTGCCCACTGCAGATCGTCAAGGGTAAGGACCAGTTCATGTGGTGCACTAATAGCTTGGAGGAACATCCCAATCGCTTCATACAGCCGGAAGCGGGCCTGTTCAGGGGGCAAGGGAGCAGACGCGGGAAGCTCACCGAGACGGGTGATCAGTTCTGGCAAGAGCGTGGCAAGCACCTGCGGTGCCGCAGCAACGTGTGTACGCAGTTGGTCCAGAGGGGTCACCTGAATATAGCGACCAAGAGCCTCGACGAACGGCAGATAGGGTGGCATGCCCTCCGCTTCGGATGCGCCACCTTGTAGGATGATGGCGCCATCCTGAGCGGCCCGCCTGGCAATTTCGTCCAGGAGACGCGTCTTGCCTATTCCAGGGTCTCCTGCCAGGAGCAGCACATGGGCATGTCCTCCTTTGGCTGCTTCATAGTGGCTCATAACCAGTGTTAACTCCCGCTGTCTGCCAACGATGGCAGCAGATGGTGAAAGAGGCGATATCGAAGGCCCGGAATGGGCTCGCTGTGAGTTCTCATACCTTGCTGTCATTGGAATATTCTCGTGCCCAATTGCTCATCATGAAGCATCTCTACGTCGTCGTCTTACTCAGTACAGCAAGCAAAAAGACCTATTACGTCCTAGAACAGACGATAATCTCAGCAACTATTTTACATCATAGACAACACGCCCCTTTGGCGCAGGCTGTCCTAAATAATAGACGCAGGATCAGCTGAGTTTTAGGATACGTACTTGATTGATGATGGCAAGGCTTTGACATACCTGGTCAGGTTCTTTTGGGGCAAGACCTGAACTAAGGCCGTTTCCGAAACGATACAGTACGCGAGGTGGTAGAGAAAGATCGTGGTAGTTAATTTACATTGGTCGATTACAGAGAACTCGTCAAAGATGATCAGCTTGAAGGTATTGCCATACGCGGCCATCAGATCGCCAGCCGAGTGATACGTCGTCACGGTGAGCGCCTGGACGCGTTTCTCGCCGCCGTAGTAGACGCCCACGTCGGTGGCAAACGCGTTTACCAGGCGTGCGTACCATTGGTGCAGCAGGTCGATGGTGGGCGCGACAACGACGGCGGAGCGTTTGACGCGATAGATCGCCTGAATCGCGACGAAGGTCTTCCCCGCTCCGGTGGGCAGGACGATGCTGCCGCAGCGTCCCGCCTCGTCCCAGGCGACGAGAGCCTCCAGTTGATAGTCGTGCGGCTCTCGTACCTCCCGCAAGGTCACGTCAAGCGGCTGCCAGCGCCGCACATTGTCCCGTATAGCCAGGTCGCGCAGTTGCGGCTGGAGTTCGCGATAATGATAGCCCTCACAACGCCACCGTCCCTTGATAAAGCGAAACGGTGCGGGAAGCGGCTCCTGTTCCTCATCCTGCTGTATAACCAGAGTACCGCCCTGAAAGAAGACCGATGTGCTCATTGACATATAATAGCAGAATTCTGTCACGTTGGCCATACATTTGTTCTACAGGAGTCAGGGGCAGGAAAAGTGAGTGGCGTTCTCTGCTACATGATCCACCTGCGCATAAAGTCATGCACCGCCATCGTCTCAATTGTACGCGGGTCCTGCCACAGAGCCAGCAGTTCCTGTACCTGCCGGGCGGGGAAGCGAGTACTCAAGTTGTTCACGAGTTTCTGTTCGAGTTGGGGAACGCTCTCAGCACGACGATGGCGATGACCGGGAGGATATTCGACAACAACCTTCTCGGTCGCGCTACCATCTGTGAAATGGATCTGAACGGCATTGGCATTCGAACGTTTAGCCGGATCAAGGTAATCTCGGCTATAGGCTTCGTCTTCTACCACCCTCATTTTGCCGCGCAGTGCATCGATGCGCGGGTCCGCCGCCCGCGCATCTGCATAGTCGTCTGCCACCAGGTTTCCAAAGAGCAGGCCAATCGCAACCATGTATTGGAGGCAGTGATCGCGGTCAGCAGGATTAGAGAGCGGGCCCGTTTTATCAATGATCCGTATCGCTGACTCGTGCGTCGTGAGGACAATGCTTTCGATCTCGTCGAAATGAGGTGCAACCAGAGGATGTAACTTGATGGCAGCCTCTACCGCCGTTTGTGCATGAAACTCTGCCGGAAACGAAATCTTGAACAAAATATTCTCTATCACATACGATCCATAGGGACGCTGAAAGGTAAAGGGTTTGCCTCCAAACACGACATCGTAGAAGCCCCAGGTTTTAGTGGTGAGCGCAGAGGGATACCCCATCTCTCCCTTGAGAGTCATCAATGCCAGGCGTACTGCACGGCTGGCTGCATCGCCTGCTGCCCAGGATTTACGCGAGCCCGTGTTTGGAGCATGACGATAGGTACGTAAGCTGCTATTGTCGATCCAGGCGTTTGAAAGAGCATTGATAATCTCTTCCTTTCCACCTCCTAACAGATGCATGACAACTGCCGTGGAAGCTGCTTTGACGAACAACACATGATCAAGCCCGATACGATTCAAACTGTTCTCCAGCGCCAGCACGCCCTGGATCTCGTAGGCTTTGATGATTGCCAGCAGCACATCTCGCATAGAGAGTGCGGCTTTGCCTTCGGCTATCCGCACTCTACTCAGGTAATCGGCAACCGCCAGGATGCTCCCGATATTGTCGGAGGGATGCCCCCATTCGGCGGCGAGCCAGGTATCGTTAAAGTCTAACCAGCGGATCATACAACTGATATTGAAGGCGGCCTGAACGGGATCGAGTTCGAATGTCGTTCCCGGCACACGAGCGCCATGAGGAACGATTATCCCTGGGACGAGCGGTCCAAGCAATTTGCAGCATTCTGGATATCTCAGCGCCAGGATACCACAGCCAAGCGCGTCCAGCAGGCAGTGACGCGCATTAGTAAATGCCTCCTCGCTTGTTATTGCTGTATCGACAACGTATTCCGCGATATCGACCAGGATCTGGTCAGGGATGGGGTGATTCGTTGTACCAGATAAGGACATGGCTGAACTTCCTCCGAACCTTCAAGTATGCGTGGCAACCTGTCCCAGTGTACCATTCCATTCATCTCCCCTTCAAGAGAGGATCAGATAAAGGGCAGAGCGCTGATAATCGGGGGATCGGTCAGGCGCGGCGGGCGCAAGATCACATCGACGGCGTCACGCACTTCGCCGTTCTGAACCATGAGGGGACCGTGTGTGCCGACCAGCACATCGTTCTGTGGCAACAGGTATGTGTAAGGATCTTCGGACACAGGCAGGGCAGCTACGAGCAGGAAATAGCATCCATCCGGTACAGCGTCGATATGATAGAGACCCGGTTCCGCGAGCAACGTACAACGTACGGGACGCCCCTGGGGAATCGCTTTAGGGAAAAGGCCGGCGAAGATCAATCCCTTAAAAGGGCGAATGCTACGTATGTGACCGCTAACACCTTTTGTATAGAAAAGAGGAGGAATAGCGCATCGCTTTGCAAACGCTGGCAGAGGACCATTGCGCGCAAGGTGTCGGAGATGGCGCGGCGGCAGACCGACCTGCTGTGTAAAGCGCGTGGTGAACGAGCCGAGCGCAGTATAGCCAACCTCGAAGCAGATATCGGTCACGCTCAATGGCGTGGTCAGGAGGAGCCGCTTCGCCATATCCAGGCGCAGCGTCGAGAGAAACTCGCCAGGGGGTACGCCGATGATCTGGTGAAACACGCGACTGAAATAATAAGGACTCAGGCAAGCGACATCGGCCATATCCTCCAGCGAAAAAGACTCGCACATGCGCTCACGCATCGTCCGAATCACGCATTCAACCATCGGCAGATGCGCATTCCAGGTCGCGAGATACCCATTTTCAAGCGTAAAACGCCTGTCACCTGCCTGTACCATACAGCCTGCCGTCTCCTCGCTTACGGTGTCACGCATATACGTAACAAATAGCTCTCATAGACCAGAAAGAGCTATGAAAGCGTCCAATACATGAATTACGCGGCGCTACCTACGCTCCGATTTTTCAGCAGTGAGCGGACCTCCGGTGACGCCTCCAATAGAGAAAAGGTATTGCCAGACGGGTCTTCGAAAACGGCCTCAACGCCATAGAGCTGCTGCGTAGGCCCACTAACGAACTTAACGCCGCGTGCCAGCAGCATCTCGTATGCCTTATAACAATCGTTCGTGTCAAAGATCCAGGGCACCCCCTGGCCGATATGTTCCATCAGCTCGTTGATACGGTCCGGATTGTGCAGTGCTGTATCCGGCTTCGCCAGCGCTATCTCCGGCCTCTTCTGACCCCTGGGCGCAACGGTGAGCAGCCGCAGGCCCGGTCCAAAGGTAACGTCCGCGCGCTTCTCCAGACCGAGCTTCTCGGTGTAAAAGTGGAGCGCTTCGTCCTGGTCCCTCACCAGTATGGAGACCATTGTGAGTCGTGTCTTGAGCTTCATTATTCTTGTGCTATCTATCTCTTTGCTTGCATAAACTACACACGCCGTCTACGAAATAATTCTTTTTAGCACCTCTCCATTATATAAAACATTCGTTCTAATAGCAAGGATTATTAGTACTTTTTTCGGGGGAGTCATGCTCTCTGTTATCGTACGGTCCTGAGATCAGCATCGGTCAGTCAGGGCAGTCGCCAGCCTTGCCATCCACAAACGATGGGCATACAATGAAGAAGACGATCCCAACAGCAGCAAATCACGTAAGGAGGAGAGTGGTACACATGAAAGCGGTACAGTTTAGCAAGCCCGGCGATCCCGAGGTACTGCAGGTGCAGGAGGTTCCCGATCCCATTCCAGGCCCACAGGATGTGCTGATCGAGGTCAAAGCAACCACGGTCAATCGTCTTGATCTGTTCCAACGGGCAGGCAGCCGGCCAGTAGGTCAACTTCCCTTCACGCCAGGATTAGAGGCAGCCGGTGTTGTGTTACAGGACGCGAACGGCTTCCGAGCGGGTGAGCGTGTGCTTACCGAGAATGCTCAGACCGCAAAAGGCGGAGGTGGATACGCCAGCAAGATAGCTGCACGCGCCTCTGATCTGGCGCGTATCCCTGATGGCGTCACTTTTGAGCAGGCGGTCGCGGTAGGCCTGGCAGGATCGACGGCGTGGGCCAGTTTATTTGACCTCGGGCGGCTCAAAGCGGGCGAGCGCGTCCTGGTCTGGGCCGGCTCCAGCGGCGTGGGCTCGCTCGCCATTCAGCTTGCAAAGCACGCGGGCGCCTGGGTCGTTACGACGGCGAGTAGCGAAGAGCGCGCCGATCTGGTGCGCAAGCTGGGGGCCGATGAAGTGATCAACTATCGCAAGCAAGATCTGGCCAAAGCGCTTGCAGGCGACAAAGGCGTCAATCTTGTGCTTGAACTGGTCGGCTCGACGCTACAGACCAGCATCGACGCCTCAGCAGTTGATGGCAGGGTCGTCCTGGTCGGCAATCTCGGCGGGCAGGAGGCAACCGTCAACACGCAATCCTGGCGGCTCAAACGCGTGCATGTGTTCGGTGGCGGGATGTTGCATACTTCTGTACAAAACATTCAGCAGATACTGGAACTGGTTGCGGAAAAGGCTGTTACGCCGCTGATAGCACGCATCTTGCCGGTTGAGCAGGCGGCGGAGGCCCATCGCCTGCTGGCATCAGGCGAACCACAGGGTAAAATTGTACTGATACATTCTTAGAAATTGGCGGGGCCTCCATCCGGCTCATTCCATACAGCGTTGTTGGAGCGATTGGAGGTCTCCTGACGAAATTTATGCAAATTAAGGAGATATACTTAGATGACGGGACAGGTGGAGACCGAGCAAATCTTATTTACCAGAGGCGTTCCGGCAACCGAGGCGCTACCCACGGCGCTCATTAGCGAATGCCTGCAGGCAGTGTTGGCGGGACCGGACGGCAAAACGGTGCTGCAATATGGACATAACGGCGGCTACCTCCCGCTGCGTCGTCTGTTGGGCGAACAGTATAACGTCGCGCCCGAGCAGATCCTGGTCGGCAACGGCTCGCTGCACTTACAGGATCTACTCACGGCGCTGGTGGTCAAGCCCGGCGATGTCGTGCTGGTCGAGCAGCCAAGCTACGATAGGGCGATCAAGACGTTCCGGCGTCGGGGCGCAAAGGTCGTCGGCATTCCGCTGGAACACGACGGCATCAACCTGCAGGCGTTGGAGCAGGCCATTAAACAGAAAACGCCGGCATTCCTGTATGTCATCCCCGATTTCCAGAATCCCACCGGCGTGACGACCTCAGCCGCAAAGAGGCAGGCGCTGGCGGACCTGGCTGAACGCTATGGCTTCTGGCTGGTCGAGGATGTGCCGTATCGCACGCTGCGCTACTCCGGCGAGTCGGTGCCGCTGCTACGCGACCTCAACCCTACGCGTACGATCACGCTCAGCTCCTATAGCAAGCTGATCAGCCCGGCGCTACGCGTTGGCTACCTGATCGGATCGACCGAATTGGTCAAGCCACTGACGAAGCTCGCGGAGGATACAATACTCGCTCCGGTGCTTCCCACGCAGGCGGCGGTCGTCGAATTCCATAAGCGCGGCTACTTCGCCAGCAACCTTGAGAGTCTCAAGCAGCTCTACGCGCCACGTCTCCATGCCATCGTCAAGGCGCTCAAGACGCACCTGCCCGGCGTTTCGTTCGCCGAGCCGGAGGGCGGCTTCTTCGTCAGTATTACGCTGCCGGAACAGTACACTAGCAACAACCTGCTGGCCCGTGCTCAAAAGGCCGGACTGCTTCTGACGAATGGAAACGACTTCTTCGCCGATCCACTGGACGGGCGCGAGGCTAACATGGGCGAGCGCTTCGTCCGTCTACCCTTCTGCGCGCTCACTCCCGAGCAGATCGAGGAGGGTGTAAGAAGGCTGGCGATGCTCCTCAAGTAGGGGCCTGCCTTGCGCGGGCCCTGGAACCGCTCTCAGGGCCCGCGCAAGGCCCAATCCCTCTCACTTCATGAGTTCTGGCGCTGGCGAGAGGACAAGCGCAAGGCCCCCTCCCTACCCCACCACCACCCCTTGTCCCTACTGCCTACATCGTTACGTGAGTAGATGTGATGTATCTTGACGCTGATTTAAGAATAAGGATATAATTTTAATAGTTACCTATAAATCTATGAGAGTCTATCTGAATTTCATTGCTGAGGTTCATCGGCATGGGAAACTGCTTACTTAACTGGACTTGCACGAAACGTCCAGCACCATCGATTACATTGACTACGTACGAATGTAAAGAGGAGGGGGCCGCTCCATAGCTGGAAAGATTCGCTAGAAGGGAGGTGAGTGACTTTTAGAGAACCAGCAATCTACATTGATGACAATCTACATTGATGAAGCGTTGTTATTTTCACGTTGCTCCAGTGGAGGATTTTGCTATGCGAAAGTCCTTGTTGTTACTCAACGCGTTCGTTCTGTCATGTAGCTTACTCTTCGTAGCGTGCGGGGCCCAGGGTACTGCTCTCAACCCTGGAAGTAGCAGTGGTCCCAAGACGATTAAGCAGATTGGCTTAACCGTTCAGGCGATCAGTAATCCCTTCTTTGTTGCCATCCAGCAAGGAGCTCAGGCCGAGGCCAAGAAGATCGGTGCACAAGTGATTCTGGCGGACGCCAACCACGATATTGGAACACAAAGCAACCAGGTGGATGACTTCATCCAGAAGCACGTCGACCTCATTCTGCTGAATGCTGTTGACTCCGCTGGTATTGCTCCCGCCGTCCAACGCGCTGTCAAGGCTGGCATTCCGGTTATTGCCCTCGATGTGGGAGCTCAGGGAGGTGTTATTACCACCGTCGAATCAAACAACGTCCAGGCCGGGCAACTCGCCTGTCAATATATCGCGGATCGACTCAAGGGACAGGGGGATATTGCTATCGCTGATGGTCCTCCTGTCACCTCTGTGCAGGACCGTATAAAGGGCTGTCAGAGCGTTCTGGCGAAGAATCCTGGCCTCAAAGTCGTCGCTCGCCAGGTTGGCAACGGTGACAAAGACACCGGGCTCCAAATTGGAACAAATATCTTAACGGCCAACCCGCACCTGGATGCTATCTTCGCTATTAATGACCCGGAAGGACTGGGTGTGATGCTGGCAGGCCAACAGGCCAAGCGCAACAACTTCTTCATTAGCGCGGTAGATGGATCACCTGATGCCGTCACCGCCTTGAAGACCAAGGGGATCTTCGCGGCGACTGCTGCACAGTCGCCATTTACGATGGCAGAAACCGCTGTCCAGATCGGTGAGAAGGTTGCTGCCGGCCAAAAGGTAAGCTCGACACTCATCTCTATTCCAGTGAAGCTGATCACGCAAGATAACGTTGCTAGCTACAAAGGGTGGTTGGGGTAGTAACTGTATGCCACCTACGGAGGGGCGGAATTACTACCTTTCAGCCAGATGAGCCGAAGGCTAGAAGCGACAGCTTCGTTTCTGGCTGTCTATCAAGAAGAAGCGGCAGCTTCGTTTCTGGCTGCATACAGGGCTTACGTCCCTCCACAAGCGACCTGATATATCGCTTCTTGCATTTATCAGGCTGCATTCTCTCGTAGATCAACATGACAGAGTTGTCCATAGAGAGTGAGGCGAGTACCTACTATGACTGAGAGTACACACCCCCAGCCGGCTGCACAGGGAGCAGAGGCAGCTCCTGCGATTCTCCGTATGACGAATATCTCAAAAGGTTTTCCTGGCGTCCAAGCACTACGGGATGTGCATCTGGAAGTGCGCAAGGGCGAGGTTCACGCGCTCATCGGTGAGAACGGGGCGGGCAAATCGACCCTGATGAAAATCCTGGCCGGGGTCTACCATCCCGATAGCGGCACCATCGAAATCGAGGGACGGCCCGTCACCATCGACAGTCCCAAGCAGGCCCTCGCCCTGGGCATAGGGATCATCCACCAGGAACTCAATCTCGCTCCCAATATCAGCGCCGCCGAAAACATCTGCCTGGGACACGAACCACGTCTCTTTCCAGGCTGGGTCGACTTCAACACAATGAACCAGAAAGCCGATGGGGTGCTCCGCCAGCTCGGGACCTCTATTCCTCCCACCGTTCTGGTCGGTCGCTTAAGCACGGGCCAGCAACAACTGGTGGAAATTGCCAAGGCGCTCTCGGAGGATGCACGCATCCTGGTCATGGACGAGCCAACGGCCTCCCTTTCCGAGCACGAGGCCGTCAAGCTTTTTGAACTGGTGCGTGCCTTACGCAGTCGTGGGATCACGATTATCTACATCTCGCACCGCATGGCCGAAGTCTACGACCTCTCCGACCGCATTACGGTCCTGCGTGACGGCCAGTACGTCGATACGTTAGAGCGTGCCAACTTCAGTGACGAGGCGGTCGTTCAGCGCATGGTCGGACGGTCTCTGGGAGATCTCTACGACCGTCGTGAGAGCGAGGCCAAGCCCAAGGCCAGCGGAGAAACCGTGCTGGAGGTGCGCAACCTGTCCAATGAGTATGTGAAGTCGGCCAACCTGTACGTGCGGCGAGGCGAGATTGTTGGCCTGGCCGGTCTGGTTGGGGCAGGTCGGACCACGCTGGCACGTCTGCTCTTCGGGGCCCAGCGCCATCTGCAGGGAGAAATCCTCATCGATGGCAAGCCCGTCAACATTCAACAACCGATGGACGCTATTCGTGCAGGCATTGGCCTGGTGCCCGAAAGCCGCAAGGAGCAGGGGCTCTTTCTACAGCTGGCCGTGCAAGAAAACATTGTGATGAATAGCCTCTCCAAGATGGCGGCTGGCGGCTTCATTGATTTCAATAGGGCCAGGCAGCTTGCAGAGAGAGAGGCGACCAGACTGCGCATTCGCCAGTCGGCGCTGCCTCAGCCCGTCAAGGGCCTCAGTGGCGGCAACCAGCAAAAGGTCGTGTTAGCCAAATGGCTGACCATCAATCCCAAGCTCTTGCTGCTCGATGAGCCCACGCGTGGGGTCGATGTGGGAGCCAAGGCCGAAATTTATGCCATTATGCATCAACTCGCACGTGAAGGCATGGGCATTCTGATGGTCTCCTCTGATCTGCCGGAGGTCCTGGGAATGAGTGATCGCATCGTGGTGATGCACGAAGGGCGCATCGTGGCCGAGCTGCCGGGCTACACCACCACGCAAGAAGAGATTATGCTGCATGCAGCCGGACTGGCTGCATAGAGGTCGTACTGTTGGAACAGGGACACAAGAAGGCTTTCTACGTG
>WNFX01008148.1_pt1 | contig 11907 bp, 8 predicted proteins | sample 5400111 | NCBI WGS metagenome assembly WNFX01 (sample SAMN13153363, study PRJNA577476) | soil metagenome | isolation source: 40 cm soil or saprolite under grassland replicate 1 | place: USA:California | collected 2016-06-15
ATATTTGTTACCTACCTCTAATGTATTATTCCTACCGAGCTGACTCCATGCAATAACGCCGCCAGGGCTGGAGTAATTACATTAATCAGGAAATTCGGGAAGACGCCAACAAAAACGATCACGACTGCAAGTGTAATCATTGGTAGCGCTTCGCGCCAGTTGGCATCTGGTAACCTGTTCCACTTTGTGTTAAACGGCCCATAGAAAACGCGCTTGAGCATCCAGAGTAGATAAGCAGCAGTCAGGATCATAGTGAAGACCGAGACAATCGTTACTGCGCTCCAAACCTGGTAGCTGCTGGTAAATGTCATATATTCTGCTACGAACCCCGCCAATCCGGGCAAACCAAGCGAAGCAAGTCCAGCAAACGTAAAGAGGGTTGCCAACAACGGCATTGTCTTTGCGACTCCGCCGAAGACTGCGATTTCGCGAGTGTGCGCATGATCATAAATCACACCAACGCAGAAGAACAACATACCAGTGATGATTCCGTGACTGAACATTTGTACGGTCGCTCCAGTCAAAGCCGCCATACCAAATGGACTCACCTGGTTGCTAGTAGTAAGAGTGCCCGCTGCCGCTGCCACGCCTAGCAGCACAATACCCATATGGCTCACACTCGAGTAGGCTATCAGCTTCTTCATGTCCGACTGGACCAGGCAGATAGCCGCGCCGTAAATAATATTGATAGCTGCAAGCACGGCTAACCAGCCAGCAAACTCATGTATGCCTCCTGGCAAGAGTGTCAGGCAAACGCGAATCAGTCCATATGCGCCCATCTTGAGCAATATTCCTGCCAGGATGACACTCACCTCAGTTGGAGCATCTGTATGCGCATCTGGCAGCCACGTATGGAAAGGGAACATAGGTATTTTAATCGCAAATGCCAGGTAGATCAGCAGGAAGATTAGTAGTTGCAGGCTCATCGTCACGCCAATCAGCGGAATCGTTACGGTACCAGTCAGGAAATGCATCGAAAAATATTGCATACTTGCCGTTGAGCCACCGGACTTGAAGTAAAGTATAAGAATTCCGGCTAGCATAAAGACGCTGCCAAAGAATGTGTATAGCAGGAATTTCCAGGCTGAGTAAATACGCCCTGGCATCCCATGCTTTATGACATCGCTGCCCCAGATGCCAATCAAAAGGAACATCGGGGCCAGTTCTACTTCCCAGAATAGGAAGAAGAGCAGCAGGTCGAGCGACATGAAGACACCCATCACACCTGTTTCCAGCAGCAACAGTAGAGCCATGTATTCCTTGACTCTGGTCTTTTCCCAGCCTCCTATAATTGCCAGCACGGTCAACAAGGCATTCAAAATGACCATTGGCAAGCTCAATCCATCCACGCCCAGGAAGTAATTAATACGAAAAGTGAAACTGCTTGTCGTGAAGTTAATCCATGGCAAATCTATTGAATATGCCGGATTATTCAGGTTCCCAAAATTGAAACCATTCAAAGCGATGCGGAAAAATAGAACCATTGAGAGTACAAAAGTGGCGGCAGCAAATATCAGCGCCAACCAACGGGCGAATCGCGCAGGGGTCACCATCGCTGCCAGCGCGCCAATCACTGGCAGGAGGAGTATCCATGTAAGAGCACTAATAAAAAACATCTGTTTATCCTCACTTCACAAATGCGACCAGCGCGAAAACGAGTATAGCCAGCACCGCAACACCACCAAAGAAGCCAATCATGTAAGCCTGCACTCTGCCAGTCTCAACATGACGTACATCGCGACCAATCGTTGTCACCACTCGAGCTACACCGTTGACCACCCCATCAATGACGTAGGTATCGAAGGCCTGAATGGTGTGTGAAAAGCCAAACACAACATAACGAATCAGCCAGTTGTAGAGGTCATCCACGTAGTATTTATGCAGCAGAACACGATGCGCACTCCGTAAAAATGCGCGATTTTGTACAAAGTCATGAATGCGTGCAAGTTCAAACCTTGCATACAGCATATATGCCCAGGTAAACCCAACGAGTGCAACTGCCACGCCAACCCAGGTCTTCCAGTCATCCAGCACAGCGCTGACTGTCTGGGCAGGAGCACCCTGCTGAATATAGCTATAGAAATTGAACCAGTCGCCAGCAAAGATCGAGGGAATCATAAGGAGGATAAGTGGTATAGTCATCGTTAGCGGCGATTCGCGAGGATCTTTTATGTGTTCTTTTTCTTCTGGCTCCATTTCAACAAGATAGGTCTTATCTTGATTTCCTTCTTCCACTCCTGCGATACGATAGATTTTGCCACGGTATGTCCCACCCCAGAGACCACCCCATCTACCTCCTTTGCCGCCAAAGGCCAGTATAAAAGCTCGAAACATATAAAAACTAGTCAAACCGGCTGTAATCAGCGTTATGGCCCACAGAGCATAATTCCCTGTATCAAAGGCAACACCTATAATATTATCCTTGCTGAAAAAGCTATACTGCCTGCGCAAAGGAAGAGCAGAGCCTTAAAGAAAGCATGTGTGAAAAGGTGGAACATACCAAGGCCAGGACCATATGCAGTTCCCGCTGCAATGCCCATTCCTACGAACATGTAGCCGAGTTGACTGATGGTTGAGAAAGCCAATACTCGCTTGAAGTCGGTCTGTACCAGCGCAATTGAAGCAGCAAAGATCGCTGAGATTCCGCCAATCCAGGCCACGACCTGGAAAGCAAGTGGATCTGCGTCTGCAAATATGAACCAGGTACGCCCAACCATGTATACGCCTGCCGCGACCATTGTTGCTGCATGGATTAGCGCACTGACCGGTGTGGGACCTTCCATAGCTGGTGGCAACCATACATGCAGTGGCACCTGTGCCGATTTGCCTATCGCGCCGCAGAAAATCAAAATCATGGCAACGGTGAGCACCGTCTTGTCCATGTGCATGACGGCTGTTGGCAACTGGCTAAAGTTGAATGTGCCAGTATTGACGAACAAGATCATGATGCCAATGATAAAGCCAACGTCACCTACCCGGTTCGCAATAAAGGCTTCGATAGATGCGCTTGCTGGCGAGAGACGATCCTCAGCGGGTTTGGATCGCTTATTGAACCAGAATCCGATAAGCAGGTACGAACTGAGACCTACCAGTTCCCATCCGATGAAGATCACCAGGAAATTCGCTGCAAAGACAATCATAAGCATGGAAAAAGCGAAGAGCGATAGATAGGCGAAGAAACGAGCATATCCCGCTGATCTTTCCATGTAACCTTGCGAATAGAATTGTACCAACAGTGTGATGCTGGTGACTACAACCAACATGACAATAGTCAGGTTATCCAGGTGAAAGGCTATAACATAACTCCCAAGACCAAAGCAGTTATTTGTAGCGTCGATATTCTGGCACCATGCATACGATATCTGTGTCAGGGAGATACCCTGGGTTGGTAGTAGGGGGGCAACCGAGATCAACCCTGCAGTGTTGAGCAACAAAATCCAAGAGTAGATACAAGCCAGGGCCATGATTACGACACTTAGATAGCCACTTATCTTAGCGCCTGGTGTCAATTGTGGAACCTTGGGATCTTCGATGTTCTCAAAAACCAGGTCTTCACCACGAGGCCCTTTCTCATGCATCAACTCAACATCACTGTCGGATTCATCGTGTCCATTATGCCCTGCATGTGCATCTGCTTCGTGAGCTGCGGTGGCTGCAACACGCCCTCGTGTTGCCAGGTCCCACATGCGTGTCCCGAAAATAATCACCGCGAAAGCAAAAAGCGGTGAGAGCAAAATGAGCCAGGAATATTCATACAATGCCATTGGATACTCCTTGCAGTTGGATGACTGCGAAGCAGTACTTCCTTTCAGCTTGTCTGAGCTTTGCTAGATGCGCAGCATCGTTGACAAGCTGAGTAGAAAGGTTGATGCGTCAGCGTCGTTTCCAACTGTCTAAGAATGGTTCTTCACCACTTCATCAGGTTTATTTCGCCAACGTCGACCGTGTTGCGTTTGCGATAGATCGATATAATCATTGCTAATGCGACCGCCGCTTCTGCTGCTGCAACGGTGATAATAAAAATGGCGAAGATCTGCCCTGTCAAGTAGGTGGACCAGGGCTTGACTGTATTATAGAAAGCGAAGCCGACCATCGTTACATTGACTGCATTAAGCATGATTTCTATGCCCATCAATACAGCGATGGCATTGCGTTTAGTCAAGGCGCCATAGAGTCCGATACAGAAAAGTAAAGCGCCAAGCACCAGGAAATGGTTGAGACTGAGTCCCATCTCATTTAATCCTCCCTGCCAATGACTATTGCGCCTATGATAGCTACGAGCAATACGAGAGAGGCAATTTCAAATGGAAGCACATAGCTATAGCATGTAGGGCTGTACAATAATTCGCCGATATAGGCGACGTTGTTCGGTGGCAATGGACAGGCAGCGTTTTGCGGACCATACCCTGCTCCTCCACCAGCGTGGGCTGTAGAGTAAGGGCCGAGCGTTACTGCGAAAATGATGCCTGCGCCAACCAGTGTGCTGATAATCGCTCCTAACCACCACATTTTGTTGATGGGATTGCTATTAGTGCTCAGGTTGTTGGTACGCGTGAGCATCAATGCAAATAGTATCAGGATGGTAACCGCTCCCGCATAGATGAGAATCTGCACAATGGCGATAAATTCAGCATTGAGCAAGAGGTAGATACCTGCAGCCATCGCAAATACAACAACCAGGGCTAACGCGCTGTGGACAATGTTGCGCAAACCTACTACGAGTAATGAGGAGCCCACAAGAATTATAGCGATGACCCAAAATAGAAGGGTAGCTAAATCCATAAAAAAACACCTCTTATGAATATGGCAGGGTTCATAGGAGCAGCAAATAAATATGGAGTCGGTGTCTCTACAAACTCTTTTCTCCCAATTTCACCCTGAAGACGTACCGAGAGACTCGACCTTCGTCTAATCTATGTAACCTATATTAATTGTATCATCCTCTTGCTTAGATAGCACGTGTACTATTATGAGATTGTAGCAAAACGAGTAACCAGTGGCAAGGGTACGGCTATGCTATAATCTTTGTCAGGCATTCAGGCAACCCATTTCTTGAAATAGAAAGCATTGAAGAACTATGAGTATCTCTAAAGCAGCATCATTTCATAATACTTCTGACGATTTCCGCTGCCCTAAATGTAGTACACCATTACTACCACAAGCCGCTTTCTGTAGTTCTTGTGGCGAACGTCTCGATAACGGGAAAGCTTCTTCCTCACTTTTACAGAACGAACAAGATATAACAATCCGCTACCGTATTACATCGCTCGTGCGCAGGCGGCCTTATGTTAACCTCTACTTCGCTCTTGACAATCAACGATCTCGCCAGGGTCAACAGCGGATGGTCGCTATTCGTGATATCGATATCACCTCGCTCCCTTACGAAGCTCGCGCGCAGGCTATTAAACTGATCCAGCAAGAGTATGACTCGCTTCGTCTTTGGCAAATCCCACATGTCTTACCTATGGTTGATTTGCGCTACTGCAAGGGACATCTCTATGCAGTTTCAGGCTATCCTCTCACTACTTCGAGCTTGAGTTCAACTGGAATAACCGGTAATTCAAAAGTATTGACAGGTAATTTGCTTCGACTATGCACTCTGCAGGACTTTCTACAAAGTGGCCAGGGGTTACCTTCTGAACAACAGGCGCTAAAGTGGATCCAGAATCTCTGTCAGGCCCTGGATGGTCTGCACGAGCATCAAATCATCATCGGCGAGCTTGATCCATACACCATTATTTTAAATGAAAATAGTGTCAATGCCAGACCTGCATTGATGATTTCATGGTTGTCTCCACAACTACAGAAACGATTACGTTCATCTGAAGCATCAACGAGATTCTGGTCCTACTTCAGCGCTCCCGAGGCACTACAAGGAAAAGCTGAACCTCGCTCCGATATCTATAGCCTGGGCGCAGTTCTCTACTTGCTGCTTTCAGGATCACTACCCAGTGAGAAGGTCTTGCGTACTAAAGGGAGGCTACGCTCGCCTCACGAATTGAATAGTCATGTTAGCGTACATGTGAGTGACTGTGTGATGCAGGCGCTTGACACAGAGCCATCGAAACGTTTTCAAAATGCGTCGGAGATGTCAGAGGCTCTATCCAATCCACGATTTAGCAGCCTACAAACGCTCAAGCTCAATCGTCGCGATGTCCCAGTTACAACTCCTCCAGTTATTCCTGAGGACGATGCTGAGACAATGCGTATTGTTCCACTTCCTCAGCAGCATCTTGATCGCTGGCAGGCCTCTCGTCCACAAGCACCTTCATCAAACCAGATACCACACCAGCCACTGATATCACATCCAATATCTCAACCTGAGGAATCCAGAGCAATTCAATCTGAGTGGCAACAACAACCAGCCACTGCACTAGAAAAGTCTCAAATAATTGACAATTCGGCTATTGAAACTAACGTAGAAAAGGAAGCTGTCTCTACGCAATTCTCTTCAGACACTGTAGAAACTCCAAACATTGAATCTCAAATCGAGTCTACAACCACCTGGTTTAAGCGAATACAACGCTTCATTCTTGGTCAACAGCAGCATACAATGATCACGGCAGCAATTATTGAATCGCCCCTCGGTGTGCAACCAAACCAGATTTTTGTTCTGCGTATCCATATTTTGGGTAGAGACGAATCAACGACTCCCCTGGATATGAAAGAGGAGGATCCATCTCCGGGACTGAGTAGATTGATGAACGGAGATCCATTGTCCGTAGAAGTGCGCGCTGTGCTCAACCAGAATTATACATTTGTTGTGCAGCAGGCAATTGCCACTATTCCAGCAGCAGGATATGTTGTTGAGATAACAATTCCTATAAGGCCCTTTTCTAACTTGCCAGGTGGGATGAGAGAACGTTTGCTCATATCTTTCCTGGATAAGCAGAGTCAACCTCTCTACGGAAAACCATTTATAGTGGAAGTCTTCATATCCCAGCACGTAAAACGTGGTCACGAGGGACATCATGTCTTAACAATTCCGCAATAGAGCTCTTCCTTGAGAAACAAGATTAATTGGTATGATGGCACTTTAAATCAGCTTGCGCGAGATGTCTGTCTCTCCGTTGCTGTTTTCAAAATCACAGATTACAGATCGATGCTTTTTCATCCTATCCTTTAGGACTCTCGTCTAACAGATTAATAGAGTTCTACCCAAAGGCATATGCATCCTCCGGTCCTTCTGTGTCCCTCGGGTCGCAGCGTGAGCAAGAAGCAGTGACAGGGAGGTGGAGGTGACTCTTCCTACGGAACCCCCTGTCTGCTCCACAGGTGAAACGGCTCCGAGCTGTCACTGTCGCAAACCAAGCCAACTTCACAAAAGCCGTGTACGACCGGGCATGCTGTCACGTAAGCTGCTACCAGCGGCCAGGTAAAGGGGGATCAATCGGAACCTTGCTTCTCAAACGCGCGTATCAGACAGGTTTGATCGCCAGCAGGAAGAGTCCGAACAGCACGAGCATTACCCCGAAGATCTGGTAGAGCGCTGGTCGCTCGCGAAAAAGGGTGATACCGGCGAGCAGTGGGATGATGCCCCAACTGGAACTGATGGCGGACGCGATTCCGGTGGATGCCAGTTGCGTATCAAAGCTGTAGATAAGCAACCCCGCCGTTTCAAAGAGGCCCACAACTACTGCTAGTCCGATCCCGAACCTTTGCAGAGGCACTGGCTTCTCCTCTGGGACTGTGACTGCCGCCAGGTAGGAGTGCTGTGGCCAGTAGTGTCGTAAGGCTGCAAGGAGGAACAGGGTCAGTGTGGCAAAGGTACGCGTCCAGACAATGGGGGCGAACCAGCCCCATTTTCCAGCGGCCAGTCCGATGCCAAACAGCATAATGCCGAAGGCCACCATGGCCAGGAGACCCCAACGAACACCACCCTTCGCTAACCCCGCGAGACCGGAGGAATGCACGATCCCGCGTACCTCTATGATATTGGTGGAGGCTCCGATGATCCCCAGGAAGATAAGCACGAGCATGGTAAGTTGCCAGAGGCTCAGCGCCTCATGCAGGAAGAGCACAGCAAGCACTGCGCCGACGGCTCCATCGGCAGCGGTGACTGGACTTACGATAGCCAGTGGCCCAAGCTCCAACCCTCTATACAGCGAGTAATAGCCAACGGCCGCCATAATCCCAATCAGAAATCCCAGGCCTGCGCTCTGGATGAAGACCCCCGTGGAAAGCGAAAGCCTTGTGAAGACGATGGTCCCGAACAGCACAAGCACCGTGACACTCGTCACCAGCGAGACAACGGTCGTCACAAATGTCCCCTGCCTGCGCGTCGCGAAGGTTGCTACCGTGTCGGCCGACCCCCAGCAGAGCGCCACCACGATAGCGAGTATAATACCGGTTCTTTCCACGCCGATCCCTTCGTCTGCTCTGTACCTGGAGGCAAAGGCAGTGACACGGGTAGCATGCGAACGCTTCTCCTCCCTCCATTTAAATCTGACGCAGGAGGAGAAGCGTTCGCATGCGGAAGCCACTCCATGCCCATCTGAAGCTCTTCGGCATGTTCACGATTGGTTCCCATCATGCTCGCAACTGTCCCCATGGTTTTCGGAGGGTGGAACATCCAGCCCCGGATTGACTTCAAAGAAATTCCACGGGCGCATCATGAATCCAGCGTGTTTAACCGGCATGACCGGCCAGTCCTCTAGTCGCGGGTTATGCATTACCCCAACGGTATACCACACGGTGAGCGTGGTATTCTCGATAGAACGATTGGCCGCTGTCCAGGCTGGTAAGCCCGCCCCACCTGGATGCTGGTTGGGGTATTCACCGGCGGGGAACTGCTCCCCGGGGCGATAGGGTGTGACCCAGAGGTGATGCCTGGCAAAGCCTGCACGGCGGGAAATGCTGGAATCGGGGGTCGCCAGCAGCAGAGAATTTGCGCTGACACCGGGACAAATCTCGTAGCCGACAACGCTGCCATTGACGGCATTACGCACGTTGGGATTGATGATCTTCCAGGTGCGATCACGTTCGATGTCACGCTGGGCTTCTGCCTCCGTGCGCAGGAGCGTGTTCACTGCTTTGAAGGCGTTTCCCCAGCGGTTCTTCTCTTTACTCTCCTCAGCGAGGATATTCGTTTCCACCAGCGAGTTCTGCAAGCCATCGATCATCGGTTCCACGCGAAAGCTGAATAAGTGCTGGTGAATGGGGGCATACAGGCCATCGGTGTTCAGTAGTTCGCCGTATTCGGGCGTCACTCCTGGTAGAACGACTCCGATATTCATGATACCGCTGAGCTTGACATCCATCTCAATGGACCCGTCCTGGCGGAAGTACCAGAAGAAGCCGTACTCGTATGGTCCAATGGTTGCGATGAACGAGACGACCAGTCGCCGCGATCGGCGCACCTCTGCATGGTCGGTGCGGAAGTTCCAGTGCTTCCACAGGATCCCATCGTCCTCCTCATGCATACACACCGCGTTCTTGATCGTACGTGCACTCCCATCGTTCTCGGTCATATGCGCATCGAAATAGTGGATTACGCCTAAACAATCGCATCCAAGCTCGAGGGAGTTTGCGAGCCAGCCGACTCCATAATCGCCGGCATCGAAGGCGTTCTGGAAAACATGATCCGGGCTGATATCCCCATAGGGGACCACCATCTCGGCGAGCCGCAGGCTACGGAAAAGCGGGCGTCCGTCGTAGAAAACGTGGTAGAGGATCAGTCCCTCGCGCGGCGAAAAGCCCACCAGGAACTCCCACTTTTGCCACCTGACCCGGTACCCATCCTCAACACTGAAGCTTGTCCCCTCCGGTTGCGTGATCTGAATCGGCTTGAGATCAGTGCGCAGAGGGCTAACGTCCTTGGGCAGGTAGTTGCCCTGCCTCTGCGGGATCGGGACCACACCGAAGTCGTCCACTCGGACGACTTTCATCGTGTTCAGGTCCAGGACCGCGTGCAGACCGGCGACCGGGTGCGCGTAGGTGTTCTCCTCCGGGTCCCCTGAGTCGAGTAAGTAGTGGACGGTGGTGCGCACCACACGCCGCGTATCCTCATCGGGGTTGCCGTAGTTGCCCGCCGACCAGGGGTCGATGCGCACCCGGTCCAGGTCCTGCCCGGTGATGCCGCGCTTCAAAAGCGCGTCCTGGAAGCGAGGATCCGCCCTGATGGCATCTTCGGCTGCGAAAAACTCCTCGAAGATGATCGAGGGCTGCCCCTCAACGCGCTTCCAGGAGGTCACTTTGCCCTCGGTCAGGTTGACGATTGCCTCGTAGGCACCGCTTTGACCGGGTGTCTTGTCCAGGAGGGAGAAAAAGAGCTCGCGTGGAACTCCATCGCCGGGTTGGTAGGAAAGTGCGATTTCCGGGGGTGGCTCGTGCAGGCGCGCCATCACAAAGCGAATGTGTGCCGAGCCTTCCTGGCTTGTTCGAATAATTGCAACGGCCTCCTCGAGTTCCTCCGGAGTTAAGGGAGCAAATGGGTGACTCATATGTGTAGCTTCTGTTGCCATAAGTAATCCTTCCAGGAAATGCCCCGTTGACCGGTCTTCCCCTGCCCGCTGTGCAAGCGGCCAGCCAGCCCAGATTAGAAGCGTGCGCTAGTGGGCTGGCTGGCCAGATTCAGAGAGGCGAAAACCGACTCTCTGAACGATATGCGCATTACGACGCTGGCGACGTTGGCGCGGCTTCCGGTTCTAGTTCCTCTGCCTCCCAGGGGTGGGGCTCGGAGGCCTTCCCCAGGCGGACAGGAAACACAAAGCGGTTCACTAGCGTCCAGATCAGGGAAAGAGCGACCACCGCGATTACGATATAGATACCCAGGCTTTGTGGCCAGGTCGGAAATGGCACGACGCTGCCGTAGATGCCCAGAATGGGAGTGACGATGGCCACTAACAGGAAGAGCCAGCTCCACCACTTCGTCGGCTCTTCCAGAACCAGGCGAACTCCAAATACGCATAATGCGACGTAGATTAACTCGATCAGAATAGAGCCGATCGTGCTCATGATGCCGAAGACGGTGAGCACATTCGTCACCACGCTCGCCGTGGCGAGCGTAACGATGACCAGGACCAACAGGGCAACCACCGACACGCTGACGATACCCCCGATTGGCGTCCGAAAGCGCTCACTGATGCGCGCCAGTGGGGAGGGCAAGAGTTCATGCCGCGCAAGGGCAAACATGCCACGCGAGGTGGTGGCCATGAAGGCAGACATCACCACCAGTGCATCGAAGAGCACCGCGATATCCACCAGGACGGCCAACCACGCTCCGACGTATTTGGTTGCCAGCGTATCGAGCGGCGCCGGATCGGTCGCCCACTGCGCAGAGTTGTTAAGGCCGAAGCCGATGGCCTGGGCATAAATCATCAACAGATAGAAAATCCCGGTGATAATGACGGTCGAGATGACTGCGCGCGGAATCGACCGCCGCGGGTCACGTGTCTCCTCGCCTAGAACCGCGCTCGTCTCGAAGCCTATGAACAGGGTAATGGCGAACAGAACCCCCGGTAATACTCCGGCTGCGGGGACGATTGTGGGAACGGCAGGCGCGCTAGCCGGGTTGAAGACTGCCAGCGTGTTCCCGTTGGCACCACCCTGCGCGATGATCGCGAAGGCCAGAATGAGCAACGGGATGGCCGACACAGCGCTCACTACGAGCTGCAAGCGGGTGGTGAGTTTGATGCCCCGGCTGTTGACTATGACGATGAGCACGAGCGCCACCAGACCGAAGATCCAGAAAGGAAGCGTGATGTTCAAATAGGTCGCGAAAATCTGCGCTCCCAATAAACCAATCACCAAAAAGCCGGCCGAATCCAGGGTGAGTGTGCCGAAGAAATAAATCCCCGCCGCGAACAGTCCGAATGCGGGGCTCATGCGCCGAAGATAATCGTAAATGGCTCCTGCCCCCCCACCTCGTCGAGCGTATAAGGTAATGAGCCAGCCCAGTGCCAGTAC
>WNFX01005759.1_pt1 | contig 11906 bp, 12 predicted proteins | sample 5400111 | NCBI WGS metagenome assembly WNFX01 (sample SAMN13153363, study PRJNA577476) | soil metagenome | isolation source: 40 cm soil or saprolite under grassland replicate 1 | place: USA:California | collected 2016-06-15
CGGCTTAACTTATCCACATGAATGCAGAAATCATGAAGGGTTCGACTGTTCGTCGATTAAAAAGTTACACGAGCTGGGTTAAATACGTCGTGAGACAGTATGGTTTCTATCTTCTAGAGGAAATTAGAATAAAATAAAGATAGCTCCCTCGTACGAAAGGAGCTGGGTATATTAACCTCTGGTTTACCTGTTGTTTATGTATCCAATATTAATTTAGGTATAAATTAATGTAAATAGTTAATTTATATAGGGATGTTGCTTTCACTTAAGCAAATATATAGCATAGGCACGGCAGGAACGCTACGTTAGTTAAAGATAAGTGCTGAATGCATCTAGGCACGAAACTTACTTTAGTATATTCTTAAATAGACGTAGTCTAACACTACGATTTTACATGTATTAAACATGTGATTAATAGGCTTTAGCTAAAATAATTTAAATGTTTTTAGGCATAAAGTACTAATTTTTTAAATTACTAATTATTACATATATCTCACATTATTATATTTATTTGTCTTTGTTCTGTTTTAATAAAAAGAATTTCTTTATAGTTAGCCTGGTTAGCATAAAAGTAATGTAGCTGTTTTGTAACCAGCTGAAGCAAGTGCGATACTTGCACTGGGCTTACCTATAATATATAGAATTATATAATTATAAAATATTTTTACTATATATATAAGGGCCTTATAGTCAAGTGGTTTAAGACATAATGTTTTCATCATTACATACGAGGGTTCGAACCCCTCTGGGGCTAATTTTTATACATTATAATATAATTCTATAATATTTTAATATATATGCGGATTGATGTAATAGAAACATAATTGGCTCATGTCCAGTATATAGGGGTGCGAATCCTCTGTCCGCACTTTATATTTTATTTTTATAATAACTTCTTGTTTTTGTTTTTTAAAGAAGGCTATAGCTTAATTGGTAAAGCTAGCTGCTCATGACGGTTAAGATGAGTGTTCGAATTATTAAGTAAGGGTTATAGCTTAATTGGTAAAGCTAGCTGCTCATGACGGTTAAGATGGGTGTTCAAATCACCTTGACCCTATGATTATGATATATAAAGATATATACTTATTAGTGGAATATAATATATACTTGTATATTATAGAAGATCCAAGTGCTGGAATTGGTAGACAGTCTTAACTTAAGATTAAGTGACGTAAGTCGTAGAGGTTCAAGTCCTCTTTTGGATAAGCAGTTTTAAACTATATTGTTATATAAGGAAGATATTAATTATAAATACAAAAGAAAAGTATGAAAAAGAATAATAATAATTTAAATGAGATAATACCTATTAGTCCTGCTGTTTCTTATGAAAATGTTGATACTTAGAAAGTAGAAATATTAAATAGTAATTAAGAAAAGACTGGTATTTATAGGTGAACTTATAAAGAGTCCGGAAAAAGTTGTGTTGGTTCTACTATTATTTTAAGTTCTAGATTTCGAAGTTATTATAGTATAGGTTATTTACTTAAAGAAACTACTTAAAATAATAGTATGATATACAAGGCATTAATAAAATATGGTTATTCAAGCTTCAAATTAAATGTTTTAGAATAGAATATTGTGAACCAAATGTATTAATAAAAAGAGAACAATATTACCTTGATCTTTTAAATCCTATGTATAATATTTTAAATAATGCTGGATCTCTTACAGGGTTTAAGCATAGTGAAGCAACTATTGAAATTATACGTGCTTCTAAATTAGGTCGTAATCATAGTGAAGATGCAAAATTAAAAATGGCAGTTGGTAGTCTTAAAGCATTATCTGTATTAGTTGTAAATATAAATACAGGTGAAGTTATCGAATTTATATCTATACGAAGAGCTTCTAAATTTATTGGTAAACTGTTTCTTCTTTTTGTATGATTTATTTTGGCTGTTTTAAGAGTATTTATATACTTCAACTGCTAGTATTGAAGCCAAAAAGGGAAAGGGGGGGGTATATAGTTTAATTTAAATGGAGGTTTCTTACCTTATTTTTTTTCTTAGACAAGACAAGCTGAGCAATAGTATTTTTCACTTTAGAATATAGGTTTAGAGAATAAGTCTCTTTTTTTAATAATAATTTTTGTAATATAAATAATATGAATAATAATAATAACAATAGAAATATAATACCTCATATATCTTATACTAATTTAGAAAGCAATAAGTATATTATATATGAAGAAAATAGGAATAAGTCTGGTGTGTATTGTTGAAATAATTTAATAACAGGGAAGTCATATGTAGGAAGTACTATTAGTTTAAATAAAAGATTAAGTAATTATTTTTCACGTAGGTTTTTGAAAAAGGAAGTGTTAAGAAATAATAGTATAATAAGTAATTCTATATTAAAACATGACTATAGTAACTTCAGTCTAGATATTCTTGAGTATTGTAAACCAAATGAATTGATTTCAAGGGAACAGTACTATATGGATCTCTTAAATCCAAAGTATAATATATTACCAATAGCAGGTTCACGTTTAGGCTCTAAACACTCCCCAGAAACTTTATTAAAGTATAAAAATCGTAAACTTAGTTCTAAAGCTTTAGCTAATCTAAAGTTAGCTAAAGCGGGTATAGCTCCATTATCACCTTTAAGGAAAATTAATCATTTATTAGCAACCGGACATATTACAACTGTAGTAAATATAAAGGATAATTCTGTAAAAGTGTATGATTCTATACGTAGTGCCGCTAGAGATATTGGCACTAATCATGTTACAATATTGAATTATATAAATAGTAATAAATTACTAAAAGGTGTTTATTTAATAACTAGAAAAACTAAATAAACATATATTGTATTAAAAATACAAAAAGGGGGAAATAGTTATAATTTGGTAAAACGATAATCTCGCACATTATTTTCCTAGGTTCGAGTCCTAGTTTCTCCAATTAACCAAGTGCGAATAATAAGGATAGGGTAATATACTTTATCTTTTAGGGGATTTAGCCTCTTTTTAATAATTAAATATATAAAATATACACATGACTAATAACAAATTTAATATAAATAATAACATGAAAATAATGGATAATGCTAGTGAAAGTATTGTGGATAGTAGTACTAATAAAGCGAGGAGAAATAAAGCGAGGTAATGAATTTAATATTTATTTAAATCCGGATGATATATTATTTACTTTAGCTATTAATGGTAGTCGTTATAAAGAGAATATTACACCTTTAATAGGTAAGATAGTAATTATTAAAAAAGCCGTGAATATTAATTTAAGTGAGCTTAGCGTAATGTTAAATTGTATGAGGATTGATAAATTACATATTTATTCTGTCAATAATAATGAAGTGTTAAAGGAATTTAATCTTATTCAAATTAAAGAACCTTCTAGAGTTAATTATATAGAAATAGGACTAGAAAATTTTACTAAACATTTGTGTAGATTAGACGTTGATTTTATGGATTATAATAAAAATGCTTTATATGTCTTAAGGAATGGTAACTATATGGATGTTAAAAGTATAATAACTAATATTAATGGTTATAACGTTAGTGTTGGTAGAGGTGGAAGCCAGAAAAGTCATATGATAAGTCCTCTAGATTTTAGATTAAGTTGTTATCTAATGGCTTTATTTAATTTTGATTACGAATTAATAAATTCTTTAAATTCATTTAATGATATAGAAAAATATAGATATTTACCTTATTTTGAGAGAAGGTAAAGGTAATTAAATTAATATGATGGATTTATATGTTTAATTGAACATATAATAAAATGTATATTAAAATATACATTTTAGTCTATACTTTTAATAATAATAAGGAGTATTATTAGGTATATATATACACTAAATATCGGTTCGAATCCGAATATAGACTCTTATAAATATAGTTTAGTTGGTAAAACTGCGACTTTGCACGTCGTTATCTTGGATTCGACTTCCAATGACTCCACAACTACGACTAAGCTCGAGAAGCTCAATTGGTTGAGCAGAACTCTGAAGATGTTTTGGTTGTAAGTTCAAGTCTTGCCTCGGGCAATATAATAGTTAAATATTAGTATAATAGATACATTAGATATAGAAATACTAAGTTGTAGGTTCTTAAAAATGGGCGTGTTGGAATTGGTAGACAAAAAAACATTTTCTTTATAACGAGTGTGGTGAAATTGGTATACATCCAGCCTTTAGACCGCTGGGGCTTAATGCTTTATGGGTTCAAGTCCCATCACTCGTAGGATAAAATAATTATTTTTATTCATAGTCATAATAGGTTATTATTACCCTTATTTAGGTACTACTTAAGTAGTAGTTAGGGAATTTCGTCCCTTTTAATTATTTATATAAAAACATACAATGAAAAACAACAAATACAATAACTACCTCCTCCTTAGAAAAGGAGGAGATAATCTCCTGGTTGACAATAATAATCTTTTACCTTATGATAACAATTCCTGCCTCCTCCCTTATAACTCCTTTAACGAAGATAAGGAAGGGAAGAATAATAATGTAACAATATTAGATAGTAATAGCTCAGAGGAATATAGTTTTTCTATCGATTCTTGTGATATATTATTTACTTTAACGGTTAATAGAAGTGTATATAAAAAAGATCTTGTTACTTTAATAGCTAAAATGGCTATTATTAAGGAAAGTCATGGTGTAAATTTACCTCAATTAGCTAATATACTCAATATTATGAATATAAATATTTTAAATATTTTCTTAATAGATGATTCGGATACAAAAGAAAATAACGTTTTTATAATAAAAGTTAAAGAACCTTCTGAAGTTAATTGTATAGAAATAGGAGTAGGAGAATTTATTAAGCAAATAAATAGTGAGAACTGCAATTTTCTTAGTTTTAATAAACATTCTTTGTATATTTTTAAGAATGGTAGTTATATTAATGCTAAAAATCTCTTTGCAAAATTAGAAAATAAAAATGCAAATTTGGGTAGAGGAGGAAGTCAAAAAGCACATGCTTTGAGTCCTTTAGACTTAAGACTCTCTTGTTATTTAATGGCCATGTTTAATTTCGATTGTAAGCTAATAAGTTCTTTGAATGCATTTGATGATATGAGTAAAGATAGATACTTACCTTCTCACTTTGAAAATATAAATAACTATAAGAAATAATGTATATATTTAAATGTATACAAATCTCTTAAAGGTAAAGATATAAAAGTATATCCGTGTTCGAATCACAAGAGAGAGTTTATATATATAAACTATTAATATTTGTAGTAAAAACTACATTAGGCTTTTAGAGGACTTTGCCTCTTTTTATTAATAACAAAAAATTAACTAAAATAAAAATGAATAGGAATAAAAATATTAAATATAATAACTACTTATGTTTAAACACTAACTTACCACTTATAAATAAGAAGTATATTCGTTCTTTTACAGTCAAACCAATTATTACTTATAATAACTCGTTGTCAAATAAACCTAATGTTTTAAAGGAAAATAAAGGTAAATGTGGTGTTTATAAATGAGTTAATAAGATAAACAATAAAAGTTATATAGGAAGTTCTGTAGATTTTTACTCTAGATTTCTAAATTATTATTCTAAAACCTACTTAAGTAATGAACTACTCATTATGAATAGTCACATTTATAGAGCCCTATTATTATATGGACATGAAAACTTTAATTTGGAAATAATTGAGTATTGTAATAAGGAATTTGTAATTGATAGAGAACAATATTATATTGATTTATTAAAGCCAGAGTACAATATATTGAGAAAAGCGGGCTCTAGTTTAGGGTTCAAGCACTCAATGGAAACATTATTAAAATTTAAATCCCGTAAACTTAGCCCCGAAGCTTTGACTAACCTCAAAAGATCTAAGGCCAAAGGGGCTCATATTACGACTATAGTAAATAGTGAAGATAATTCTATTATAAAATATAATTCTATACGAGCTGCCGCCAAAAGTATTGGTGTTTGCTCCGCAACTATCTTAAAATACAGTAATAATAGTAAGCTATTAAAAGGTATTTACTTTATAACTAAAAAGAGTAAAATATAATTTATTAATATTTTGACAATAAAAGTGTATACTTTTTATATACACAGTCTATTATAGATTATAGGGTGGATGAAAGGATGGAATGGTTGCAAAACCGTGCAAGTTCAAGTCTTGTCGCCTATATTTATTAATTAAAAAAAAGGATTAATAAAAAAAAGGTTGTGGGTGAAAATCTGAATATATTGGTAGATATATAAATTTGTCCTTTATAGACACCAAACCTGGTATTTATCAATCTATAATTGATGAGTTAAATTTAGATTTTACTTGTACTTGTACTTGTACTTGTACAATTAGTCTTTCTTGCGAAACAGGAGTAAATTCTTATTATTCAAGCCCTATTATTGAAAGAATTGATCTTAATAATGTCTTTAACACTTTTACTACTAATACAGCTTCTGTCACTGAACCTGTTATTAGTAATTCCTTGGGTATTAATAGTAATAGAAATAGTCTTACATTAAATACTTCGATTGATGCGTTCACTAATAGACCTCGAAGTACGGAATTGTTGAATTGTCAATCAAATATGTTATATTTATTGATAAATAAATTATCATTTAGTGTATATTAATACATATATATAATAGTAGTGTAAATAGTGTTTATTTAGAGGTTAAATTTAGGATTTATCTAGTCCTTTTAATTTAGTATTGTGTTGTCAATATCTTTACTTCTTATTTGTTGATTATAATAGTATTTTACCTGTTATTATGTTGTCATTTAGAAGATGTTTTATTATGTGATAATGAAAGCATAGAAGAATTAAAAGAGCTAGTAAAATCAGATACTAGCAAATATGTTGATTTAATGTATGAATATGCTGAACTTAAGGAAACAACCTATCAATTAGAAACGTTAGCTTATGTTTATGATAAGCTTGTATCAGAGGAAGAGTTGGATAATGGTGTATCAAATGAAAAGTTGGATAATGATAAATTAGATGAAGCTAGAGTAGTATATGATAGAATTTTTCTTACTAAGGTAAGGCTAAAATCCAAGAGTCTGAACCTGAATATAGGTGTCAAGTCCTAAAATTTGGTGTTAACTTTTACTAACTAAAAGAAATTGAGTTGGGTTTGTCTAGAGTTTCAATCTAGTATTGTGTTGAATGTGTATTTTAATAATTAAAATGGAAAAATATAATTGGCTTATTTAAAGTATAATATCTTGTAGACTAATAGGTAAGTCATAAATTTTTGGTATTTAATATTGGATGTTCGAATCATCCCAGGATAAGTAATTAATAAGGTTAATTATTATAAACTATGTTTTAGGTGAGTATAGCTCAAATAGGTAGAGCTATTGTATGTGGCACAATGTGTTTCCAGTTCGAGCCTGGATATTCACCCTATATAGCAATATTTATATAAATATAAAAGAGTTATATATATATAATAGTAGTAGTATATTATAAATAATATTGTTTATTTATAGAAAAGTTGTTTCTAAATAAGGATGTTATTTATTTTTATAAAAACTATTAAAAGAAAATATAAATGCCCCAAAGTTAATTACGTATAAGTTAACTAGATATTTTCTTTTTGGATAAGGGTTATTGAAGCTTGATAACTCCTAGGGGATGTACTATGAAATATATGAAAATATGAAATATATAAAAATATTGTTAACAGTTTTAATTACAACTATAATATCTTTTATTATTAGATACTTGGTTTTGAAATATTTTAATTTAGATATTTTATGGATTGATCTTAATCCTTTTTACAGTTTTTTAGCTATGTTTGGTTTGAACAGTATAAGATTATTGGTTAAATCTTTTTTGGATGAATACATACCTAATGTACTATTAATGAATATTAGTGATATTCTTAATCCTCCTTCTCCAGAATCTACCGATCCTTCTTCTAATAACCAAGGTAATAATCAGGCAAATCCTTCTTCTAATAACCAAAGCAATAATCTAACAAATTCTGTGGAAAATCGTCCTTATGTTTTGGGTGATAATGGGAGATATTATATAAATGATTCTATTTGTGTGGGAAATAGAGGTTATATAGACCCCAGTACAAACAGACCTTATTTATCTAATCAACCTTACGCTAGAAACTTAACTAGTGTTATGGAAAATGATTCTATACAACGGGGTATGCCTACTGCAGCTAGGACTTTTGATGATAATTCATATAGATTTTTTAGTGAATATATGGGCTATCATCATTCTAACAGAATAAGACAAAACCAACAGTGGAATTCAACAAGAATAAGAAAAAGTTTTAGAGATTTGAATTAATAAATACTTATTTTTGCTTTTTTATAACTACCTTTTTTTTAATTATGGGTTATTTAAGTAAAGTTTATTTTTACTTAATAATACAATTAAATTATATAATAAGATAATTGTATTATTTTTCGTTTTTATGGTTAACATTATTTTTTTTAGTTTAAATAATTTTAATGATAGACTAGATAAGTAATAGTAGAGATTTATGTATAGTAAATTATTATAATTTATATAGAATTATATTCAATAATCTATATTATACATTAAGCCCGAGTAGTTCAATGGCTAGAACATTAATTTCATGAGTTAAGAATGAGAATTCGAATTTCTCCTCTGGCTTATTTAGAGTATATTGACTCTTTTTATAAAAAAACTAATGAATAAAAATAAAGTTATTCGGCCTTCTCCTTCTTCAGTAAAACATATTAGAAAATATGATAACCTTTTGTTAAATAAATCTAATATTATAAAGGAAAATCTATATAAAGGTGGTATTTATATGATAGCTAATAATTTTAATAATAAAATTTATATAGGTAGGACCCAGGCTAGGGTCTAAACGTCCATATATATAGTAAAAAGCTGTTAGGGTTTGGATATTAATATATAAATTATAATTTGTAAACATAACTATAGTTATGGTTATATATTTTTAATAGATATGTAGTATATAAATGAAAGGGAGAAATAGGTTCAAATCCTTAAAAAAAATGTTAATTTATTCAATTTTATTCTTATTATTATCAAATGCCGTCACATTGAGACGAGACAAATCAATACTTTTTAGTAGAATAGCTATATCAGTTTTACTATACTCATCAATACTTGCTCTAAGTAGTTTATATATAACTTACTTAGATAGAGGTATAGGTTTATATAGTGGTTTATTCCATATTACTAGTACTACACAAATTTTTCATATATTTATCTTTATAATTAGTGCTACTATATTACAATTAACAGGATTTTATCCTAGAAGAGTATGAGTAAAAGAATATTCATCTTTACAAAAATTGTTATTTAACAATTTTATCTATTATAAAACAAATATAACAAATAAAATGGGAGAGCAATTTAAAATAATAGAATATCCTTTAATCTTATTATTTATAATAACAGGATCTGTATTTTTAATTTCAAGTAGTGATTTAGTTTCTATATTTTTAAGTATAGAATTACAAAGTTATGGATTATATTTATTAAGTACATTATATAGAAATTCAGAACTTGCTACTTCTGGTGGTCTTACTTATTTTTTGTTAGGTGGTTTAAGTTCTTGTTTTATACTTCTAGGTACAAGCTTATTATATGCAAATTCAGGTAGTACTAACTTAGATGGTATATATGTTATAACTAGTTTAAGTGATGTTGCAAATAATAATAATGTATTATATTGGTATAAACCACATTATATAAATATGTCATTACTTATATTAAGTGTAGGGTTTTTATTTAAAGTAAGTGCTGCTCCTTTCCATTTTTGATCTCCTGATGTTTATGATGCAATACCAACAATAGTAACAACATTTGTAGCTATAGTTGCTAAAATATCTATATTTGTGTTCTTATTAGAAATAGTGCACTATACTAGTAATTCCTTATTTATAAGTCAATATACTTGAACTTCAAGTTTACTAGTTAGTTCTTTACTTTCACTAGTAATAGGTACAGTTGTGGGTTTAACACAATCTAGAATAAAAAGATTATTTGCCTATAGTACTATAAGTCACTTAGGGTTTATACTATTAGCATTAAGTATTAATAGTATAGAATCTATTCAAGCATTTATATTTTATTTAATGCAATATTCTTTAAGTAATCTGAATGCTTTTATTATATTAATAAGTATAGGATTTTCACTTTATTATTATGTTAATGATAATAAAGAATATAAAGGATTATTAGATAAAAATAATTCTCCTATACAACTTATTAGTCAAATTAAAGGATTTATTAATATAAATCCTTTTTTATCTTTAAGTTTTTCTATTACAATATTTTCTTTTGTAGGTATACCACCTCTTATAGGATTTTTTGCTAAGCAGATGGTTTTAAGTGCTGCTTTAGATAATGGTTACATTTTCCTAACTTTAATAGCAATATTAACTAGTGTTATAAGTGCTGTATATTACCTAAATATAATTAAACAGGTATTTTTTGATAAATCTGAATATAAGGTAAACCCTGTCTTAGAAAATATAGATATGTATGCTAGTGTAAATAAAAGTAATTTTTTAATTGAAAAATTAATATTTAAATATAATAATATAATTTTATCAAGTTCATTAACTATATCTATTTCTATATTAACACTAATAATTTTATTATTTATTTTAATGCCTCAAGAATGATTAAGTATGGCTAATATATTAGCATTAATATTATTTAATCCTTAAATGACAAGTATAACTTTCTTTTTTATATTTATACCATTATTAGCAATTATTTTATTAGCAGTAAATTTGATATTTACCCCTCATAATCCATATCAAGAAAAAGATAGTGCATTCGAATGTGGGTTCCATTCTTTCTTGGGTCAAAATAGAACACAATTTAGTATTTCTTTTTTTATATTCGCACTTCTTTTTTTATTATTTGACTTAGAAATTCTTTTAGTTTATCCTTACGTTGTGAGTGCATATACAAATAATGTATATGGTTTAATGATAATGCTTATATTTTTTTTAGCTTTAACATTGGGATTTGCATTTGAACTAGGAAAAAATGCATTAAAAATAGATAGTAGACAAATGCTTATACTTACAAGCAAGCAATCTAATACAACTACTTATATAAGTAGTGTAGAATTTTATATAAAATTTTTAACTAACAAATTTAAGAGATAATATAATAATCTTTTTTTTAATTTTTATTGCATTGTTAGTTATTAATAATAGATAAAAATAATAGCAAGCTGTCAATAGGTTTTTATATTCGTAATATTTTCTTATTAAATAAATAATATTTATTATGAGAGGATATAAGCTATATATTATAGTTTAATCTATTTAACTTTTATAGCTATAGATATAAAGAAGTGAGTTAAATTAAATGATTAGTTATTTACAAAATAGTATTAGTAATAACTGTGATGCACCTAGACCTTGGGGTTTATATTTCCAAGATAGTGCTACACCACAAATGGAAGGTTTAATAGAATTACACGATAATATAATGTTCTATTTAGTTATAATATTATTTGGAGTAGGTTGAATAATGGCGTCAATAGTTTGAAACTATAACAGTATAGTTTCACCTATATCACATAAATACCTAAATCATGGTACATTAATAGAATTAATATGAACAATAACACCTGCATTAATATTGATACTTATTGCATTTCCATCTTTTAAATTATTATACTTAATGGATGAAGTGAGTGATCCAGCTATGTCAGTATTAGCAGAAGGACACCAGTGATATTGAAGTTATCAATACCCAGACTTCTTGAATTCAGAAAACGACTTTATAGAATTTGACTCATACTTAGTTCCTGAATCTGATTTAGAAGATGGAGCACTAAGATTATTAGAAGTTGATAATAGAGTTATTATTCCTGAATTAACACATGTTAGATTTATTGTTACAGCTGCTGATGTAATCCATGCATTCACCTGTCCAGCTCTAGGAATTAAAGTTGACGCCTACCCAGGTAGATT
>WNFX01005763.1_pt1 | contig 11903 bp, 16 predicted proteins | sample 5400111 | NCBI WGS metagenome assembly WNFX01 (sample SAMN13153363, study PRJNA577476) | soil metagenome | isolation source: 40 cm soil or saprolite under grassland replicate 1 | place: USA:California | collected 2016-06-15
TAGTGCGAGTCACCGTTGGGGTTATAACCGTTCTTGGGATTGAATGGGTCGAGCTTATTCTGAAGTAGATCCGGCCGATTTTCGTTGTCAACGGCGGGATTGATGGCTCGCAGCGCGTTGACCGTGTTTCCTGGGTGCGCGTCGACGAGCACCAGACCATCCGCGGGGGTCAACCCATTGTAAGCATTGCTGCTGTTGTCACACTCGGTGAGCTTGTTCGCTCCCTGGCAGTACGATGGCCCCGCCTCGGCGACGGCTTGATAGAACGTCGTCGTCGGCCCGCCGCCGCTATGACCGAAGAAAATAACCTTGTTCATGTGCTGAGTGTTTCGTAAGTAGTCCACGCCACGCTTCACATCGAGCGCGATCAATTCCCAATCAACCAGCGCTTCGTTGTTGTCGAACCGAGAATTCATGCACAAGACCATGAAACCGCGCTGCGATAACTGGGTACAGCCTTGATGCTGTAGATAATTGGCAGTTCGATGAATGATGATGACGCCAACATGAGGCGACGGGTTGGAATCGGGCCGGTAAAGGACGCCCTTCACTCCGCCACCTAGCGGAATATACTCAGGATGGCTCTGTGCGGATGCTGGCGCCGCAGCCATGCTGAAAAGCAGCGCAACCAGCAGATGGGTTGCCGAAAATCTTGCAGTTCTTTGCATAATCCCATTCCTCCTTTAGTTTTGCACTAGAACCTGGCGTTGATCCAGCGCTGCATCAGATCGAACAGGTTCTTGGTCGCGTTGGAATACTGTCCGGGCGTGGTCTCACAGGCGGTGCACTCGGTACCCCCGTGGGTCGCGCCTTCGATCACGTAATAATCCTTGTCGGGGCTCGCCGCCATGTCGAAATACTGTTCCGCGTCGCGGATGAAGTAGTGCCCGCCCATGGTCGTCACCAGCAGCGGCACGGTCATCTGCTGCAGGTTGCAGGGTGTCGAGTTGTTGCTCGAGCACCAGTCGATCCCGTCCATCGAATCGCTCGAGCGAACCGCGCGCACGCTGAGGAACGACTTGACCGTGAGGAACATCGTCGAGCCGAAGCCCTGCTCATCCCCCGGCGAGAGGCTCTGCACGCGCACGCTTTCCACGGGGAAGCGGCTCTCGATGCTGGCGTCGTTCTTCACCAGCTTGCGCGGCAATAGCGTGCCGTGGTGGATGCTCAAGTCGATCTGTCCCAGCCGGGCGTTGTCGGCCAGCGGCACGATGAAAGGCGCATCGCCCGCACCGGTGGCATCGACCTCGGCCAGGCGCGACAGCGCCTCGGCGATGAGATGGTTCATCCGGTCCGACTGCGCCTCGAAGTAGCGGCTCTTGAACGAATCCGAGTACAGCGTGAGGCCGCCGTCCCGGTAGCCGTTCCTCGCGTCGAAGGGATCGAGGTTGCGGTTGGTGCTCGGCGCGCGATTCTGGTTCACGACGGCCGGTTCGTTGGTCACGTTGGCGCTGAGGCTTCGCACCGCGTTGATGCCGTTGCCCGGATGCGCATCCATGAGGATGATGCCGTCCGCCTTCGGCAACCCGGCGAGCGCGTTGCTGCACTTGATGAGCTTGCCCGGCTGCTGGCAGAAGGCCACGCCTTGCTCGGCGACCGCCTGGTAGAACGACATCGTGGGACCGCCGCCGCTGTGGCCGAGCAGCACGACCTTCGTCATGCCCTGGCTGCGCAGGTAGTTTACGCCCGATTTGACGTCGAGCGCGTTGTTCTCCCACGGCGCGCACGCCGCTTCGTTGTTGTCGCAGCGCGGATTCATGCCCAGCACGACGAAGCCGCGCGCGGGAAGCTCCTTCGTGCTGATGTGCGACATGTAGTTCGAATTGCGGTGCATGGCGATCACGCCGACATGCGGGCTCGGAAACTTCGCCGGATCGGGCCGGTATAGCGCGCCCTTGGTGGCGCTCGGCGAGAACTGCACGAATTGCGGCGGGGGCGCGGCGGCGAATGCCGGCGCGGCCATCGCCAGCGCACCGGCGAGGGCAAGTGTCACTTTGAGCATGGGGTACTCCTCTGGGGCTTAAGGAAGGCGATAGAGCAGCAGGCGATAGGCCTTGTAGCGCTCGAACACTTCCTTGCTGCGGTGTCCGGAGAAATATTTGTAGTTGAGCTTGTCGAGCTTCCTGCGCAGCAGCCCGAGCGCGAGCCGCGAAAGGAGCGGATAGCGGCCCTCGACGTAGCGCCCGATCGCGAGCGTGGCCGGCTTGATCCTGTTCATCAGCAGGTCGTTCACCAGCTCCATGTTGGGACTTATGCGCCGCGTGATGTCCTCGTCCTTCACGGGAACGAAGGGCGTTTGCTTCATCGTAACGTAGAAATCCTTCAAAGGATGGCCGCCGCCGAAGCCGGGATCGAGGGACGCGCTCTCGGGCCCATCCCTCTTGAAGAAATCGGAGATGAGCAGCAGCGCTCCGGGCTTCAGGATCGCCTGAAGAATCGGCAGGGAAAGCGACGGCGATATGTACTGGAAGCTCTCGCTGAACAACGCGACATCGTAGTGGCGCCGGCACTGATCGACCGGAAAATCCTCGAAGCTGCACTCGAAAATCCGGGATCGATGGCCCGAGCGGTCCTCCAGTTTCCGGCGCACCGCGTCGCCGAGGTCCTTTAACGGGATGACGCCGTCCGCGCGATAGCCGCGGTCGAGCAGCTGGCGCAGCAGCTGTCCCGTTCCGCAGCCGATGTCGAGGACGCGGACCTCGCGTTCGGGCCGCGGCAGCTGCGCGATCAGCATGTCATTGTAGCGCTGCTGCGCGGCGGCGAGGTTGCCGAGCTTGAGCTCGAGGTCTGCGTCCCAGAGCCCGTAGTGCAGGTCCTCCACCCCGAGGAGCTGCTTCGCCAGGAGCAGGCCCAGCTCCCTGCTGTGCATTTTTTTCACGTGAACGCGGAAACCTGCTTTTTGATCCGCGACCTGAACTCCAGCTCCGCGGCGTCGTCCGTATAAGGCGCCGAAGCGACGAACTGCCTGATCAATTCGACGGTGTCGCCGCGCGTGTGGTTCTTCCCGGCGGGCGAGCCGATCCGGTCCAGATCGCGGGCGAGCCTCGCCTGCTGCTCATAGAGGTGATTGAACTGCGCGTCGCACCGCGGAATCGGCGTCGGGTAGTTGCGGATCTCCGCGGCGAGCGAACACCTGACATCTTCGAGGTGGAGCCTGATTTCGTTCCACATCGACTCGAGCTTCGCCGAGTCCCGCGCGGTTGCCGTCGTGGAGGTCACGGAAGACGTCATTCCGGCCTGATGCCCGCGGCCTTCACCATCGGCCACCACTTCTCGATCTCGGCCTTGTGAAACGCACCCAGAGCCTCCGGGGTCTGTTGCTCGCGCCGCGGGATCTCCTGGCCCAGATCGGCGAGGCGCGCTCGCACCGTCGCATCGGCGAGCGCCGCGACGACGGCTCCGTTCAGTTTCGCCACGACGTCGCGGGGCGTGCCGCGCGGCGCCCAGATTCCGTACCACACCGAAACATGCAGCCCCGGCAGGCCCGCTTCGTCCACGGTGGGTATCTCGGGCGCCGCCGCGAGGCGTGTCTTCGCGGTGATCGCGTAGGCCTTGATCTTGCCGCCGCGCACCTGCGGAATGGAGTTCGAAGCCTGGTCGATCATCAGTTCGATGCGACCGCCGACGAGATCCAGCATCGCCGGCCCCGAGCCCTTGTAGGGCACGAGCTCGAACCGGGTGCCGGTCGCGTTCTGGAAGTAGATTCCGCCGATGTGCGTCGCCGATCCCGATCCGGCGGTTCCCGCCGAGGCCTTGCCCGGATTGGCCTTCAGCCACGCGATCAGTTCCTTCAAGTCCCTTGCCGGCAACGAAGCGTTCGCGACGATCATCAGCGGATTGCTCGCGATCATCGCCACCGGTTCAAGGTCATTGAGCAGGTCGTACTGCAGCGGATAGACCGCGCCGTTGACGACGTGCGTGCCCCAGTGGCCGATGCTGAGCGTGTAGCCGTCGGGGGCGGCGCGCGCGACCCGCCCCACGCCGAGGGTGCCGGCCGCGCCGGCGACGCTCTCCACCACGACGGTCTGGCCGAGCGTCTTCCCCATCGGAATGCCGACGATGCGGGCGATCGTGTCCACCGGCCCGCCAGCGGCAAACGGCACCACCATCGTGACCGGCCGCGACGGGTAGCTCTGGGCCGCGGCGGCGGAGACGCCCGCGAGAACCACGGCGAGGGTAAAGGCGGTCGATCGAACTTTCATTTCCCTTCCCTGCAGGGAACGCCGAGCTCCGAGTTCCAGTCTATTATGAATACCGACAAACCAACAGTCGAGGAGACCCCATGGCGCGAATCGTAAAACGCAACCGCGACCATCCCTATGAAGTCAAGATCGGCGGCGACGCCCAATACATCTGCGCCTGCGGACTCTCGGGCAACCTGCCCTTCTGCGACGGCTCGCACAAGCTCACCAAGAGCGAGACGGCGGGGAAGCTCCACTGGTACGACGAAGGCGGGACGCGTCACGATGCGAAGGACGCCTATCCCGAGATCCGCAGCGACGAGTAGCGCTCCGGAGCGCGAGAGTGCCGGAAAACAGCGCTTGCGCCTTCTCTAGTACCGCTTTCCGGCGCTGAACTCCACTTTAAGGCGCGCGACTTGCTTTCGCACGGCTTCGAGCTCGGCCCGGGCCGCCTTCGCCTTCAGCACCTTCTCTTCGTGCGGCGCTGCGTCGCCGCTCTCCGAAGACGGTGACGACAAGGCTGCCTGAGCGTCGCGGAACCGGCTCGCCGCCGCGTTCCACCGCTCGACCAGTTGCTGTTCCTGTTCTCGCCACGCTTTTCGCTTGTCCATGGAGCCGCAGGATATAGAAGCGCCCCGGTTCTGTCGAGGAATGGGCGTTCGCGGCAAACAAGCTCAACCCTCCCTCTTTCGGAGCCCCATGAAAAAAGCCCGGCTGCCCGGGCTTTTTTTCTCGGCCTGCCCCGCTTGTTACGCGATGGGCTTGATGTTGACGGCCTGATCGCCCTTCGGGCCGGCGGTCACATCGAACGACACCTTCTGGTTTTCCTTCAGGGACTTGAAGCCGCTGCCCTGGATCGCCGAGAAGTGGGCAAAGAGATCCTTGCCGCCGCCGTCCGGGGTGATGAACCCGAAACCCTTGGAGTCGTTGAACCACTTGACCGTACCTGTATTCATTTGCACATTTCCTAAAAAATTGTAAGAGGGCTTTCGCCCGGAACGCGGGACTTCAAGGGGAGAGAAAAAACGACGACCTGATGAGATGAGCGTGCCTAAGCGGCTGCAGCTGGACCAGACGATCTCGACTTGGAGAATCCTGCGCGCTCCTTATACACGCGCACTCCGGTTGCGTCAAGCTCAGGTCTCCGCTCCCGCGCCGCGGAGCGCAGGGTCCGGCCGGGGCGCGGGCTGCCCGGCGCAAACCACTCGGTTGCGCCCCGCCTTCTTGGCCGCATACAGAGCGTCGTCGGCGTGCTTCATCCAGGAGTCCGGTGATTCGCCGGGTCGAAGCTCGGCGACGCCGATGCTCAGCGTCACCTGCCAGTCTTCGAGCAGTCGCGACTCCGCGGTCGAAGCGCGTAGCTCCTCGGCGACGACGGCAGCAGCGGCTTCCTGCGTGTCGGGCAACAGCAACATGAATTCCTCGCCGCCGATGCGAAAGAGCAGGTCGAGCTTGCGCGAGCGCTTTTCGACCAGCGAGACGATGCCCTTCAGCACGCTGTCGCCCTTCGCGTGGCCGAATTGATCGTTGATGCTCTTGAAGCGATCGACGTCGATCAGCAGGAGCGAGGTCGGGGCCGAGTTGCGCCGCAGCCGCTCGATGGCGTCGCTCAGGCAGCGCTCCATGTGGCGACGATTGAAGACGCCGGTCAAGGGGTCCACGATCGCCTGGTCGAGGAGCCTGCGGTGCAGGTCGACGATGATGCTCAGGACGATGTTGGCGAGCACGATGGTGAGAGTCAGCGTGACGAAGATACGGATGGTGTACGCGAGGTCGATGTAGTGATACACCAGCGCGCTGATGATGAGCAGCAGCAGGATGCTGCCTACATAGCCCATGCGCCGCGACAGGCCGAAAGTGAAGAGCAGGACCGTGGGGTAGGCCCACAGGGCGCCGAAAAAGCCCTGGACCTTGAGGGAAACCGCAGTTCCCGCCGCGATGGGGATGAGCAGCAGGATCAGCGGAATGGGCGGCGATTTCTTCAGGTAGATCGCGAAAGCGTCGATGGCGAGAACGAGGAACGCGGACAGAATTCCCGCTCCCAGCCCGTTGTTCCCCTGCACGAACGCGTTGACCGAGAACGGAAGTAGGCAGATCGCCGCCGCGCTCGCGAGCCCGTACAGGATCCGCCCGCGATAGGGGGCGAGGGGATCCTCCCCGGTTTCGACTGGTCTTATGCCTTCCATTGCGCCCCTCCCGGGTCGCAGTCTTACGAGTTCACATCCTATTACAAAGAAATTCGACTCCGAAGCCTATTTTTCCAGGGAAGCTTCGATGCCGGCCATCACCTGCCCGCGGCTGTAATCGTAGGTGTCGAGGTTCGATTCGTTTCGATAGTAGCTGTAGTCGATGAACAAGCGCCACGGAGCGCTCAGTCGGCGTTCCGCGCGCAAGCCGAACCCGTAGCGCCGGTCCCTGCGCGTGACCTCGAGAATGCCCAGAGGGAGGCCCGCGTCGATGAGATCGGGGTCGCGGTAGCGGCTGACGCGATATTCGCCGCGCGCGTCGGTCCGCCAGCCGGCGAGGTTGTGCAGAGCGACGCTCGCGAAGAGCGCGTGCCGCGTCGGCGAGGCGCTGAGGAATTCGCTCCCCTGCTGGAGATCCCTGCGATGGTTGAGCTCGAGTTGATAGCCGGCACGCACGAGGGCGCTCGCCAGCGCGACCCCCGCTTCCGCCGACAAGCGCTGCTGCCGGCCGTCGAGATACTCGAAGCCGCTGCCGCCGGCGATATGCCCGAACTGATAGCGCCCGCGCAGCTCGCCGCCGGCATCCAGGCGCGAGCTCGCCTGCACATCGAGCGACGTGCCTTGCTCGAGGCGGTCGCCGCCGATGTACGCCGTGTCGAAATGGGCTCCGACGCTGGTCTGCACGCGGCCCCAATAGCGCTCGTGGCTCAAGCCGGCGCGCGATACGGCCACGTCGAATTGGTGCAGATCTGCGTATTTCCGCAGCACCAGGCTGCCGTGGGCAACCCAGCCGCGCTCGGTGTTTCCGGCCAGAAGGTGGGTCGCCGCGGCCAGCGCTTCGACGAATCGGTCGCCCTGATGGCTGACCCCGCCCGTCGCGGCGTCCGGCGACAGCGTCGCGTTGCTGTCGTAGCCGCCGCTCAGGGAGATCACGGCGCCCGCCTGCGGCGACGGGGGCGCGCCGCGCAGCCGCTCGAAGGCCGTCGCCGCGAGAGCGCGCAAGTTCGGGTCGGTGGTCGTGCGGTGCGCCTGCTCGAAGTACTCCATCGCCTGCTGCGGGCGTCCCGCGCGCTGCGCGGTCAGGCCGAGGTTGTAGTGCGCGAGGGGAGCCCACTTCGGGTCGGGCGCGAGCGCCTGGAACTCGCGCTCGGCCTCCGCGTAGCGGCCCAGCCGGTAATACGTCGCCCCGAGGTCGTAGTGCAGACCCGGAGTGTCCAGGCCCGTCTGAAGCGCATCGAGGAACGATTGAAGCGCCGCTTGGTAGTCGCCCGCGCGAAACGCCGTGACGCCCTGCTCGGCAGCCTGCGCGCCGTCCGCGGCGGCGCGCACTGGCTGCCACGGAACGATACTTAGGAGTAAAACGACGACGAAGCGGGAAAGCCGAAAGCCGCTTGTTTTTTCCTTTTGCGTCCTTCGACGACGAATAAACGCGCGCACCCGCCGGAGTGTACTCCGGCAAGGCGCTCATTCACCGGAACGAGTGCGTTACGGGCCCTTACCCTTGCCCGGGGGCGTCGGCTTGACCCGCGTTCGCGCCGCCTCGGATGTGGTTTGTCCGAACTCGCGGCCGCTGAGTTCCCCCTTGTCGCGAGCCAGGCTCGAGGTCGCCTGGCCAGAGGCCGAGGCGTCCCCCGCGTGGGACGAGGCCGTGTCGGTCAGCGCGAAGGGGAGCTTGATCTCGCCGGCTGCGCCGACGGACGCATTGGCAGGCACGACGTCCATCGTCACCTCAAGATCGCGCTGCTGCGCCCACGCGCTCGACGTCCCGAGGACAAGAATCGCACCGATCGCATACCGTGTGAATCGCTTCATGATACCTCCCGCTCAACTCTCATTTCCGCGAGCGCTACGGGCTACATGCCCGATCTGCCCGCGTTGTCGACTTCGATCCTCAGCCGGAACATCTTGCTGCTCCCGCCGTGCGACAGGCTCGCCACGAGCTCCTCCTTCGTCGCTCCGCGCGCGATCAAGGGAAGCTGCATCAGGTTCCCGCCTTCGCGCAAATCCGTCTGCCAGGAGAGCTCGCGCCGGTCGCCGTAGCCGACGAGCTCGACGTTCTCGGGTAGCGCGAGGCTCAAGGTGGCGGCTTTCAGCGGCTTCGCGCTGTTGAACATCAGGCGCACGGTCTCGGGCCGATCGATCGTCAGCGCCACCGCATGCACCGGATCCGGCCGCGTGGCGAAGAACACCCCGAGGGCCACGCCCAGCACCAGCGATGCCGCGAGCGCCATGCCGAGCATGGGGCGCCATTTGGGGCGCGCTGCGCCGGCCGCCGGACGGGTCGCGCGCGACAGGGCCTCGTCTATGAAGCCCGGGTGCAGTGCGGGCGGGGAAAGTTTGCGCACGGCTTCCAGCACCGCCACCGCGTGCGCGTGCCGTTGGCGGCAATCCGGGCAACGCGCCAAGTGCTCCTCAATCGACTTCCGCCCGAGAGCGTGGAGCCGCCCGTCGAGCAAGTCTTCCAATCGCCGTGCGAAGTCGCTGCATTCCATTTTGATCGGTTCTCCTATCCCTTAACACGCTCTCCGACGGAAAAAGGTTCCATCGGCAGCAGCGCCCGCAACCGTTGGCGCGCTCGGTGCAGGCGCGACTTGAGGGTGCCGAGCGGCGTCTCCAGCATCGTCTCGAGCTCCTCGAGGCTGTATCCCTCGACGTCGTGCATCGCGACCACCGCGCGCTGCTCGGGGTTGAGCCTGTCGAGGGCGCGCAGGATGCGCTCGCGCTGCCCGCTGCGTTCGGCGTCCTCTTCCGGGCCGCCCTTCGTAGCGGGCAGTGCATCGAGGGGGTTGTCCTCGCCTTCAGCCTCGGCAACGAGCTCCACGATCGGCGAGCGGGCGCGTTGGCGGACCGAGTCGACGTACTGGTTGTAGAGCACCCGGGCGAGCCAAGGGCGGAGCCGCTCGATCTCGAGCAGCTCGTGGGTGCGGGGAAAGAGCTTGATCAATACGTCCTGGACGAGGTCCTCGGCGTCGGCCACGCTGCCGGTGAATCGCCAGGCCAGCCGATAGAGGTACTCCACCTGCGGGCGCAACAAATCCTCGAAATTCGACTCGGGCGGCCGCGCGCGGCGATACGGCGACACGGCGGCCCCGGCTCGGCGGAATGGCGAAACAGGTGGCATAACCTAGCTTACACGTCCACGCGGCCGAAAAGGTTCCTTTCGCTGCGCGCCAGCGGGGAATTTGTGCTCGTTTTCCTCGCGACAGATCAGGTCGGCGCGAACCTCTGAGCAGCGCGCGCTCGCGCCTTGGCAGCCTCTTCTTCACGGTTCCGCGGCGCTGCGTTCGTCTCGAGCGAGTTCAGAAGGCTTCTGGAAATTCCGGCGATCTCGTCGACGGCCGCAAGGAATGCGGCTTCGTTGGCTTTCGACGGTTTGTTGAAGCCGCTCACTTTCCTCACGAATTGCAGCGAGGCCGCGCGAATCTCTTCGTCCGTCACGGGCGGTTCGAAGTTGAAGAGGGTCTTGATGTTTCTGCACATAAGCGTTACCTCGATGTGTCGACGATATTGGATTCCATCCCACGTGGCCGCCCAGTCGCCGCTATTGGGCGGGCGGCCTGCGGTCCCCCGCGCGCTTGAATTCCGCCGCGCATGCGGGCTGGAGTTCCGCCTGGCGGCTCTTCAGGCAGGACAGGATTCGTCCGCCCCCGGGTGCAATGCCCTTGCAGAATTTCTCCGCGTCGGCCTTGCATTCCGCGCGCACCCTCTCGGCTTTCTCGGCGCGCGCTTTCGAACTGTCCCGGCACGCGGGGGAAAGCTCGGCCTCGTGCGCCTTCATGCATCTTGCGATCGCACCCTGCCCCGGCTTGACGTCGCCGCAGAATTTCTTGACGTCCACCGCGCAGGGTCCTTCGCTTCGCTGCTGGGCGCCGGCGTCCGCCGCAACGCCTGCGGCGGAGAGCGCGAATGCAATCGTGACGAACGCATTTCTGGTCGACATGGCTCCTCCGAAATTCTTGATCAACGATAGAGTTCCTGCTTCGCTGGCGCAGGGCGGATCCGCATACGCTGTATCGGCAAAGATACACCAACCGCCAGTAGAGCCGGGCGTCGCGTACTGCGGGAGAGGGTGGTTGCACTCCGGTTCGGCGCGGCGGCTGTAGCACCGCGCCCGATCCGGAGCGTACTAACTAACTAACGTGCTTCGGTACCCAGAGAAATTCAGTCGCCATGGTGTCGGGCTCGCCGAGGCCCGCTGGCTGGACTTGCTTGGGCGTCCAGAGAAACTCCGTCGCCATGGTGTCGGGTTCGCCGAGGCCGATCGCCCGGACTTCCGTCGGCGTCCAGAGGAAGTCGGTCGCCATGGTGTCGGGCTCGCCGAGGCCGGTCGCCGCCGCGTTCCGTTGATATCCCGTCGAGGCGTAGAAACCCGCCGGGGCAAGCAGCACTGCAGCTATCGCCGCGAGGGTCAGAAATTTGCGCTTGTTCATCTCGGTCTCCTTTTCCTGTCGCTCTCCTGACGTTGGAAGACCGACATCGCCGACGGATAGTTGCCATCCGGACTGCCGATCTCGTCACCACGTCAGTGCACCAGTCAAATAGCAAGACCAGTGCCAGGAAAACGAGCCCTTTTCACATGACACACTAAGCGGATCGACGTGCCTCGCATCACGCGGCGGGCGAAATCCGCCACCACAGCGAGGCGGCGCAGATCGCGAGCGTGGCGAGCGTCACCGGCACGCCGGTGCGCGCGTGGCGCCGCCAGTCGATGCGAATGCCGCGCCGCGCCGCGGCATCCAACACGATGATGTTCGCGATGCTGCCGACGATGAGGAGGTTTCCGGACAGCGTGCTCACCAGCGCGAGCGTCGGGCCGGCGAGCGCGTGCTCGGCGACCGGAAGCAGGAGCATCACCGCCGGCACGTTGGAGACGATGTTCGACAGCACCAGCGTCGCGGCGAACAGCGGCCCGGGTTTCTCCAGGTTCGCGCCTGCGGCCGCAAGATCGGCCACGATCCCGGCGGCGATTCCCGTCTCCTGCAGGGCGTGGTTCACCACGAAGAGACCGATGAAGAGGATCAGCAGCTCCCAGTCCACCAGCCCCAGCATCTTGGTGGAATGCAGCCTGCGACTCATCAAGAGCAGCCCCGCGCCGGTCAGCGCCGCCACGTCGCGCGGCCAAGAGGGCACGAAAAGGAACACCGTCAGGAGCGCGACGACGACCGAAAGGCCCTTCACCGTCTGCCAGCGATCGAACGGAGCGCGATTGTCCTCGCGCCGTTCCGACGCGGCCTGATCGACGGCGCCGCTCGCGCCTAGAGTCCAGCGGCCACGCGTCTGCCAGGCGATGAGGCCCCAGGTCACGGCGAGGCCGAGGAGCACGGGGGGGAGCGCCTGGGCGATGTACCCCCCGAACGAAAGTTTCAGCGTTTCGCCGATCAGCATGTTCTGCGGATTACCGATCAAGGTCGCCGCGGAACCGACGTTCGCCGCGCAGGCGAGCGCGAGCAGATAGAGATCGGAAGAGCCGGCGCGCGAGGCAGGCCTCGATCAGGACCGGGGCGACGGCAAGGCAGACGACGTCGTTGCTGAACAC
>WNFX01005765.1_pt1 | contig 11901 bp, 10 predicted proteins | sample 5400111 | NCBI WGS metagenome assembly WNFX01 (sample SAMN13153363, study PRJNA577476) | soil metagenome | isolation source: 40 cm soil or saprolite under grassland replicate 1 | place: USA:California | collected 2016-06-15
CGCTGAAGCAGCCGCCGCCGCTGAAGCAGCCGCCGCCGCTGAAGCAGCCGCCGCCGAAGCCGCTGCCACTCAAGCTGCAGAAACGGTGACGACCCAGTCGGCTATTGAAGACGGTCTTGTTCAACCAAGCGGAAAACTGGCTAATGTTTTACAGGGCATCGAGGATGCCTACGCTTCAACCCCTCCACAAAACTTGGAGCAAGCATCGAACATTGTACAGCAAGTTACTGACAGACTTGGACTAAGTGCTGGTATAGCTGTAGATGCAGTGGAGACCCTTCCGCAAGGATACATCGAGTTCATAAATGCAGGTAATGTAGTAACGAAGGTCTCTAACTCAGGTGAGATTATTATTACCAAAGGCAGCGACGTGATACTTCACTTATTTCCAAAACTTTAGGGAGGACCACAATGAGTACTTTCCCTTTTGATCGTTTAGCAACGTATGTTGCTAAATCACAAGACACTCTACATTGTCCACTCCTGCATGCAAGCGGGAGCGGTACACTTTCTGATCCGCTTCGGCTCGCAATGCTTTTACGCCACACTGATATGGCCGACGAGGTTGATCCTGAGACAGCGTATGCTCAGACCACGCAACTCCTCGCAGATCTAGACAATAGGCTTTCTGCCATGATGATGCATATCATAACCCCTCTCAGACTAGATGCCATCGAGCAACTCAAACGGATAATACAAGAAGTGAACCCGGCGGCACTCAAAACAGGAACCTACTATTCGGCCGCAATCGCAGTTTTAGCTGCCGAGCGGTTAGCCGTCGTAGGAATTGGTTCTAGCAAAGCATGGGTATGGCATGGAGGAGTTTTGCGCACTGCCATGGAAGCAACGATATTACCGATTCCAGGGCACCCAGAGCAACCTGGTATTCTGACCGCGGCGCTTGGATTAGGCTTTGCCCCTGAGAAAATAATGAGCCATGCGATTTCATTAGATCTACATGAAATGGTGGTGATAGCCATGCAAGCTGAACTTCCACACGAGGCAGCATGGATAAGTACCAATAGAATGGAAAACATCACTTCACCATATATACTTCTCAGCCAAATCGAAAGCCGATTGTCGAGTAAGCCACCACTCATCACAGTTATTGGCATCGAGTAGGAGACCATTCCAGAACGGGGACAAACGGATTACTGGAAGAGACTTATCTCAAGGAGAGCTAACCGATGAGCAAAATAGCCTGTCACACCTGCGGAGTGCCGCTTCCGTCCCAGACCCGCTTTTGCCCCTCTTGCGGCACCGCTGTCCATTCCATCCTGTCGGTTTCCCAACCCTGTGCTGGCTAGTAAGTGTTTGGTTGGCTTCAAAAAGGAGTGGAGCGAGTAAGCCGGACAAGCATGAGCCGCAGAAACGCCAGGCAGATGAAGGCCTCGCTGGTGCGCGGCAGCCCCTCATAATCGCGGGCGAGCCGCCGGCACTGGATGAGCCAGGCAAAGGAGCGCTCGACGAGCCAGCGCTTGGGATGGACGATCAGGTATGGCGGCCAGACCCACTGCGGGCGGAGTATTCCATCCACCCACATCAAGCGCTGGTGAGGAAAGGGAGGAGTCTTTCAACAGTAGGTTTTTTGAGAAAGAAAGGAACGACAAGACGACCCAATCTGGTACGATAGAAAGAATCTCGAAGCTTTCGTCGTATCAGGAGGAACGTCATGCCTTACTCGAAACCATTATCGCAATGGAGAGAAACCGTGTCAATGGCCTTTCCAACCTTGAGTCGTCCCCAAGCCACCGTTCTCGCGTTGTGGAGTTACGGAATGGTACTCGCCAAGTCGTGTGGCATCACCACCGTATGTGCGACCTTAGCTCTGCAACTGGAGTGTTCAGAAGGCAGCTTGGTGCAACGTTTACGGGAGTGGTGCTATGATGCCAAAGACAAGAAAGGGGCCAAACGGCAAGAGCTGGATGTGACGATGTGTTTTGCCCCTTTATTGGCCTGGGTGCTGAGCTTGTGGCCTGCACAGGAGTGCCATTTGGCCTTGGCGATAGATGCAAGCACGCTCAAGAAACGCTTTACGGTGTTGTGCGTGAGCGTGGTGTATCGAGGCTGTGCCATTCCGGTCGCGTGGAAAATCGTGGCGGCGGAAGAAAAAGGCTCGTGGCAACCCTACTGGAAAGAGTTATTGACGCAGGTGCAAGCAGGGGTACCCGTATCCTGGACGGTGAATGTCCTGAGTGATCGCGGCTTGTATGCGCCGTGGCTCTATAGCCATATCGTGTCGTTGGGCTGGCATCCATTTCTGCGCATCAACAAGCAGGGCAATTTCCGCCCGCTGACGGAGACCCGCTTTCGTGGCCTCGCGACAGCTGTGGCTGAAGTCAACGGGGCGTGGTGTGGGGAAGTGGAGTGTTTCAGCGAACCGAAGAGTCGCTTGCGCTGTACCTTGCTCGCTCGCTGGGACGAAGGCTACGAAGAGGTGTGGTTAGTCGTTACCGATTTGGCTCCTGAACAGGCAACAGTCGTCTGGTATGGCATGCGCAGTTGGATCGAAGGAGGGTTCAAAGATACGAAGCGAGGTGGGTGGCAGTGGCATCAGACCAAAATGGTGGAGCCAGCACGTGCTGAGCGATTGTGGTTAGCCATTGCCATCGCCACGCTGTGGGTCCTCAGCGTGGGAGGCGAGGCGGATGCGAACCTTCCGATCAGTGGATTGAAGGCGTTGCCACCCACCCATATTGCGCGTCGTACCGCTACGCAACGGTCTCGTCCTCGCATGCTCAGTTGCTTTGCCCGCGGCTGGCTCATCATTGTGGGGTCATTGATCCGCGGCGCTGGCCTCGTCATCGGACGATTTGTTCCTGAACCCTGGCCTTCGTCGCCACCTGTTCCCAAGAAACCGACGAAGAAGAAACAAGCGGACCGTCCCGCTCAGGAGGCCGCTTGATGAAAAACCTACTGTTGAAAGACTTTGTTGGCGAATGCCAGAAATACTGGAATGGTACAATACAAGCAAAAGTCATCAAAGAGAGCCTGCGGAAGGAGGAGAGCCATGTCGATGTATCCACGAGAGTTGGGGACCATTCCAGAGGAAACGGCGCGGGTGGCGCGAGCAGCTTGCCCGAAAGGGACCTTGGCCATGCGGCTGCGTGACGCGCTGGGGGAGTTGTATCAAGACGAGCAGTTTGCGGCGCTCTACCCAGTGGAAGGGCAGCCTGCCTCTGCGCCCTGGCGACTGGCGGTGGTGACTGTGCTGCAATACGCAGAGAATCTCACCGACCGCCAAGGCGCCAATGCCGTGCGTGAGCGCATTGATTGGAAATACGGCTTGGGGTTAGAATTGACTGATCCCGGCTTTGACTTCTCGCTGTTGTCCGAATTTCGCAGGCGTCTGGTAGATGAAGGAGCGCAGACTCTGTTGCTGGATCGGCTTTGAGAGGTGTGCAAGCAACGAGGCTGGCTCAAAGCCGGGGGCAAGCAACGCAGCGATTCCACCCATGTGCTGGCCCGGGTGCGCTCGCTCTCCAACCTGGAAGGTGTGGGAGAAACGCTGCGCGCCGTCCTGGATGATCTGGCAGCCCTGGCGCCTGAGTGGCTCGTCCAGCACATCAGCACGGACTGGTTTGAGCGCTACAGCCACCGCGTGGAGAATTCTCGCTTGCCCAAAGCCGAAAGCCAGCGCACCGCCTTGGCGCAGCAGATCGGGGCGGATGGACTGCATCTGGTGCAGGCGCTGGAGTCGCCCCAAGCTCCTGAGGCCCTCAAGGACGAGGCGAGTGTCCAACTGCTGCGCCAAGTCTGGCAGCAGTATGACGACCTTTCGGGTGGGCAGGTGAAGTGGCGAGCAGGCCCGCAAGAAAGCTCGAGGGAGGGGATCATGCGTTCCCCCTCTGACCCCGAGGCACGCACCGGCAAAAAGCGGGAGGTGACATGGCTCGGCTACAAAGTGCATCTCACCGAAACGTGTGCGCGGGAGGAGGGAGAGCAGGCTGAGGCACCTGCTTGCCCCCACTTGATTGTGCAGGTGCAGACGACTGTGGCCCCGGTCCAGGATGTGGAGGTGACCGCCACCATTCAAGAGGACCTGGCCAAGCGTGACCTGGTGCCGGAGGAACAGATCGTCGATACGGGCTACGTGGATGCCGACCTGCTCGTCAGAAGCCAGCAGACCCACGCCATCAGGTTGGTCGGACCCGTCTTATCTGACAACAGTTGGCAGGCCAAAGCCGGCAAAGGCTTCGATGCGGCGCATTTCCAGATCGATTGGCGCAGCCAGCAAGCTACCTGTCCCCAAGGACACAGCAGTTCACGCTGGAGCTTGGCGGGAGAACGAGTCGAAGTCGTCTTCCCTCCTGAGATCTGCCTCCGTTGCCCTGTGTGCAGCGATTGTACCCGATCCCAGACCACGGGTCGCGTGCTGCACCTGCGTCCACAGCAGGCTCATGAGGCGTTGTCTGCGCGACGACAAGAACAACAGACCCTCCCGTTTCGGCAGCAGTATGCCACGCGAGCCGGGATTGAGGGGACGCTTTCGCAAGCGGTACGTGGAAAGGGTCTGCGTCGAGCACGCTATGATGGCCTACCCAAGGTGCATTTGCAGCACATCTTGACTGCGGTGGCCATCAATCTCGAGCGCATTGATGCCGTCCTGACGAAAACGCCTCGTGGCAAAACCCGTCGCTCCACCTTTGCGAGGCTAGCATCGGCACCTCAGGGGCAAGATCAACTCGGCGCATGAGACCTATTCGATGCACAGTCTCATTCGCCAACAAAGTCTTGAAAGACGTAGCTCACCCCGCCAGACCCGCAAGGCCCAGCAGCAGGGAAGCCTGCCAGAGCACCTGCCACGGCGCGCTGAGAAGCGCGGCGATCCGATATCCGCTACCAAACCGCTGTGAGATTGCCGTCAGTGACCTGGATAGGTTCATGTCGCGCACGATTGAGAAGCACAGCGAGAACATCCTCTCCAAATTAGGCTTGACCTCGCGGGCACAGATCGCCGTGTAGGCCCGTGAGAAAGGGCTGGGGCCAAAAGAGCAGGGCCAGCGCTGAAACGGTGGCCAGGGGAGGACACCACGTCTCTTCTTGAAACAGACCCATGTGAACCTCAAACACCTCCCCAGGCACTTTTGTATCGCTCTGCGCGAAAGATACGTACTTCTCCTGCTCGTCCTCACCGAAATCTTCGTAGCGTATCCTCGATTCTCTTCGTAGTTTTACGAAGAGAAATCCGGGGGGTTTACAGCTATACTGTGAGCAGTGGTTCAAGATGATGAGGAGACCACGACGAACAGAAAGGAGGATCTCCATGATCAAGCTTGCACCGAGAGGCCCATGGCTCTTGTTGTGTGCAGCCTGCAGAGCCCTCTCCTCGGGATGGAGATGGCCCACCATTGTATATATCGTTGTCATAGACCAGAAGAGCTTCATGTGATGCGCCGCTCTCTTCTTCATTCTTGCATTTGTCCACAACGCATTCCTCGCGGGATCAAGTGTTTGTGAGCATGATATTTCTACTTTTGCTTGAGTAGGTATTTCTACTGTTGTGTTTCTCACGGTGTTGGGCTATACTCTTCTAGGATAAGTACGGATCCCTCTTCTGTATGTTGTCATTTGTAGGCTCGTCCACCTCGTCTCTTCTCTTGAGTGCGGCCCTCTGTATTGCAGCTCCCGCGGACATGCATGGCTCTTGGTGTGCGTCGCTTGGAAATCCCTCTCCTCGGGATGGAGATGGCCCAAATTGGACGCATCGGTGTCATATCTCAGGATGGACGGCGCGCGCCTCAGTACCCCACCCAGAGGCCTGCTGGACCGCCACCGATGATTGCGGTCTCGAAGCGCTAACCACCTGGTGAGGCGACCCCGTCATCTACGGTAACCAGGAATACACTGACAGGCCCTTAGCGGGGAAAAGGGCCGAAAAGGGGAGGAAAAAACGTCGTGACCCCTATATGAAACGTCTTTATAGAGAGGCCAAGAGGAGGTGTTTTTCAACGAATATTTGGGACTAAAAATTGAAATTTCTCCTGTAGTGTGTAAATTAGGAATTAAATTGACTTTATACGATCCTCAGGAGAATAAAATATGAACAGAACCAGGTTTCTTGACTATCGTTTCTATTCAATAGTTCTTGTTCTCATTGGCGTAATTTCACTTTCAGCGTGTGGAGAAAGTCCGTCGATACCGGGAACCAGCTCATCAAACGCTACAGCAACAGCAACAAAATCAGGCTCAGGTGCACAGACACCGATACCGACACCACCGACATCGACACCACCGACACCGATACCGACACCACCGACATCGACACCACCGACACCGATACCAACGTACTCTTCCATTCCCTGCGTACATGTGAGTAAAAATTCCATTGCCTTATCCACAAATCATCAGCAAGATATGTTTATTCTGACAAATTGTGGGCCGACAGGTAGTTGGGGAAGTATAGTATTAACTGAAAACCGGAGTCCAGGTGTACGTGCACCGATTAACTTTGCCATAGATCCCCCAAATCAGCCGCAAGACGGCAGCTTTCCGAGTGGAGCAGAGGTAAGTATCACAGTGTACATAAAAAGCCTCGTTTCACCAGTTCCACAGGGACATTACACTGGAGGAATAACGATCAATGTGTATGGAAACGGCCAAACAATCAACGGGGCAGCTACTGTCACAGTAAGCTTTGACGCCTCATAAGAAATAGGCTAGGGGTCCCGACATGTTTTCCCCCCAAAATCCTCCTAAGGCGCAAGCGCGCTCTAAGAGAGGGTTGAAGAACGCAGATAACCCTGCTGCTTGACAGCAGGGGAAGCCATATTCCGGGCCATGTTCGCGCAGCAAGGGACTAGAGAGGGCCTCTGTGCGGAGCGGTGAGATGGGTAAGCAGTCAGCCAACCAGGCTTAGCGGGGATTCTGGTACGGAAAATGTTATGACCCCGAGTTGGCTGGAGCCGCTTCTCCAAGGCTATCGCGCTTGGGTTTGCGTGTTCCTGGTCGTGTGCTTGTTCGCCGGGTGCGTACCTTGCTCTCTTCTGCTGGAACCGTAGGAGCGGGAGCCGCCTCACTGCTATCCATTTGGAGCAAACTGTTCAACTGCGAACGATCGCCGCCAGTGAGAGCTACTTGTTGTTCGCCCGAAACAATGTCTGCTGCCATATCGGCCAAGCTTGCCTCAACGAGTTCCTGTTCCCGCACACGATCAAGGGTCAGCTTGGCATCACCTTTGCGCAAGGCTGCTGAGACTGTGCGTACGAGCCAGTCCTTGAGAACTCCGACGCATCCGAGACAGCCTCGGTAAAACAGTGGCCAATGATCCATCAGCGGCTGCAACTCTGCTGCCTTGGCCTCACGACCCGAAACGGCCCGACATGCCTGTTTGAGAAGCGCAAGCAATGCCCCTTGAAAAGCCGTACAGTCTTCAGGATCGTTCAACTGATAGCGAGGAAAATGCACATGGGTGCTCCGGCGGGCCGCCTGACTACTGACTCGGCGAAACTTGAGCAGTGTGTAAGGCCCAGCGAGCACAAACAACACACCAGTCGTATTCGAGAGCGATTTGAGCCAATCCCAACACCGCTTGAGATCCTCCGTTTCCCCATCAGCCATCAGATGTTGTGCTTCATCGAAGAAAAGCGCAAGCACGCGCCGTTTGGCGAGGGCTTTTTCAACTGGCCAACGCAATTCTGGGGCCTCATCCAGCGCTTTGGTGGATGCACGTCCGCGCCCCGAGGTCGCCTTTTTCCCATTGGGGGAGGTTCCTACCTCTCGATAAGTCACCTCTTCAATGAATGGTTCGTCCAGTGCCCGCAAGACCCGTTCATACCATTCGCGGAGGGTGAACGGCGCAGGTGTTTCGACGAAAATGACTGGCAAAGGAAGCCGGTCTCCTGGGGTGACCACCTGCACACGGGTTTGCATTCGGTGAGTGACGACACGCAGAAGCTCCGATTTTCCTATCCCTGTTGGCCCGGTCAACAAGAGAAAGGCAAAGCCCCCAGGTTCCCAAATCCTCTGGGTAAGCTCATCATCTTTGCGGATCAGCATGGCGTGCTCGACGGTATACTTCTTAAAGACCTCTAAACGCTCTTGGAGAGCCTCTGGTAATGGCTCCGATGATGGGATCGGTTTTCTTGGCATCAGCGATACTCCCCATAGACTGGTACTTCCGCCAGGTTAACCGGAGATCGCTCCCCCATTAGACGTTTTACAGGTGTCGGGCGTGATATCTGGGAGGGAGCACGTGGTTCCCCAGAAAGCGCATCAAGGATGGGGTGACTCTCCAGGTCTTTCATCCGTTGAAGCAGCACTGCCTGGTGCCCTTCGGCTTTCTCTAGAAAAGCTGCCAGTCGTGCAGCCGAGAGACCTCGGCTCTCTGGGTCGCCCTGAGCTGTCTTGCGTAGTTCTGCTGTAATGATCGCTAACTCTCGCTCGGAACGTCCCGAAAGTTGCGCGTAGAATTGTGATTTACAGGGAATCCACTGGCCCAGCACAAAGGCATAGAGTATCCCAATATCGAAGGGATCGTAGCGGATCGGGACCGACTGGCCTGCCAGTTCGCGCTCCGAGAAGACCTCATTCTGATAGTAGTGTCCAAAGAGCTTGATGCCTTTGCCTCTCTGGATCTTTCCTTTCTCTGATCTGCTTGTCGGCATGGTCTCTTTGATAAACACATCGTCATAGGCAATCCCACGATTCCTCCGCTCGCCTGTTTTAGCCAGTCCAGTCACAAACATGGCCCGTGGAGACCCCCCTAGTGACGGGTGATCCATCTGATCATAGACCTCATAGGCCCATTCGCAGAGAAAAGTGTAGAGATCGCTGAGTGTCCACACGGCAAGACGGCGTGGGTCCACCTCGCGGGTGACTGTTCGTGGCTCTTTTGTGGCCTGGGTATTCCCAAGCAAATTGTTGAGAAAGGTCGTATGAGCTGTTCCAAAGAGCCGCTCAATCACGGACCCGAACCGGGGCTGAGCGGGAGGCCGAACCGTCTTCTGGCAACGGTGGTGAGTCAGCAGATGGTCAAAATACTGACTCTCGAATTCTTTGCCCCCATCTACCACAAGTGTTTGCGGCATGCGCCCGAAGCGTTTGACACAGATCCGTAAGATCATCATGCAGGAGCGATACGACGGAGGATCAAAGGTGAGATAGACAGCAAGCAACCGACGACTGAAAGCGTCCATCAGAAAGGTGGCCCAGGGACGCCCCAGATTGCGTCCGGAAGTCTGTGCCACTAGTTCAATATCCAGAGGCGTATGATCGATATGGACAATGGCAAATGGGTGGTCTCCATGTACAGGAGTATGGTACTCCAGATACAGGTAGGGAAGTTGCTCGGAATATGTGGCGCGTGTCCCCAGGCGTTGCGTCTCGATTTCTGTTGTCGCGGCACTCCCCAGATGCCGGTAAAACGTGCGTAAGGTGAGAGGAGCCACTCCACGCTTCTCGCACGCTTGCTCATACGCTCGATAAACAGCGATCTTTTCCCGTCTCTGAGGAGTTGCATATTCCTGCTTTATTGCCTCATCTAGCAGTTCACGTGCCACTGCGTCAGACCTCGGAGTCCGATTGCCTCGCTTGTTCGTTTGTGGAATGAGGCCAATATAGCCGCATCCATATTGAGCCTCGGCGGCCTGGTATTGTGCCTTCCAGCGACGGAGGGTTCGTGGGGAAACAGTAACTGTAACCTCGGAGAGACTTCCGTACAGCAACGCCTGGACCGCTATCAGGCAAGTATCGGCCACTTTCATAGCCTCAGGCCCCGTCTCGTTAAGGATCTTTCGGACATCTTTGTGGGGTTGGGCATCAGTGGAGGTAACTGGATGCATAGCTCCCTCTTCGATCAGATGATGGAAGAAGACGCGTGGGAGGCTCACCGGCTCACCAAATTCGCCTTGGAGCAGTGCGTGAGAAGCCGTGAGTTCAACGAGAACATAAATGCGCCCGGCCCAAGAGAGTGAGGTATGCAAGAGTGAGGGCGTTGATGGAAGGGAGATATGGGGAAGCGAGGCAGCAGAGGCGGCGTCTGCAAACAGGCGCACCTGCTGATGTTCACCAAGAGGAAACGCTGTCAGGTCCACATACAGCGCCTCCGAGGCGATGAGTGCGTAGACCATATCTGTAGTGATCTCACCTTTCGGCTCTAGGATTTCCGCCAAACGGACCCCTGGTTGTGCTACAACCCGCTCCTGCAAAAGGTGCCGATGGAAATCGTCCACAACCAGCGGAGTTATCCAGTAATCTTCCAGAAACATGAGATTCTGGATGAAGACTGCTGACAACTCGCGGGAAGAGCGCACACGATAGAGCAACCCTAACGCTTCTGCTGCAGCTTCTGCGGGAGCAGACCGATAGCCCCTGGAGGGATTGCGCTGATAGCGAGCCGAGTGCTCTCTCACCAGGCGCTCCAACTCCTCTTCGCGTTTCCACTCCTCCAGACTGGCTCCGTCCTGTCTCAAGACGAGAAAGTCGGGGGGATGCCAGTTGGTAACTCGGCGCCCGGAAGGACCAAGATAATGCAGTTTGAGCTTCGTCGGCTGATCATAGAATTCCAGGACACCGGGGTCATGCTCCATGACGTAGATTGCGCCCAGCTCGGTATGGCTTTCAAATTGGATAGTCACATTCATTTTTCGACTGGGATAGCGGCCATGAATATTCCCCCGCCCTCCGGCCACACGGCGAACTGGCGGCGAACGACGAATGTCGGTGAGTAAGGTGCGAGCAGGATCTGAGAATCCACACTGGTCAAGCCAGCGCTGATAGGCGTCATCATCAAGCATCAGCGGCCTCCTGGAAAAGACAAGCCATTATCAACGTACTCTCTGCTTTCCTAACATTGTACGAGATTGCGGCAGAAATTACCAGAAATTGACGCAAAAAGCGTCCGTTATGACTGATATCGTGACCAAGTACTTAGCGAGATTGTGCCTTTTACAAACATGAGCCAGAATGCAAACAGGTCTGCGCTTTGAGGCGTTTTATGTGTCGTGGATTTCGCTGAGAAAGATATATTTCATGCGCATAAGTAGGGCAAGATTTACGTCAAAACCCCGATTTTGCGGCCATTATCAATGTCGAGGGACAGATAATTCGGTGTCGTACTTCTTCACCTGCTCTCTGCCGTAAATGACAGATTTCCAAGCTGAACAGTTCGAAAATACGACATGGAGTAGTACCAAAAGTACGACACCGAATTTTGTAATTTACAAGGGGGTGCCCAGAGCCCCACTCGCTCCAGCAATCAGCACTTTCATTGCTGTTCTTTCCTTTCTTCGTTGGAGACAAAAGAGGTAGCCTCCCTTATGCTGACTAGCTACGAAACTATATAAGGGACCATCATTCTCGGTACCAGTGATGCACATGCAGCAGGTCGCGCCGCTGCGCATCATCACTGGTGGGCTTCCCCCCTGACCGGGCACAACCATCCTGCAACGGCGACGCTTCATGCAAGAGCATGACGATCATTTCCGGAAGGCATTTTTCCGCAAGAAGATCTGCTCTTCCCTTGTGCTAAAAAGCTGTGCTCGCTCTCTCTGCCTGGGTGGATGGCGCGACACGCAGCAGGAGCCAGAAGACGAGAACGTGGCTCACCAGCAAGAGCGGCACGTACACGGTCAGGAGGAGCCAGGCCACACCAAGATGGAAAAACGGCAGGTCACGCACCCCTCCCTGGTACATGGCGAACACGAGATCAGTGATCCCCACCAGGTTGAACAGCCAGACCAGCGGGAGCGCCCATCCTGGCAGGAACCGGAGCGCGAAGACCGCCAGCAAGGCGAAGCCGGTCGTGAGGAGATCGCCATACGCAGCAGGGATGGCAAAGCCCGGCGGCAGCGCTCCCTTTCAACAGTAGGTTTTTTCATGAGGCGGCCTCTCTGGCTGGTTGAAGGACCTTGCACCTGACAGAAGCCTTTCGCAGGGCGGGTGGAGTGCAAGGCCAGGGTT
>WNFX01005769.1_pt1 | contig 11897 bp, 8 predicted proteins | sample 5400111 | NCBI WGS metagenome assembly WNFX01 (sample SAMN13153363, study PRJNA577476) | soil metagenome | isolation source: 40 cm soil or saprolite under grassland replicate 1 | place: USA:California | collected 2016-06-15
ACGAGGAACGAGGCGCCCTCGGCGAAGCTGAAGTCGGCGGGCAGCGGCTCGAGCTGGGCGGGCTCGACCACCGCTTCGTCGGCGTAGCAGCCGAAGCGCTGGTGGACGATGACACGGTCTCCGGCGGCGAAGCCCCGCGCCTCCGGGCCTGACTCGACGACTTCGCCCGCCCCTTCGAATCCCGGCGTGAACGGGCGCTCGGGCTTGAGCTGATACAGGCCCGCCGCCATCAAGATATCGGGAAAATTGACGCCGGCGGCGCGGATCCGGACGCGGATCTGCCCAGGTCCAAGCGTCTTCCGCGGTATCTCCTCGACGGCCATGAGCTCGGGGGGCCCGAGCTCGCGACACACCACCGCGCGGATCAGAGGATGGCGCCCTCGTGGCGCAAGAGCCAATGCTTGCGCGCGAGCCCGCCCGCATACCCCGTGAGGGAGCCGTCGCTGCCCACGAGGCGATGGCAGGGAACCACGATGGAGAGGGGATTCTGCGAGTTGGCCAGGCCCACGGCACGGGAGGCGTTGGGACCGCCGAGCTGCGAGGCCAGCTCCCCATAGGTGCGGGTGGAGCCGGGAGGAATCGCGCGAAGGGCGACCCACACGCGGCGCTGGAACTCCGTGCCCCCCGTGTCCACCACGACGTCGTCCAGCGCGGCATAGTCCTTGGCGAAGTAGGCGAGGAGCTTCTCGCTGACGCCGAGGGGGTTGTCCTCGTGCACGAGCGCGAAATCCTCGAAGCGGCGCGAGAGCAGCGTCTTCATGCGTTCGTCGCACTCTGCGAAATCGACGGCGCACAGCGCCCCGGGGCGGGTGACGATGACGATGGGCCCGATCTCGGAATCGATGGTGTCGGTGTGGAGCTCGGTGATCGTCGCCCGCGTGAGCATGGTCACGCCGGCGAGTGCGTGAAGGGCAGGCGGGTGAAGCGCTGGCGCTCGATCTCGACCACGAGCACGACGCGCTCGGCGGGATTCTGTCGCATGGGAAACTCCTTGCCCGTGTACTTGCGCGACACGCGATCCATGATCTTGAAGTCCGCGTCCTTCCAGCGCTCGGCCACGCGGCCCCGGAGCTGGGCCTCCACGTAGGGATTGTCGAAGGACACGATGGACATGCCCACCCGGGAGTCCCGCCGCGTGTTCTTGGCCTTGAGGGAGTTCTCCCCCGTGCACACGAGGATGCGATCACCCTCGAGATCGACCCAGACGGGCGCCACCTGGGGCGAGCCGTCGGGCATGAGAGTGGCGAGGTGGGCGAAGTTGGCGCCCCGCACCAGGGCCTTGACGTCGTCCGAGAGCGCGATGCCCTTCACGAGGCGTCGGCCCCGCCACCCGCGCTTTCCGAAGGCAGGATGACGAAGCCGCGCTCGCGCAAGTTCGTGTCCACGTCCGCGTGCTGACGCCGGTCGCTCTGCCGCCGCTCCTCGGCGGCGGCGCCGCGGCTCTGCCGCCGCTCGCTCACGCGCCGATCCATGATGATGCGCACGCGGTCCTGGCCGCTGAACTCGCGCTGGAGATATTCGTAGAGCTGCGGATTGTAGCGCGCCACGATGAAGATCTCGCCGACTTGCATCATCTCCTCCCCACACTTCTTGACCCAGAATGGCACGTCCATCTCGCGGAACAGGGTGAAGGCCGCGACCAAGTGCTCCTCGGCCCGCATGCGATCGCCCCGGAGCCGGCACACGCGCCCCCACCCCATGCGCACGTGAGCCACCAGCGGCTGCATCTTGAGCTCCTCGGCGATGCCGAGAGCCTGGCGATAGTGCTCTTCCGCCTGCGCGAGCGACGCCCCGCCCTCGCGGCTCGCCACCTCCCCCAGGAGCCGCCACGCCCAGGCCTGGTGCCCCCGCTCCTTGTGCGCGATGGCGAGGTCGAGAGCGTGCCGGGCCGCCTCTCCCGCTCGCGCGGGCTCGCCGGCCGCGAGCAGGCCTTCGGCCTTGTGGAGCGTCCACAGGGCCAGGTAGGCGTTGATGCCGAGCACCTCGCTCAGGTGCACGCCGTCCTCGAGGAGGGGCAGGGCGGAATCGACGTGACCGCGCAGGGCCAGCGTCAAGCCCAGAAGCGAGGAGGGAATGGGCCGCCACACGTCGAGATGCTTCTCGCGGCAGGCGTCCAGGCTCGGCTGGAGCAGCTCGCGCGCGCGATCGAGATGGCCCCGCCGGAGCCACACGAGCCCGGCCAGCGTGCGCGCGATGGTCTGGCCATACACGTGTCCGGCCGCATCGGCCGCGCGCATGGCCTGGTCCGCGCACGCATCCGCGGCGTGGAAATCCCCGAGCTCGGCCAGAGTGAAGGCCAGCCACCCGCTCGAGGTGACGTACGAGATCGCCGTCTGGGTGCCGGTATCGGTCGCGCGCGTGCGCTCGAGCGCGTCGACATTCTCCCGCAGGATGAATTCCGCGCGCCGGTACTGGCCCTGGGCGTGGCAGCTGTAGCCGAGATAGCCGCGGGCCAGCGCCTGCAATCCCAGATCCTGCGTGGCGTCCGCGATGCGCAGGCAGCGCTCGCCGTAGTCGATGGCCAGGTCCGGCTCGCCCTTCAAGTAGTGGTAGTTGACGAGATAGCTGTACACGCGCGCCAGGCGCGACTCGTCGCCCAGCTCGGTCCCGAGCTCCTCGGCTTCTTTAGAGAGCTGGAGAACCTCGGGCAGGCGTCCGAGCTGCAGGAGGGGCGGACGCAGCTCGAGCCGGATGTCGATGGCCAGCTCGAGCTTGCTCCGCCCGTCCGGGAGGTGCACGAGGATCTGCAGGGCCTGCTCGAGGAGCGCGACGGCTTCCTCGTTGCCCGCGCGCGAGGCGGCCTTGGCCGCCGCCTGGCGGAGATAGGCCACGGCCTTTTCCCAGACCTCTCCGCGGACGGCGTGGTGCGCCAACCGGTCCACGTGCTCGCCCAGGCGCTCGGCCTGCACGCGCTCGAGGGCATCCACCACGCGCGCATGCAAGGTCCGGCGCCGCCCCTGCAGCAGCGAGGCGTACGCGACGTCGTGCGTGAGGGCGTGCTTGAACGTGTACTCGAGCGTCGGGAACAGGCTCGTCTCGTAGATGAACTCCGCGGCCTGGAGCCGCATGAGCCCGCTCCTCAGCGTTTCATCCGGCAGCTCGGCGATGGCCTCGAGCAGCGCGAAGGAGACGTCCTTGCCGATGACGGAGGCGGCCTGGAGCAGCCGCTTGTCCTCGGGCTGGAGCCGGTCGATGCGCGCGGCGAGCACGGCCTGCACGGTCGGCGGCATCTGGAGCGTGCCGATGGACTTTGCCATCTTGTACTGGCCCCGCTCGCCCAGGAGCGCCTTGGTCTCGACGAGCGACTGCACGCACTCCTCGAGGAAGAAGGGATTGCCCTCGGTCTGCTTGACGAGGAGCTGCTTGAGGGGGGCCAGGGCCGCGTCGGTGCCCAGGAGCGCCTGCAGGAGCTCCTCCGCGCTCTCGGGCTGGAGCGGATCCATGCGGAACTGGGTGTAATAGCTCTTGCCACCCCACCCGTGCGTGTATTCCGGCCGGTAGTTCACCATCAGCAAGATGCGCGCGGCGGGCAGGCTTTCCACGAGGCTGTCGAGGAAGGCCTGGGTCTCCGAGTCGACCCAGTTGAGGTTCTCGAAGATGACGAGGAGCGGCTGCACCTGGCTCTCGCGCAGGAGGAGTCGCTTGAGGGCGTCGAGGGTCCGCCGACGGCGCTCGCGCGGATCGGGCTCCTGCCACTCGCCGTCGTCCATGGGCACGTCGAGCAGCGAGAGAAAAACGGGGATGGTGGGGCGCAGCGTCTCGTCCAGGGTGAGGAGCTTGCCCGTGACCTTCTCGCGGATGCGCCGGCCATCGTCGTGGTCGCCGATGCCGAAGTAGGTCTTGAGCAGGTCGCTCACGGGCAGGTACGAGTTCATCTTCCCGTAGGAGACCGGCGAGCTCTCGAGGATGAGCCAGCCGTGCGTGCGGTGGGAGTGGGTGAACTCCCAGAAGAGCCGGGACTTGCCCACGCCGGGCTCTCCCGACACCGCCACGAGCTGTCCCTGGCCCGCGTGCGCCTTCTCGAGCGTCTGGCGCAGCCGGACCAGCTCGGCGTCGCGCCCGACGAACGGCGTCAGCCCGCGCGCCGCCGCCGCCTGCAGCCGCGAGCGCACGGCGCCGGCGCGCACGATCTCGAAGACCTCGATGGTCTCCGCGAGCCCGCGCACGGGCACGGGGCCGAGAGGCCGGACCTCGATGTAGCCCTCGGCCAGGCGCAGGGTATGCTTGGTCATGAGGGCGGTGCCCGGGCGCGCGAGCTGCTCCATCCGCGCGGCCAGATGCGTGGTCTGGCCGATGGCGGAGTAGTCCATGTGGAGATCGCTGTCGATCGCCCGCACCACCACCTCGCCCGAATTGAGCCCCACGCGGATCTGCACGTCGATGCCCTGCGCGCGCCGGAGCTCGTCCGCGTACCAGCCGACCGTCTCCTGCATCCGGAGCGCGGCATGGCAGGCGCGCACCGCGTGATCCTCGTGGCTCACAGGGGCGCCGAAGAGGGCCATGATGCCGTCGCCCATGACCTGGTTGACGGTGCCCTCGTAGCGATGCACCGCTTCCATCATCCGCTCGAGCACCGGATCGAGAAGCTTGCGCGCTTCCTCGGGATCGCGGTCGGCCAGGAGCTCCATGGAGCCCTTGAGATCGGCGAAGACCACGGTGACGAGCTTGCGCTCCCCCTCGAGCTGGGCCCGCGCCGTGAGGATCTTGTCCGCGAGGTGCTTGGGCGTATAGGACTGCGGATCACCGAAGCGCGTGGGGGTGGGCGCCGCTCCCGCCAGAGGTGTGCCGCAGGCGCCGCAGAATCGGCTGCCCGTGGCGGTCTCGGCGTTGCACGAGGGACAGGTCGTGGCCAGACGCGCGCCGCACTGCTCGCAGAACTTGGCGCCTTCGCGAGCGGGAGCCTGACAGCGCGGACACGTCACGGTACAACCTCCTGCAAAATAGGCACAACTCGCACCCGATAACAGGGGAGTGTAGCGATGGTGGCGGGCCCGGTCAACAGGGCACGCGACTTCGTTGAGAGCGACTCGTCCCGCAGCGCCGCGGCACGCTCAATCCCAATGCGCAAGGGCAGTTGGCGAGCGCCCGCCGTCCGATCTTCCATCCAATCGAGGCACCGCAAATAGTTGTCACAACTCAACCCAAAGTGTTGGCCCGTCCCTCATCTGTCAATCGTTTGACAGTCTCAGATGAGTCCATTTCTGCCGACACTTCAGCTACTTAGTACGCTTTCGGCGAGTGGTCGACCGTGGCATGGGGCTTGCGAGTCCCCCCACCGGGCTCTTGTGGCTCACCGAATGAAACCCAATAAGCGCTCTAGACACGATGCTCGACCCTCGGCTAACGGACCTTCGAGAGAGGACGTGATGGCCGCACCTACGGCTGAGCTGTCGACCCTACCGCCGCGGCTCGAAACGCTGCTCGAGATCACCCGTCAGCTCTCGGCGTTCCTTCCTCTGGAGAAGCTGCTGGGGAAGATGGCCGAGGCGTGCGGGTCTCTCCTCGACTCGGATTCCGTAGGCATCCGAGTGGTGGAGGGTGATGAACTCGTGCTCATGGGCGTCTGGGGCGATGCCCAGACGGCCATGCCGAACGCGAGGATCAAGATCGGCGAGAGTCTGACCGGCACCGTCGTCGCCACGGGCGAGCCCCTCCTCCTGTCGGACCCCGCGAACGATCCGCGAATCGCCCCGGCCAGCCGCGTGGCCTACCTGCGCGGCGGCTATCGCGCGTTTCTCGGTGTGCCCCTCAAGATCGGCGAGCAGGTGCTGGGAGCGCTGAGCATTCGCACCCTACGCGCGGAGGGCTTCTCGTCGGAGGACGTGTCGATCGCCACCGCCTTCGCGGCTCAGGCGGCCATCGCTCTCGAGAATGCCCGTCTCTACCGGGAAGCCGAGGCGCGCGCGGACAAGCTGAAGGCGCTCAGCGCGCTCACGCGGCTGATGACCTCGGCCGAGGGCGCCTCCGAGGTCTGTCAGGCGGTGGCGCGGGCGGCCACTACCCTGCTCGGCGCCGCGAGCACTCGCGTCTCCGTGGCGGATCCGGTGGCCCGCGTGCTTCGCACCGAGGGCGGCTTCAGCTTCGATCCCCAGGTCGAGCAGATCGTGACCGAGGTCCCGGTCATCCCGTATGGCGAGGGTCTGACCGGACGCATCGCCGAGTCGCGGACGCCTGACTACATACTGGATATCGGCAATGATCCCAAGCTGCGGAACCGGCGCCTTTCCACGGTGGCCGGGCTCCGCGGCTTTGCCGGCCTTCCCCTGATTGCCGACGAGCAGACCGTGGGGGTGCTGGCCATCTTCTTCCGCGAGCCGCGGTCTTTCACCTCGGAAGAACGGGAGCTCATCGCGCTGCTTGCCGACCAGGCCGCCATCGCGATTCGCAATGCCCGGATGCGGGAGGCCGTGCAGACTCATCAGAACCACCTGGAGACGCTCCTCGAGGTGAGCCGCCAGCTCTCCAAGATCCAGCCGGTGGAATCGCTGCTCACCACGATATCCGAAGCGTGCGGCCGGCTTCTCAACTCGGAATCGGTCGGGTTCCGGCGCGTGGAAGGCGAGGAGCTCGTGCTGGCCGGATCGTGGGGCGACGCCAAGGAAGTCCTGATCACCCCCCGGCTCAAGTTCGGAGAGAGCCTCGCCGGGCGGGTCGCCGTGGGCGGCGAGCCGCTCCTCGTGGCGGACCTCGCGAACGATCTGCGGGTGACGGCGACACATCGAGAGAGCTGTTCGCGACGCGGCTACCGAGCCATGCTTGCCGTGCCCGTCAAGGTCGGAGAGCGCGTGGTGGGCGTCCTCACCATTCTCTCCCGCCGGCCGGAGGGGTTCTGCGCCGAGGACCTGATCATCGCCACCGCCTTCGCCGCGCAGGCCGCGGTCGCCCTCGAGAACAGCCGGCTCTACCACGAGACGCAGCGGGCCTACGAAGAGCTCGCCCAGACCCAGGATCAGCTCGCCCAGGCCGGCAAGATGGAAGCCATCGGACATCTGGCGGGCGGGGTCGCCCACGACTTCAACAACCTCCTCATGGTGATCATGGGCCGGACGGAGATGCTCATGAAGGACCTCGGCGACGCGGACCCGAGGCACTCGACAGCCAAGGTCATCGAGCAGACGGCGCTCCGGGCCGCCGACCTGACGCGTCAGCTCCTCGCCTTCAGCCGGAAGCAGGTGCTGAACCCGGCGGTGCTCGACCTGAACGCGGTCGTCTCGAAGATGGGCGAGATGCTCCGGCGGTTGATCGGAGAGGACATCGCCCTCGTCACCGGCCTGGGCTCGTCCCTCGGGCATGTGAAGGCCGATCCGGGGCAGATCGAGCAGATCATCATGAACCTGGCCGTCAACGCGCGCGACGCGATGCCCGAGGGAGGACGGCTCACCCTCGAGACGGCCAACGTCGAGCTGGATGTCGCCTATGCGCGCAAGCACGTGGGGGCGCGGCCTGGGCCGCACGTCATGCTGGCCCTGAGCGATACCGGCACAGGCATGGATGCGCAGACGCAGGCACGCATTTTCGAGCCGTTTTTCACGACCAAGGGGCCGCGCAAGGGGACCGGGCTGGGCCTGGCCATGGTCTACGGCATTGTCAAGCAGAGCGGTGGAAATATCTGGGTCTATAGCGAGCCGGGGCAGGGCACCACCTTCAAGATCTACCTGCCGCGGGTCGGGGAACCCGTCGACGCAGGCCACGGGGGCGTTCTCCTCGCCGCGCCGGCCCACGGCATGGAGACCATTCTCCTCGTCGAGGACGAGGACGCGGTGCGCGATCTCGCCCGCGACATCCTCGCGGGCTGCGGCTACACCGTCCTGGAGGCCCGCCACGGCGCGGAGGCCCTCGGGATCAGCGCGGCGCACGCGGGGAAGATCGACCTGATGCTCACCGACGTGGTCATGCCGGAGATGAACGGGCGTGAGCTGGCCGAGCGGCTCGCCGCCCAGCGGCCGGAGACCAAGGTCCTCTACATGTCGGGCTATACGGACCATGCCGTCGTGCACCACGGGGTGCTCGCTCCCCAGACGGAGTTCCTCCAGAAGCCGTTCACCGAAGCCGTCCTCACCCGCAAGCTGCGCGAACTCCTCGACGCCTAGTCGGGTGACGCCTAGTCGGGGTCAGGTCTCACAATCCAACATCCGCCAGCCCGCTCCAGCCCCCTCGCGACGTCGATGTAGGATTGTGAGACCTGACCCCGGTTTGCCGGTTTGACCTGCTGTGTGGGATTGCAAGACCTGACCCCGGTTTGACAGGCCTGGGGGCTGTCTCCTATCATGGCGCGCATTCAAGATCGGCGTTCCCCTCAAGGCTGAGGAGGCTTTCCATGAACCGGCGCTCATTCCTTGCAGGCACTTCCGCGGCTGTCGCCACCGCCGCTTTCCCGGCCGTCCTTCGCGCGCAGGGCAGCGACCCGATCCGCATCGGCTGCCCGCTCCCTCTGACCGGGCCCTTCGCGGCCCTGGCCGCGGACATGCAGCGAGGTGCGCAGCTCGCCGTGGACGAGCTCAACGCAAAGGGCGGCGTCATGAGCCGCAAGGTCGAGGTGCTCTTCCGCGACGACCAGCTCAAGCCGGCGGTGGGCGCCCAGCGCACGAAGGAGCTCATCGAAAACGAGAAGTGCCTGTTCATCGTGGGCGGGCTCGCCGCGCACGTCCAGATGGCGATCAACGAGCAGACCAAGAAGTCCAAAGTTCTCTTCATCTCCACCAGCCAGTCCGACGAGATCAGCGCCAAGCCCGATACCAGCCCCATCACCTTCCACGAGGCCCTCAACCCCACCATCACCTCCCGCGTGATGGGAACCTGGACGGCCCAGAACCTCGGCAAGAAGTGGTGGATCATCTACGCCGACTATGCCTGGGGCAAGCAGAACAACGCGGTCCTCCAGGACACCCTTCAGAAAAACGGCGGCACCCTCCTCGGCGCCACTCCGTACCCGCTCGGGAGCGCCGAGTTCTCCGCTCACCTTCCCAAGATCCAGGCGGCCAAGCCCGAGGTGCTCATGTCGGTGACACCCGGCGCGGACAATATCGCCTTCCTCAAGCAGGCGCGGAGTTTCGGCATGGACAAGTCCATGAAGCTCGCCCAGCCGCTCCTGTGGATCTCTTACCTGAAGGAAGGTGGCCCGGAGCTCTACTCGGACGTCTACGGCTCGATCAACTGGTACTGGGAGCTCCAGGACACGATCCCCTCCGCGCGGAAGTTCGTCGAGGCGTCCATGAAGAAGTTCAACATGCCGCCCGGCGACTACGGCGCGTACTCCTACTCGGGGGTGCTCGAGGTCGCGCGCGGAGTCGAGCTGGCCAAGTCGACCGACTCGGAAGCCGTCGCGAACGCGCTCCGGAAGAGCCCCGTCTACGACCACTTCAAGGGCAAGCAGTGGTGGCGGGCCTGCGACAACAAGGCGATGCAGGACATGTGGATCGTCAAGGGGCGCGGTCCCGGCAAGACCAAGGGCGAGTGGGGGCTGATGGACATGGTCGCGAAGGTGGCCGCGGACGAGAAGAACGACCGGACCTGCGCCGAGAAGGGGTTCGTCTAGGTCCTGATGGAAGTCTCGCTCGCTGCGGTCCTGCCCCAGATCTTTACGGGCCTGGTGCTGGGAATGATCTTCGTGCTGCTTGCCATCGGCCTGTCGTTGATCTTCGGGCTCATGACCGTCGTGAACTTCGCCCACGGGGCGCTCTACATGCTGGGCGCCTACTGCACCGTGTTCCTCCTGGGCTTCACGCGCAACTTCTGGGTGGCCCTGCTGGTGGCGCCGCTCATGGTGGGGACGTTCGGGCTCCTCGTCGAGCGCTTCCTCATCCGGAGGCTCTACGGGCGGGGCCCGGACGATCCGCTCCTCCTCACCTTCGGGCTCTCGCTCGTGCTCATCGAGACGGCCAAGCTCATCTGGGGAAAGATCGGGCTCACCCTCGATCCCCCCCGTGAGCTGGGGGGGGCCGTCAACCTGGGCTTCATGGCGTTCCCCGCGTATCGCCTCTTCGTCATCGCGGTCACCGTGGTCGTGCTGCTCGCCCTCTGGGCCTTCCTCACGCGGACCAATGTCGGCCTCGTCATCCGCGCGGGCTCGCGCGACCCGCTCATGGTCCGCGCTCTCGGCATCGATCTCAACCGCATCTGGCTGCTCGTCTTCGGCATCGGGTGCGCCTTGGCCGGTCTCGCGGGAGCGCTCGCCGGCCCCATGCGGGGCGCCTACGCGGAGATGGGCGTCACCATGGTCATCGAGTCGTTCGTGGTCGTCGTGGTGGGCGGGATGGGCAGCCTGCTCGGCGCGGTGGTGGCCGGGATCATGATGGGGCAGGTGGTGGGCATCACCACCTTCTTCGCGCCCAAGCTCGCCGAGATCATGGTCTTCGTCGTGATGGCGCTGGTCCTCCTCGTCCGGCCCAGCGGTTTCTTCGGCGAGGCCGGGCTCATGGAGTGAGGGTGCCCGGCGCGGCCGCCGTCGCCCAATGGCTGGGCCGCCATCCGGTGGGGGCGTTCGCTGTCTTCTTCGCCGTCTTCCCGTTCCTGGTCCCCTACAAGGCGCTTGCCTCGCAGGTGCTGATCTTCGGCCTGTTCGCGCTGGGCTTCAATCTCCTCTACGGCTATACGGGACTCCTGTCCTTCGGCCACGCCGCCTACTACGGCCTCGGCGCCTACGGCACGGGCATCGCGCTTGCCAAGCTCAAGCTCGGCTCGCTCTGGCTGGGGCTCGCGGCGGGGCCGCTCCTCGCCGTCCTGGGCGGCGCGGCCATCGGTTTCTTCTGTCTGAGGCGCCGCGGCATCTACTTCGCCATGCTCACGCTGGCCTTCGCCCAGCTCCTGTACTTCATCGCCTTCCACCTGGCCGACATCACGGGCGGCGACGATGGACTGCGCGGCATTCCGCAGCTGCCGGTGAACCTCTTCGGCTGGAAGATCAGCATCGAGAGCCCGCTCGCCTTTTACTACTTCGCTTTCGCGCTGGTGTGTCTCTCCGTTGCTGGGCTCAAACGGATCCTCGACTCGCCCTTCGGCTCCGTGCTCCGGGCGATCCGTGAGAACGGCGACCGCGCGGCGGCGTGCGGCTATGACGTCCGGCGGATCAAGCACCTGTCCTTCGTCTTTTCCGCGCTCTTCGCGGGCCTCGCGGGCGCGCTCGACGCCCTCCGCCTGGCTGTCGTGCCCGTCGAATCTCTCTACTGGGTCACGTCGGGGCAGGTGGTGATCATGACGCTCCTCGGCGGCGCGGGCACGTTCTTCGGCCCCTTCGTCGGCGCCGGCACCTTCCTGCTGCTGGAAGACCGGCTGAGCGCATTCACCGAGCGCTGGCCGATCGCCATCGGGCTCATCTTCATGACCTTCGTCCTCTTTCTGCCCAAGGGCATCTGGGGCACGCTCACGGGAGGTCGCCATGGCCATCAAAGTGCTTGAGCTCCACCACCACGGCATCCGCATCGGTCCGTCGGAGCCCGACATCAAGAAGGCGCTCTCCTTCTATCACGACGTGCTCGGGCTCGATCCCGATCCGGGCCGGCCGCACATCCCGACCATCGACGGCTACTGGATGGACGTGGGAGGCACCGCGCAGATCCATCTCATGGGCGTGGACGGCCAGTCGAAGTTCGCGGAGGGCCCGGGCAAGGATCCCTCGCACCCTCACGTGGCCCTCGCCGTGCCGGACATCCAGGAGGCGAAGCAGGAGCTGGAGCGGCTCGGCACGAGCTTCTGGGTCACGCGCGGGGTGGTCGGACCCGAGTCCCAGCAGATCTTCATGCACGACCCCTTCGGTAACATGATCGAGCTGCATCAGATCGGCACCTGCCGCTGCATCACCAAGTCGCGCAAGCCTGTGGCCTCCATGGGCTGAGCCGTGCTCATCCTCACCGCGGCCCGAGTTGAACCACACGCGAGGCGTGCTCTCTGTGCGTTGAGCG
>WNFX01005773.1_pt1 | contig 11891 bp, 16 predicted proteins | sample 5400111 | NCBI WGS metagenome assembly WNFX01 (sample SAMN13153363, study PRJNA577476) | soil metagenome | isolation source: 40 cm soil or saprolite under grassland replicate 1 | place: USA:California | collected 2016-06-15
GACATCCCCGGCGCCCGTGAGCGCTGGGGCCGCGACTTCCTCCACTGCCCGTACTGCCACGGCTGGGAAGTCCGCGACCAGCCGATTGGCGTGCTCGGCACCGACGCGCGCTCGGTCGAGCATGTGCACCTCCTGCGCCAGTGGTCGGACGACCTCACCTTCTTCACGCACACGTACGAACTCAGCGCCTCCGAACGGCAGGCACTCGCCGCACGCGGGATCACGGTGATCGACGGTCGCGTCGCGCGCTTCACCGTTCTCGACGACCAACTGCACGCAGTCGAGCTCGCGGATGGCCGACTGATCCCACGCGCGGCGGTCTTCATGGTGCCGACCATGCGCCTGCGCGCCGCCGAGCTGATCGGGTCGCTCGGCTGCGAGCTCGACGAAGGCGGCTTCGTCCGCGCCGACCCGACGCTGCGCACGAGCGTGCCCGGCGTCTGGGTCGCCGGAAACGTCACCAACCCGCGCGCCCAGGTGATCACGGCCGCGGGCGAAGGCTCGACAGCCGCGATCGCCATCAACGCCGATCTCGTCCGGGAAGACGTCCCCACGGCTCTCCACCGCGACACCCTGACCGTCAACCACTGAACTCCCGAAAGGACTGCCGATGTCCGACGAGCCAGGGAGCAGACGATGAAGGCGATCGTCCGCGACGCCTACGGGGAGGTTGACGTTCTGCGGCTCGGCGAGATCGCTACGCCGGTCGCGGGCGAGGGTGAGGTGCTGCTGCGCGTGGTCGCCGCAGGCGTCGACCAGGGCGTCTGGCATCTGCTCAGGGGGATGCCTTACGCGATGCGCCTTGCCGGCTTCGGCGTCCGCGCGCCCAAGAACCCACTCCTCGGCTGGGATGTGGCGGGACGGGTCGAGGCGGTCGGGGCCGGCGTGACGACGTTGCGGCAGGGGGACGAGGTGTTTGGCACCTGCCGCGGTACGTTCGCCGAGTACGTCGCCGCCCGTGCAGATCGGCTTGTGTCCAAGCCGGACAACGTGAACTTCGAGCAGGCGGCGGTCGTCCCCATCTCGGGCTACGCAGCCCTGCAAGCGGTCCGCGAGCATGGACGGGTTCGCGCCGGGCAGCGGCTGCTGGCCCCAGTGTCGCAGCCTGGCCCGTGAGAGTTGAGCTTCCGCGTGGTCGAACTCGCGCTGAAACACGCTGCAGGCGTCGCAACCGAGACCTCAGTCGCCGCGGAGGCATACGCGCCATTCCCCGAGGCGGTCAACGGGTCTTGTCGCAACATGGTGTTAGCCACCAGTGCCGACTGGCTCGCCGAGCGCGAGTAAGTTGCCCTCACTGTCCTTGAGCCATGCGGCTCGTTCCCCGACGCCGCCTTTGCTCGGATAGTTGCCGCTGACCTCCGCGATGCCGTCCCGGGTGGTGAGGCCCGGCAGGTCGTACTCCTCAAAAACGACGCCACGTGTCCTCAGTTGCGCGACGACGCTATCGAGGTGGTCGACCTCCCACGCCATCTGCGTGTGCGACCCCGAGGCTGCCCCGGCTGACTCGAACAATGCGAACTCGCCGCTGGCGCAGCGGTAGAGAAGACCGCCGGGGCGTTCCTCGACCGGCTCAAGCCCAAGCTTTTCCGCATAGAACGCGCGCGCTCGCTCGAGATCCCGCGCCGGCAGCCGAGTGGCCGCCCTGCCCGCCCGCAGCATGCTGCTACCCCGAGTGAAGTCGTGCAAGCAGGTTCAGCTCTTTCACGCCGCCGAGTGCGCGGGAGATGATGCAGCCGCGCTTCGCTTCCTCGGCGCAGCGTCGAAAGGCCGCCTCGTCAAGGCCGGGCACATCGCCCTCCGTCTCGAGATCGATCTGCTGAATCGTGGGAGCGCCCTCGACGAAGCGGAGGTGAACCGTTGCGCGCGTCTCGAGCGAGCGCGGCGGTTCGGCGCCCGCTTCGGTCAGCGCGAGCGCAAGCGCCATCGTGAAGCAGGCCGCATGCGCCGCCGCCAACAGCTCCTCCGGATTCGTTCCCGGACCTTCTTCGAAGCCGGGCAAGATGCGATGGAAGCGAGACGAGCCTGAGTACGTACCGGCCCAGACGTCTTCTCCGACGGTCAGCACACCGGAGCCCGTCTGAAGATCGCCACTCCACCTGGCGCTGCCAGTCCTACCGGCCACGACTTCAACAACTACCTCGATGAGCGATCGACCGCGCGCCGGATCCGGACAGATCAGCCGCCACCTGCGATGCTGCGCAGGCAGCGAAGACGAACGCCCGAGTGCGCCGGTGTCTCGCGTCGCGTGAGCCCGACTTGTCCGGGACGGGACGCTCGCATCGGCACGGCGAGGGTTCTTAGAAGCGCTTGACGAGCTGCAGTTCGCGGATGCGGGTTCGACGGAGGTCGGAGATCCAGTCCTGTCCCATAGCAGGTGCTGCGACGACCGCTTGAACTCGGGCTGCACTCCGTGGTCCCACGTTTCGCATGCGACCGGAGTGGAACCAAAAAACGTGATGGAGATGGGAATCGCGATGACGGTGCTGATGGCGGCGATGATGGCCCTGATGCTCGGTGCGCTCATCTATGGCGTTGTTTCGAGTCGCAGGCGTGGAGGCGGGCAGGCTCACGCGCAACATCGGCATCGGCTGCGCCGCCGAGCCTCTTTACCGCGCTAGCCTGGCGGCCGACTGTCGCGACGGTAACGCGACCCGGCAGCGTTCGAACTGCAGCACCGGCGCTCTAGAGAAGTCGTCCGAATCCGGCCAGACATCGACGTGGCCGCTCGCAACGCTAGGCCTTCGTGCGCGGATGGGCTGTCCCTGGTTTTCGCGTGGGCGAGGTTCCGCTGTCTTGGCTTGCTGGCGTCTTTGCCAGCGTTTTGGTGGTGGCGGGTGCCGCGAGTGCCAACATTGCGACGAAGCCGTACTGTCTGCACAAAGGTGACGGTTTCCGCCAGCTCGCCTTTCGTGCCGCCGACGGGCAACCGCTTGAGGGAATCACGGTCGGCAGGGGGCGAGTCGGGCTCGTGCTCGGGCACATGATCGGCAGTGACTCTTGCGAGTGGTACGACATGGCGAAGGTCTTCGCTCGCCGCGGTTACCGCGTCCTCGCGATCGACTTCCGCGGCTTCGGCCTCTCACCGCCCCCGGTGCACCACGACCAAACCGCGCTTTGGGCCGACATCGGCGGCGCCGCGGCTGAGGTGCGTCTGCTCGGCGCCAAACGCGTCGTTGCGATCGGCTCTTCGATGGGCGGGACGGCGGTCGTGGTCGCCGGGGCGCGGCCTGCGTACCATCTGAGCGGGATCATCTCAATCTCCGGCGCCGGCGATTTCTACGGGATGGACGCGCTCGCGGCTTCACGCCAGGTCACGATCCCGGCGTTCTTCATGGCCGCACACGACGACGGTTCTTTCCCGGCGAACGCGCGGGCGATGGAGAGGCGTGCGCAGAGCAAACACAAGGCTCTACTGATCCTTCCCGGTGGCACGCACGGCACTCCGCTGCTTACGGAGCCGGACACCGCTCGCCGCGCGCAAGCCTTCCTGTTCGCCGCCCTGCACACGATCGCGGCGCGCTGAGTCCGGCTTACCGCCCGGCTCTCGGATCTCCTGCGGTTGAGAATTCCGGCGCGCACAACTCATCCGCCTCGATGCCAAACGGCTCGATGGCGCCACTAGGGCCCCCGTTGCGCGCGGTCCCGTTTGCGCGCGGTCCCGTTGCGCTTACGACTCGCGTCCGTTGGGGTAGTCCACCTGCTCGTCCCAGTCCATTGGTCGCCCCTCGATCGTGAGGTCGAACAGGTTCCAGAGCGGTTCCAGCGTGCCGACGCTGCGGTGGTCCTGTCCGGGATCACTTGGCCCGTAGGTGAGCTCGGCGCCCCAGAAGTGGCGGATGGTCTCGCCGTCGCGGTGGAAGACGTTGAGCATCGGCATCTGCGATGCGTCCGCGGTCTCGCCGAGGTAGTCGCGGTTATAGGTATTGCCGGCTGATGACAAGAGCCGTAGGTTCCGCCAACCGCGCTCCTCGGCGAACGTGAGCACACGCGGAAGCGGCGCCTTGGCGGCGACCGCGAAGTTGAGGCGCTGCGCGGCGTGAAAGGCAGCGCCGTCGAGCTGGTCGAGAAGGGCGACGCAGGACGGGCAGGGACCCTCCTCCAGCGGCAGCAGCGCTGTCTTCCCGCCCGTTGGCCCCGGGCGATCGCCGCCGTAGGTGCGCGGGAACATGAAGTTGTAGATCACGAGCGAGTCCTTGCCGGGCGCGAACAGCTGCGATAAGCGCACCTCGCCGGGGCGCCCGTTCGCACCGATTCCCTCGAACACGTAATCCTCTGGGACGACTCCGCCGGGCGGCAGCGCTCGTCGGGCGGCGGCCACCGCCTCCGTCGCGCGCCGCAGCTCGATCTCGCGGTCGAGCAGCCGGTTCCGCGCCGCTCTGTATTCGGCCGACTCTCCGGGGAAGCTGACGGTCACTGGGCGCTCCTTTCCTCAAACACGAACGGGATGTCATCGGGAACGCGAAACCACACGGCCCTGCCCGCGGCGGCGCAGTCGGCGAATCCGCGGATCGATTCGGCGTTCAGTTGATGGAGCGTCGCGACCGCGGCGGCCTCCCCAGGCCGCGTCCTGGCCGGCTGCCGCGGCCGGCCGCTCGGTCGTGTGGAATGCCGGTGGCCGCCACCCCGTGCAGGATGACCGGTCGGTGTGCGTGCGGCTGGCCGCATCGACGGTTTTATGCTTCCGCCAGCTCGACCAACGCCGCGAGCGTCTGCGGGAAGTCGGCGCTGATCGCAGGCCCGATTTCCGGCCCAAGGGTGTCTGCCGCCGGCCCCATGATCTCCATGCGATAGATCACGCAGGCCCGCGCGTCCTCGAGACGTTCGACGCGATGAGTGGTTCGGACGACGATCTCGCCAAGTTCGGCCTCATCGACGAACAGCTGAGGTTCAACCGCCTCCGCAATCCGAAGATCGATCGGCGCGTCTCCTACCGGAGTCATGACGATCCTACTGCCGGCCGAGAAAGGCCCGATCAGCTCAACCCGCTCGATGTCCTTGTTCCAAGCCGGCCATCCAGCGACGTCGGCCCAGAGCCTCCAAATCTGTTCGGGCGCTGCGCTTGTTTCGATCCTCTGCTCATTGGTCCACATCCCGTCCTCCATGTATCGTTGTTAGCTGCCGCGACGAGTCGCTTCGCAACGCCGCAGCCAGCGTTCAGTCACCGAGCCTCCTCGTGCCTAGCCACACCGAAGACGCGGAGCACGACCTTGCCGCGCTTACCGCGAGCCATGCTCCGCGCAAACGCTGCTCGTGCCTCCGTCAGTGGAAACGCTTGGTCGACCACAGTCAGCTCTGATGTCTGCCGGTCGCCGCCACTCCTTAGACAGGATGACCGGTGGGTGTGCGTGCGGCTGGCCGGATCCGGACCTGTCCAGCCGGCGTGTCCGGATCCGTCCGGTCGACTGGTCACTTAGCCGGTATATCTGCGTGCGTGGACGCCTTCACTGCCGTGGTCACGACCGGGATCTACTGTCAGCCTGCGTGCTCGGCGCGGCCGCGGGCCGAGAACACGCGCACGTACCCGCTGGCTGCGGCGGCCGAGGCGGCCGGCTACCGCGCCTGCCTGCGCTGCCGTCCCTATCGCTATCCGCAGACGATCGAATGGGAGGCGCCCGAGTTTGTCTGCCGCGGGGTGCGGTTGATCCTCGAGGGGGCGCTCGACCGCGGCAGTGAGGACGATCTCGCCCGTCGGCTCGGGATTTCGGCGCGGCATCTGCGGCGGCTCTTCAGTGCGCATCTCGGCGTCACCCCGGATGGGTTGGCGCGCTCGGCGCGGGCGCATTTCGCGCGGCGGCTGCTCGACGACACCGACCTGAGCGTGACCGAGATCGCGTTCGCTTCGGGCTTCGGGAGTCTGCGCCAGTTCAACCGCGCCTGTCGCGGCGTGTTTCGTGACTCGCCTCGGGGCTTGCGTGCGCGCCGGCGCAAGGCCGATCGGCTGGTTGCCGACGGTGGCTTGCCGTTGCGGCTTTCTTTTGTCGGCCAGCTCGACTGGCCTGCGCTGCTTGACTACTTTGCGTCACGTGCGATCGCGGGCGTCGAGTGCATCGACGGCGAGGTCTACCGGCGTACGATCGTCGTCGAGGGCTACCCGGGCGTGCTCGAGTTCCGGCCCGGCGGTCACGACCACTTGCTGCTATGCGCGCACCTGCCTCGCTGGGGCGAGTTGGTGCATATCGTGCAGCGCGCCCGCGCCGTCGCCAATCTCGACCTCTGCCTCGAGCAGCCGCAGCGGGTGCTCGCGACGGATCCGCTGCTCGGGCGGCTGCTTCGCCGACGACCAGGTCTTCGACCGCCGGGAGCCTGGGACGGCTTCGAGACCGGCGTGCGGGCGATCCTGGGGCAGCAGGCCACGCTGGTGGGCGCGAACCGGCTGACGGCCCGGCTCGTGCAACGGTTCGGCGAGCGCGTACCCGGGCTCGAGCGGCTCGGCCTGACCCACACCTTCCCGTCACCGACGACGCTCGCGACCGCCGACCTCCAAGCGTGCGGTTTGGCGCGGCCGCGGGCGGCAGCGATCCACGCATTCGCCGGTGCTGTCGCAGCCGACGTGGTTCGGCTCGATCGCAGCGTCAGCCTTGAAACGCTGGTCGGTTCACTGACGTCGCTCGGCGGCATCGAGGCGTGCACGGCCGAGTATCTTGCGCTCCGCCTCGGCGAGCTCGACGCCTTCCCGGCCGAGGCCATGCCCCAGCGCGATGTCTCCCGGCAGGCCGCGCAGATCGCCGTCGCACCGGTCGAGCACGCCGATCGCTGGCGGCCGTGGCGTGCGCTCGCCGCGACGCACCTCTGGTTCGGAGCTCACGTTCCCGACGAGCAACAGCTCAGAGGCGCGGCGTGAGCGACCCCGGCGGCGTGCTCGATCTCCGCACCTACATGCTCGAGCGGCGCGCGGGAAACGAGCGCCTCGATGCCGTCTCGGCAACGAGGAGTGGCGAAGTCAGCACCGCGAACGAGTGCCTGCCTTGATCGACAGCTACCACGTGCTGCTGCTTTTCGGCGTGTTCGCTGGCTGAGCGGGAAGCGCGCAGCCCGGGCGAGGGTCGCTTCCGGGCTGCGCGTGGGGACCCGGACCGAACGCCGGGACTGACTTGTTCTCAGCTGATCGTCAGGTTGTAGGTGAAGGTCTTGTCGTCGCCGAAGGTGTTGGTGCCGTGGACGGCGATCGTGTGCTGACCGGGATCGAGCGGCTTGAACATCATGAAAAAGCCGTCCACGATCGCCGGCTGCGACGAGCCGGTAATGCAGGGATCGAAGGCCTGCATGCTCGGATCGCCGGTGAAATAGAAGAGCTGCGGCGAGATGAAGCGGTAGCCGAGCGCGTCGCTGAACGGCTGCCCGTCGAGCGAGACGTCGAGGAAGTTGACGCTGTTCATGATCGGCAGGTCGGTGCGGATCAGGAAGTCGTAAAGCGACTCGCCCGGATTCGGCTCGAAGCCGAACGCGGCCGGACAGGGATAGTCGTTCAGGTCGTGGCCGATGTCCAAGAGGATCGCCTTGCCGGCCGGGATGGCGCAGCTGCGTGAGCCGCTGAAGACGTGCGGGCCGGCGATCGGCGGGATGAACCAGACCGGCCCCTGCTGACCGTTAGCGCAGTCGGCGCCCGTCTGGTCAAGGAGCGGATTGTGCGCGAACGGTTGCCCGACGATCCACGCGGCCTCCCGCTCGCCCCAGGTCGTCATGTCGGCGCCGTAGGGATGCGACTGCTTCGGGAACAACGTCGGGTTCGAGTTCACGGAAAGCGGCGGCTGTCCGCCAGCGGCGGCCTCTGTCAGGAAGCCGCAGCAAGCGACGAGCACGATCAGAAACGCGATACGACGCACGAGAGTCTCTCCTCCTTCTCGGGTATCCGCCCGGCGCGCTGTGCCGCTCGTTGTTCGTTGCCTGAGCGAGCTGCGCGAACGGTCGCCGTGAGCGTAGGGAGGCCCGGCGAAGCGATCTCGCCGGATCCGGACGACCTGCGCCGCCGAGCTCAACTTTAAGGTCACCCTGTCCGGATGCGGCCGGTTCGCCGCGCACGGACGCGCAAGTCTTCTCCGTCGCGTCACACCACGAACCGAGAACGCAGCGCCTGTCGACGGACTGGGGTTAACGTCCAAATGAACGACCAGCAGCCGCGACGCACTGAGCTCCGGATCGAGTTGGGTGACCCCGGCCGTCTCGGCGAGTTGTGCGACTTCTTTGCAAGCGTGCAGGCGGTCGCGCGGATCGACGGCAACGCTGTCGTCGTGTCCTTACCGGGACGGCCGGGCGCAGCTGATGACAGGCACCTGCGCGCGTACCTTCGAACCTGGCTCGCGCTTGCCGAGGCGCGCGGCGATCAGCTCAGGGCCAAAGTCAGCGGCGCGTAGCCGCCGGCATCAAACAGCGACCGCTCGGCGCGCCTCGGCGGGCCGCCTCGTTTTGCGTCCGTATGCGGCCAGCCTGCATCGGTGACCTCGCGCACGATTCACCGTCGAGTGGATCGCGACCGAAAGGGATTGAGATATGGACGACACCGCCGAGCTTGAAGAACTGAACAGGCAGTTCATCGAGGCGTTTCGCCAGGGATCGTGGGAGCTGCTGGCGCCAGTCCTCGCTCCGTCGTTCTCTTATCTGGACGGGGCGACCGGTGAGGTGTGGGAGCACACGCGCTATGTCGACAGCCTGCGTAGCCATCCGGTGCCGGGGCTCGGGCTCGATCAGGTCGTGATTCACGTTGACGGGGATACGGCCGTCGTCTCCGGTCGCACCTCCCGCGAGCCAGGAAGCTTCAAGCGCTACCTCGACACCTACGAGCGTCGTGCTGCCGGGTGGCGCTGTGTCCACGCCTGCGTCTGGCCGTTGGATCTGCCGCGCTCAGAGTCGGGCGACGAGCCGCAGCTCGCGGATGCGCACGCCGCGGAAGTCTGAGATCCGGTCAGAGCCATCCGGGCGGTAGCCTGCCGCCTCGTAGACGGCGATCGCACGCTGGTTTTGCTCGTGCACGAACAGGAACGTTCCGCGGCAGCCCCCCGCTCGGAGTGCGTCGTGCGCGGCGGCGAGGAGAGTGCGTCCGATCCCGCGGCCCGCGTAGTCGGGATGGACGAAGAGCAGAAACATCTCGCAGTCGTCGGGGTGGACGGCCGCGTAGCCGATCACCTCGCCGTCGCGGACGGCCACGAGGAGCAGGTTTGGCGGCTCGTGCTCGACAACGAGCTGCTCCCAGTCCTTTCGGGTGAACATCGGCTTGCGGACGAGGTCGCCGAGGTAGGTCCAACCGGCGAAGACGGCCGCGTCGAAGACCGCTCCGATCGCGGCCGCGTCGCCCGCACGTGCCGGGCGAAGCGTGATCTCAGGCTGGGTCACGCGACGCCGCCGAGTGCGCTCGGAAGGCGCCGCTCAAAGTCGAGCACGCCGACCCAGGTTGGTCGAACGTCGATCGCTGCCATCCGCGTGCCCGGCTGGTCGATCTGGGCGAGGTAGTCGCGCGCCGCGCCCTCGCCCATATAGCGAGCCGCCGAGAGCGCGTACTCCGCCGGCACACCGTCGAGTTCTCGCACCTCGGCGCGGCCGCGGATCGACAGCACCTCGGGTGGAAAGCTGTCGGTGTCGATCGTGACAGCGACAGCGGGATTCGCGCGCAGCGCTCGCAGTCGCTGTGCCGGGTGACGGACGTGCGGCGCCGCGAGGAAGGTCGGCATCGCCAGCAGCTCGCCGGTCCAGTGAAACCAGGTCGACACGAGACGCGGCGTGCCATCGAGGGCGATGTAGGCGAAGCGCGCCGGAATCGTCGAAGACAGCAGCCGCTTCGCGGTGTCGCTTTCAAGCAGGCCGAGATCGCCTTGGGGCAACGACATACCCTCGGCGTCTTCTGGCCGATCCATGGCACTCGGCTTCGTCATGTGTTCCTCCCTTCATGAGCTTTCCTGCCCGGGCTCACCGGCAATTGCCCAGCTTGGGGAAGCGGAGAACAGCAAACGCGCCGGATTCGGACGGGATTCGGGCTATCGGGACCGCTGCTGCGCTCGCTCCCGGAGCAACTCATCGTGCGCGCCGCGCCGGGAGGCCACCAAGGACATCTCGCTCCTCCCGACGGTCGGCCGCCTCCGCTACCTCGAGCTGTGGCTGATCAGGGGCTTCTCCGACATCTCTGCGGTCGGCCGCCTGGACGAGCTCCGCTCACTCGTCCTGCAGGCGCTGAAGAACGTCGAGTCGCTTCCCGACCTGAGCGGGGCCGGCGCGCTCCGCCGCGTCCATCTCGAGACGATGAAGGGCCTCCGCGTACCTGCGATCGCTCGCAACGGCGCCCGCGCTCGAGGAAGTCCAACTCGTCGAGATGCCGCACCTGCAACCGCTGGACCTGAGGCCCCTTGTCGGCCTGCCGCGGCTGAGAGCCGTCACGGCCGGGCTCGGCAGCCTCCGCAAGAACGCCCGGCACGCGAGCCTTGGGCTGCCGGAGGTCACCGGCCCGTTCGACTGGCGCGCCGGCTGAGCTCGACCCCGCGCCGACCTGCCCCGCCTCGACGCAGGGTCTGGCAGGCGCGGAACCGGCCCGGCTGTGTGATCAGCCACATCCGGACGAGTTCCTCCGGTCGGGTTTGGCCAGTTGCCAGACGGCGAACACGCTCGAGTGAGAGGAGACCGAGATGACTTCGGCAGCGGCGCGCCCGGGCACCGAGATCGACATTGATCGTCGGCGACGCGAGTCCGGCGAGGTGGAGCAGCGTTTTGGACGGTGTGTGTTCGCGGAGTCGCGTTCAGGAGGCGCGCGTAGGGTTCGCAAACTCAGGCGGCCTCGCATTCCTGGATGAGCTCTCCGAGCAGATCGCGTCGGCGTAGTTCGGCAGGCGCTCGTAGCGGGTCGGGTCGCGCCCGTTTGGCGGGAGCAGTTGCAGAGCACGGTGCGGCCTGTGCTGCTTGTAGTGGCAGCCGTAGACCCGGAGCACGTGCTCGAGGTGGCGACGACCGAGAATGAGGATTCGGTCAGGCAGTCGGCGCGGAGCGTGCGTACCCAGCGCTCGGCGAAGCCGCGGGCTCCCGTCACACCGGGCTGGCCGGTCGCATCCTTGGCTTCGGCGCGTAGTCGCCGAGTCCGTGCTCGAGCAGCGCGAAGGCGCGTTTCCCGAGTCGGCGGACGTCGGCTGCGAGCCGGTCCGGCCTGTCGTCGTCGAGCACGCGCCGACGTACGTGGTCGATCAGGGCGCGCTGCACGCCCATGAACGCATGTGCAGCGACACGGGCTCTCACGTCGTCAATTGGCGCGCGTGTTTCGATTGCGAGCAGTTCGGCCAGCGCGGCGGCGTAGTCGGAAAGCGCGCGTTGCTCACGCGCTTGAAGCGCCGGGCTGGCGGCGATCATCCGGTGGACGGTGCGCAGCCGCTCGAGCGCCTGCGGGTCGCCGGCCTCAAGCTCACCAAGCAGACCTGCCGGCTGGAGCACGTAGCGGCGAAACGCCGCGAGCGCTGGTTCGCCTTGTCGCCGAGTGCGGATTGCCTCCAGCAGTCGGCTGCCGAAGGCCTCGAGCCGAAAGAAGAACAGGTCCTCCTTGTTGGGGAAGTAGTTGAACGCAGTGGCGGGCGCGACCATGGCCTCGCGCGCGACCTCCGCGACGGTCACCTGGTCAAAGCCACGGTCGGCGAACAGCCGCCAAGCCGTATCGGCAATGAGCTGCCGCGTCTGCTCCTTCTTCAACTCGCGCAGACCCATCCTTGTTTAACCTTAGCTCGGGAATATTCTTGGTGTGAGTCTATGTTTAGAGTGAGTGTAGACGATTAGTTCCCGGGGTAACAGACAGGAGGAAGCTTTTTCCCGGGTAACAGACAGGAGGAAGCGATGACGACCGCGACCACGAACCGAGCCGCCCACGGCAACCGCGGCGGCGCGGCCACCGCCGCTGAGGGCTTGAGCCGGGAGGTTGTCGTGCTCGGGGC
>WNFX01006493.1_pt1 | contig 11885 bp, 13 predicted proteins | sample 5400111 | NCBI WGS metagenome assembly WNFX01 (sample SAMN13153363, study PRJNA577476) | soil metagenome | isolation source: 40 cm soil or saprolite under grassland replicate 1 | place: USA:California | collected 2016-06-15
GGACTCGAGCCCAACTCGCGGCTCTCGTGCCAGGCGATCGTCAAGGCGAGCGATCTCACCATCGAGATCCCCAAATACACCATCAACATGGTCAAGGAAATCAAGTGATGAAATGGACCGACACGCTTGAAATCGCCATAGCCCTGTCGGAAAAATATCCCGACGTGGACCCGCTGACCGTGCGTTTCACCGACCTGTTCGAGTGGGTGCAGCAGCTCGACGAGTTCGACGACGACCCGAAGCGCTGCGGCGAAAAGATCCTCGAGGCGATCCAGACGGCGTGGATCGACGAAATCGACTAGCTCCTTTCCGTCCCGTTCATATTCCCTGCTTCTTTCCCGCTCCGGTTCAAGGGTTCGCCAGAACGTAGGCGTCCTGAAAGTCTTCGTAGGGCAGTTTGCGCCAATTCCCGGGGTAAAAAGCGACGACTTCCAGGCCAGATCTCACCACCATCGCTTCGAAGGCGGGCCTGTCGTATGCCACCGCCAAATCCGGCTCGTCCGGCGTCTCGACGTAGGCCCCCTGATGCCCGTGCCGAAATGTCAAAAGCGAATGTCAAAAGCGTGCGATTCGCTTCGATTTGCCCGCGTGATTCCTGATCCAGGATAAACGCGGTGAAATAAGCCTTGGCGCCGCGTTTCATACAGCGGCTCGTTTCCCTGAGATAGTGTGTAACCTCGGAGGCAGGCATGTGCGTGAAGACCGAGGTGGCGCATACGAAATCGGCCGTGGAATCGGAAACAGGGAATCGGTAGCTTGAACCCGCCTCCGAGCCCCTCGGGTTATAGAACGTATTGAAGATGTTCGCGTGCACGAAGCGATAGCCCGGCAGCGCGGAGAAGCGTTTGCGGCACCACAGAATGCCGTAGTTGACGACGTCGAAGCCGACGTACCTGATCTCCCGGAGTCGTTTGCTCATGGCAACGGCCATCCGCCCGATCCCGCACCCGATATCCACCACGACCATTCCGTCCGCGAGCCCGGCGCGGGCCATCATCAGCTGGACCAAGTGGTTGCCGATAGGCACGAACCCGCCGCCGCTGTAATCCATGAACGACGGCGGTTCGTCCGCTCCATCCAGGAAATGCGTCCTGGCGAGCACCAGTTCAATACAATCGGCAAGCAGTGTGTATTTGATGCGGCGGGGTACCAGAGCTTTCAATTTCCCTTTCAAGCCGGATGCGTAGCGCAGCTTGCTCATCGCCGCCTGGGTTCGCGCAGCTTCGGATTGAGCTTGTCGAGGTCGGCCTGAACCTGCTCGCGGCTGCGTTCGTAGACGAGCTCCCGCCCTCTCACGCTTCCTGCATACGACAGGCCCATCCGGGTGGGAGTCAGCTCGCACTTGACGTTGTGAATGCCTTCGCCGAGCACGATCTCTATCCGGTCGGCGCGCTTGCTGTAGACCACGACGTCGAGGGTCTGCCCGGTTTCGGTTACGCGTACCTTTATTTTCTCCGCGTCCATCGGCGCTAAGCCTTCGATTCGTCGAGCAGCTTCTCGAACCGCCGGTCGGGGCACAGCCAGATCGCCGCCACCAGCACGTAGAGTCCGCACGCGATCCAGGGGTGCACGAAGGCGAGCGGAAGCGCGGCGATGTAGATGACGAGCGAGATGTTTCCCTTGAAGTCCTTCCCCAGCGCCTTGGCGAGCGGCGAATCCTTGGCGTGGATCGCCAGAAGCGCGCGCGTCAGGATGGTGTACGCGCACGCCGCGCCGAGCAGTACGACCCCATAGGCCGCAACCGTTACCGCCGCGAAGTGATTTTCATCCATCCACCCCGTGACGAACGGCACCAGCGACAGCCAGAAAAGCAGGTGCAGATTCGCCCACAGCGTCGCGCCGTTCACGTGGTGGACCGCATGAAACATGTGGTGGTGGTTGTTCCAGTAGATGCCGACGAAAACGAAGCTGAGCAGGTAGCTCAGGAACACCGGAACGAGCGGCGCGAGCGCTTTCGGGTCGGCATCGTGCGGAACCTTCAGCTCCAGCACCATGATCGTGATGATGACCGCGATCACGCCGTCGCTGAAGGCCTCCAGCCTTCCCTTCGTCATGCGTTGCTCCTCCGAGATTGGCCGCTGCGGAGTATGTGCCCGGCTCGCCGGCCGTGCAAGCCGGGCGGCCTCTTGGTGATAGCATTCGTGATGCATCTTCATCGATGAACGGAGAGGTGCTGCGATGCCTGCCCGATGCGCTCATTTGAATTCCGTAAAGACCGCCGCGCCGAACACCGACGGCTGCGAGGAATGCCTCGCCGCGGGAGACACCTGGGTGCATCTTCGCCTGTGCCGGGCGTGCGGGCACGTCGGATGCTGCGACAACTCGAAGAACAAGCACGCCACCAAGCATTTCAAGAAGACCGGGCATCCGATCATCACCTCGCTCGAGCCGGGGGAAGGCTGGAGCTGGTGCTACGTCGACGAGATCGACATGGAGCTCGGATGAGCGGGAAAGACGCGGATCCGGGAACACTCGCACCTCGGCTGTTTCTGAAAAGGAGATCGACATGTTCGGATTGACACCGCTGGGCGTGGTTCACACGGCGATCAGCCTGATCGCGGTGGCCGCGGGCCTTGTCGCCCTCGTACGCGACAAGCAAATTTCTCCGAGGAACATGCTCGGGAAGGTCTACGTGATCACGACCGTTCTCGTCTGCCTGACCGGCTTCGGGATCTTCCAGCACGGCGGCTTCGGCAAGCCCCATGCGCTGGGCGTCATCACGCTCGTGGTGCTCGCGGTCGCGTACGTGGCCGGATACACCAAGCTGTACGGGCGGGCATCGCCCTACATCGAGACGGTCAGCTACTCGGCGACTTTCCTCTTCCACCTGATTCCCGGGATCACCGAGACCACGACGCGATTGCCTCTGGGAGCGCCTTTGCTGCCGAATGCCGACGCACCGGCCCTGCAGGTGGCGAGCGCGGTGTTGGGCGTCTTATTCCTGATCGGTGCAGCCCTTCAGGTGCGGGGCTTGCGCGCCAGGCTCGGACACGGCGCATGAAGAGATCATCTGGAAACCGGGGGACTGCCGAGCGGCACGAAGCCCGCGCTTCCCGAGAACGTGGACCACTGAATCGCCGTCGCCGGCACCTGCCCCACGCTGGGCTGGCTCCAGTCGCAGACGCCGGACGGGAAGACCGCGTTCAGGCGCGCCAGATTCGCCGGATCGGAAAAGGCCCCGGCAGGATAATCGGCCAGATCGACCGGCTTGAGATGGCACTTCATCACGTCCTGGACGAGCGGCTCGCCGACTTCGAGCCTGAGCGTGCTGAAGCGCGGGTAGATCCGGTTGCAGGCGTCCGCCGGGTTGGTCGACGCGGGTTCGGCGATGCGATTGCCGCTCTTGTCCCAGCACGCATCGGTCGCGAGCGCGGGCTTGTTGCCGACCACCTTGTCGATTGAAGCGGGCGCGGGGTCGGCGGCGATGTTGTCGAGCCAGGCGTTGATCATGTCGAGCGAAGTCGATCCGACGTCGAAGCCCGCCCCCGCGGCCTCGCCGCTCGAAGTCCAGATGACCTGGTTGTCCGCGCGGCCGTTCGCACGCTGCAGCCGGGCGCGGATGATCAGGTCCTGCATGGTGTCGTGGATGTCGCCCACGTTGCTGGCGTTGTCGCGCTGCGTGATGATCGGGATGTTCGCGAGACCCGGCCCGTTGAAGCCGTTCACGAAGCCGCCTTCGTAGGTCAGGCGCAGCGCGTCCGGATCGGCCACATGACGCGCAGCCTGCGCATAGCCGTCGCCGTCGAATCCTCCCACCTGCGAATTGAAATCGAGGAAGTCGGCGACCGTGATCTCGCCGCGGTTCAGCGCGCCCAACCCGTATTGCACGCCGACGTTGTCGATCGGCCGCCGCGCGTAGCCCTTCGCGTTCGTGCCGAGCAGGTTGGCGTTGGTCTGGAATACGTCGCAGCGGATGCTGCCGCTCTGCGTGGCGACGTCGTAGACGTTCGCGACGTTCGCCGGCTCGGTGACGCCGCAGCCTCCCATGCCGTAAAAGCCCGCTGCCGTGGCGTCGGCCCTGACGAGGGCGCTGGCGAACGAGACGTCCCAGTTGTTGCAGGTGCCCGCGTTGAATCCCTGGATCGCAACCTGCTTGGCCGTGGTCCAGCGCACGGTGTCGGACTGGAAGACGGTGTTCGCCAGCCGGCACTCGAACACATTGGGCATCAGCGTCTCCGGGAACGAGATGCTCGGCTGCAGGCCGTCGAGCAGGCCCGGGAAGAGCTGCGCAATCAGGTACTGCTGGATCGAACCGCCGGAGCCGCCGACGCCGACCGTCCATTTGGGCGTGCCGATGTGCTCGATGAACTGCTCCTTGAGCATCATCAGCGTCTCGCCTTGCAGGTGCGGGTTCGCGTGCTGGTTGTTCCACAGCTCGGTGGAGTTCAGGAAGGCGAAGCCGCGCGAGAGCTCCCGGTCGCTCAAGGCGGAGTCGACCCCTTGCACCCCTTGGTTGTACTGGGCCGCGCCGCAGCAGCCGAAGGAAACCACGAGCTTCCCGTTCCATCCCGGTCCCGGGAAGACGGTCACCCCGGGGTTGTCGAGCATGGCGAGCCGGTACACGCCGCGGTTGATCGTGCCCGACTCGACGCGCACGATGTAGGGCACGGTGTTGCCGTCGCTGGTGGTGGTGAAGACCAGGTCGCGCGGCCGCTTGCCGGTGGGGTTGGCGAGCGGCTTGAAAGTGTTGCTTTTGGCCGCGTAGAAGTACTCCACCCGGTCCCACGCCGAGCAGTCGGCGTCGCCCGTGGCGGCGAGGTTGTTCTCCGCCAGGCGGCACTCGTAGGGGCTGATGTGCGGCCCGGACAGTATCGGTCCGGTGATCGGGTGGTTGGTGATGGTGATCTGCGCTGCGGTGCCCTGCGCGCTCGCCGTCAGCACGTTGTCGCCGTTCGCGAGGCCCGTCACCAGGCCCGTGTAGCGCCCGTCGCGTATCGCGAAAGCGGATTTGACGTTGACGCCGTTGAGGCCGACCTGCGCGTCATTCGTGTTGGTCCCCGCGGGCCATTTGATCTCGACCAGCGCATCGCCCCCGGTGATCAGGTCGGCGCGGTTCGACAGCACCAATATCTCGGGCGCCGCGCTTGCAGAAGCCGCAAAAACGAGCCCCGCCGCGATCGCGAACGCGCCGCGAACGAATCGGTTCCCTTGCATGAGACCTCCCCTCCGTCGAGACTTCGGTGGAGAGGCGACTGTGCACGCTGCAAATGGCGCAAATGCGTTCTGAACGTAGTCCCTCCGACTCATCGCGGACGCGTCCAAGCGACCGTCTCGACGAGGCACCTCTACGGCTTCGCGGCGTAGAAGTAATACGTCGCCTTGTAGGGCACCCGGGCCTCCTTGCCGAGCTGCGCCTTGCTGCAGGCTCCCGCGGGAGCTTTCCCGCCGACGGTGTACAGCCGCTGGATGCTTTGCGTCCGGCTGAAGACGCCGTTCCCCGAAGTCGTTTTTGCGCTGAGCAGCAGCCACGGGATCGCGGTCGCGGCCGGACCGTCGTCGCGCGCCTTGACTTCGCCGACCGCTTTGCTTCCATCGTTCGATTCCCAGGTCGGACCTGCGTAGTGTTTGCCGATTTTCTTGCCGGAAAGGTCGAACAATTCGGCTTCCGGTGCCTTGAAAACCCACTCGAACCGCGGCGGCTCGGTCTTGATGGCGCCGCACTCGTAGATCTGCACGCCCGTGGCGGGCGACACGAGCGACAAGGTTTGACCGGCCGGGACCTTGAGGTTCTCGGGGACCAGGGGATTCGTTCCGACGTTGGGAGCGGCGCAGCCCGCGAGAATCGCAGCGAGAGACGCCATGGTAGTTGCGCGGAGGATTTTCATCGTTCGAGATCCTTTTCCTCAATCGGCCTTGACGCCGGCTTCCTTCACCACTTTCGCCCAGCGTGCTTTCTCGTTGACGATGAACGCGCCCAGCGCTTCCGGTGTGTCGGCGCGCACCTCGGTGCCCTGCTTCGCGAGGAACTCTTTCATGTCGCCGGTGCTCAGGATCCGGGTCAGCTCGGCGTTCAGCTTCACCACGATCCCGCGCGGCGTGCCGGCCGCGGCGAGCACGCCCTGGTAGGAGCCGGTCTCGAAGCCCGGGAGGGTCTCGGCCACGGTGGGCAGCTCGGGCGCCGAAGGCACGCGCCGCGCGCTCGACACGGCGAGGCCCCGGAGGCGGCCGGCTTTCACCGACGGATAGGTCGCGAGCATGCCGTTGAAGAGCACGTTCGCGTTGCCCGCGATCACGTCGGTGACCGCCGCCGAGCCGCCCTTGTAGGGGATGTAGGCCCACTGCACGCCGGTGCGCGCAGCGAATTCGACGCCCGCGAGGTGCGGTGCGCCGCCGGTGCCCGAGTTGGCGAAATTGAGCTTGCCCGGATTGGCCTTCGCGTAGGCGATCAGCTCCTTCACGCTGCCGACCGGCACGGAAGGGTGCACCGCCAGCACGTGCGGCGAATACGACACCATCAGGACCGGCGAGAAATCCTTCGCCGGATCGAAGGGCATGTTCGTATACACGCTCGGGTTGATGGCGAGCGCGCCGACGTCGGAGAGCAGCAGGGTGGTGCCGTCGGGGGCCGACTTGGCGACGTAATCCGCGCCGACGTTGCCGTTGGCGCCGGTGCGGTTTTCCACGATGATCGGCTGGCCCCAGGCCGTGGTGAGGTGCGGCCCGATCGCGCGCGCGAGAATGTCCGAGGTGCCGCCGGGGGCGAACGGCACCACGATCCGGATCGGTTTGTTCGGGTACTGCTGGCCTTGAACCGGCAGAGCGAGCAGGCTCGCGGCGAGAGTTGCGGTGAGGGCGGTCGCAACGCGGTTCATGGATGTCCTCCCGGTTCGCTCAAAGGCCGAGGGTGAATTGTAAAGGCAAAGGCACAACGGCCGGGGCGTCCCGAGGTTGAGGGCGGCGGGTGCCTGGCGCTAGAGATTTGCCGCCAATTCGCGCGTGAGCCGCGCCGCCGGTATTTCCTTGCACCCGCTCGCGTTCTGGCCGGACCAGAGCGGAGAGAAATCGCCGGAACCCTCGCTCTCGGCTCTGGCGCGCAAGGGGGCGATGGCGGAGGTGGCCAGGGGAAACTCGGGCGCGGCGCCGCTGATCGGGCCGAGTTCCTTCATCGCGAGGTTCACGATTCCGCGGGCGGGGCGGCCGGTGAAAAGGTTCGTGAGCGCGGTGTGGCGCCCGGCCTCGCTCTTCAGCGCCGCGCGATGCACCGCGCTGGTGGTGGCCTCCGGGCAAAGCAGATAGGCCGTTCCGATCTGCACGCCGGCCGCGCCGAGAGCCATGGCTGCCGCCACGCCTTGCGCGTCGGCGATGCCGCCGGCGGCGATGACCGGGAGCTTCACGGCGTGCACGATCTGCGGCAGCAGCGCAAACGTGCCGACCTGGGTGCTCAGGTCGTTCGACAGGAAATTGCCGCGGTGCCCGCCCGCCTCCAGGCCCTGCGCGATGACGGCATCGACCCCGTGCGCCTCGAGCCAGAGTGCCTCTTCGACGGAGGTCGCCGAGGAGAGCACCTTCGGGCCCAGAGCCCTTACTCGTGCCAGCAATTGCGCCGATGGCAAACCGAAATGGAAACTCACCACGGCGGGCCTGAACTCGCCCAGCGCATCGGCGGCCTCGGCGCTGAACGGCGTGCGTCCCGGCCCGGCGGGAATTCCCGCTGGATCGATCCCGTACCTCTTGTAGAACGGCGAAAGCGCCTCTCGCCAGGCCGCTTCGCGCCTAGCATCCGGCGTGGGAGGGACGTGGCAGAAGAAGTTCACGTTGAAAGGCTTGCGGGTCTGCGCCTTGATTTTCGCGAGCTCGCTGCGCATGGCATCGGTGCCGAGCATGGCGCAGGGCAGCGAGCCGAGACCGCCTGCGTTGCTTACGGCCACCGCCAGCGCGCTGCCTTGCGCGCCCGCCATGGGCGCCTGGATGATCGGAAGGTCTATGCCGAGGAGCTCGGGCAGTTTCATAGTTTCAATTCGATCTGGCATAGAGCCAGTCCTTGAACAGCCGGGTGAGCCGTGGAGCGACGACGTAGCTCATGGTCGGCACGACCAGCGCGGTCACTGCGAATACCTTCCGGCCGGGGAGGGGCTGCCGTCGGTCATTGGATGGAGAGCAATGGTGACTTATTCGCATCGAGGATACCACCGGTAGTCTGCTCTCGCCCCCGAGGCGCACGTCCTGCCGATCGCAGAACGGCGAGCGCAACGCTTGCAGGATCTTCGCAACGGGTCTATGTTGGGGCGTCGCGGCAACCCCCTTTGCAACCAGCGAGGACTCCCGTGGAAGAACAGGACAAGGACCCATCCGTACTCGCCCATATTCAACGCCTGGTCGCCGAAGAGCACCGGCTTTTCGCGCAGGGGTCGCGCGATGCGGAAGGCAGCAAACGCCTGGCCGACGTGCAGGTCGAATTGGACCAGTGCTGGGATCTGCTGCGTCAGCGGCGCGCGCTGCGCGAAACCGGCGGCGATCCGTCCCAGGCGCATGCCCGGCCACCCGAAGTCGTCAAGAAGTACATCGGCTGAAATTCAGCGCAGCCATCTCCACAAAAAAAAGGAGGGAGGCGTCATGATCGATCGTCGGACTTTCATTTCGCTGCTCGCAAGCGCCGCCGTTGCGCCGCGCCCGTCGTTTGCTCAAGGGACTTCGGGCAGGGCCGCGCTCTATTCGAGCGTCGGTCCCCTGCTCACGCACTACGATGTCGACGTCGAAGCTGCGGCGCTGACCAAGCGCGCCTCGGTGACGCTGCCGGCCAACGTGCAGTACGCCTGGCCGCATGCCTCCGGGCGATATCTGTACGTGGCCTCCAGCAGCAGCGCACCCGGGACAGGGCCGGCGGGCACGGAGCACCACGTCAGCGCGTTTCGAATCGATCCGGCTTCGGGGGCCCTCACGCCGCACGGCACTCCGATACGGCTGCCGACGCGCCCCATCCATATCACCACCGATATCCCGTCGCGGCACGTACTGGTCGCGTTCAACAATCCGAGCGCGCTGCGGGTCTACAGGATCAAGGGCGATGCGACGCTGGGCGAGGAAGTGCAGCAGCGCGGTCCGATCGAGGCCGGCATCTACGGCCACCAGGTGCGGGTTACGGCGAACAACCGCCTGGCGATCTTCGTCGCGCGCGGCAACGATCCCGCCGGCGGCAAGCTCGAGGATCCGGGTGCGTTGAAAGTCTTCAGTTACAAAGACGGGTTGCTGACGAACGGCGTCTCGATAGCGCCCAACGGCGGCTACGGCTTCGGGCCGCGGCATCTCGATTTCCATCCGACGCAGCCGTGGGTTTACGTGTCGCTCGAGCGCGAGAACAAGCTCGACATGTTCAAGCTCGACGGCGACTCCCTCGGCACGGCGCCGGTGTTCCGCAAGGAAACGCTCGCCGAACCGGACAACAAGAAGTCGCGTCAGGCCGCGGGCACGGTGCACGTCCATCCGAGCGGCCGTTTCGTATACGGCGTGAACCGCGCCGACACCGCGACCGAATTCGAGGGCAGGAAAGTTTTCGTCGGCGGGGAAAACACGCTTGCGGTCTATTCGATCGATCCCTCGACCGGCGAGCCGAAGCCGATCCAGCACGTCGACACGCGCGGCATCCACTGCCGCACCTTCCACATCGACGCCAGCGGTCGCATGCTGGTCGCCGCGCACATCATGGGACTGACCGTGCGCGACGGCGCCGCCGTGCGCGACGTTCCCGCCTGCATGTCGGTGTTCCGCATCGGAGCCGACGGCAGGCTCGACTACGTGCGCAAGTACGACATCGACACCGGCGGCAAACTCATGTTCTGGATGGGCATGGTGAAACTCTGAAGCTGCATGCCCGTCGGCATTTTCCCTAATCACCATTTTTGAAAGGAGGGCGTCATGAATACCAGTCGTCCGGTTCGCTTCTCGTTCACGAGATGCGCGCGTCGACATTTCCTCGAGTCTGCCGCGGCGGCACTGCTTGCCCTGCTCAGTTTCGGCATCGCCCCGGCGGCCCTCGCCGACAGGGATCATGATCAGGGTCGAGACCCCCAGCACTGGGTGGCCAGCTGGGCCACGTCTCCTGCAGCATATTTCGTGTACGTCGCCCCGGTGCCGCAGAACCAGGCGCTGGCGCCCTCTCCGACGCGGTTCACCACCGCCAACATCCAACCTGACCTCGCGTTCCCCTTTCCCAACGCGAACACCAGCGGGGCGAACGACCAGACCATTCGCTCCATCGTCAAGCCCGACCTGTGGGGCAACACGATGCGACTCCGGTTCTCCAATGTCTTCGGGAACCAAGCGCTGACCTTCGACTCGACCACCATCGCGCTGCAGGAGTACGCGGGCAATGTCGTCCATGGCACCGTCACGCCCGTGACGTTCAGCCGGTCCAATTCAGTAACGATCCCGGCCGGCCAGGAGATGTGGAGCGACCCCGTTCACCTCGCCTGGGTGAGGAGCGCCGATGATCCGCTGATCCAGGGGCGCAACCTGGCGATCAGCTACTCCATCCAAGGCGACAGCGGCCACATGACGTATCACTCGGGCGCCAACACGACCTCGTACATCACGGGGCCGGGCACGGGCGATCACACCTATGATGCTGACGGGTTCGCCTACGAGTACACCACTTCAAGCTGGTTCTTCCTCGCCACCCTCGACGTCATGGCCTCGACCGACACGGTCGTCATCTGCGCCTTCGGCGACTCGATCACCGACGGGACGCACACCACCTTCAACGGCAACGACCGCTGGGCCAACGTGCTGTCGCGCCGATTGCACGATGCGTATGGAAACAAGGTCAGCATCGTCAACGAAGCGATCGGCGGCAACCGGGTCATCAATCCGGTCGTTGCGAACGCTGCCTCAGGCCCCGCCGCCGTCGACCGGCTCGACCGGGACGTGCTCGGGCTGTCCGGACTGACGGATGTCATCTGGCTCGAGGGCATCAACGATCTCGGCGCTGGGTACGGCGCTGCGGCGAATCCCATCGAGAACCCTGTCATCCACACGCCGCAGGCGATCATCGCCGGATATCAGGATGTCGTCGCGCGGCTCCATCGCCATGGCGTCAAGGTCTATGGTGCCACCGTGGTCTCTGCATTGGGTTTGAACAATCCGGCGCAGGGTTGGGATTTGATCCACTTCCCGAGCTTCCTGGCCACGGTGGACAACGGCGCTGCCGTCGAGGCAGGCCGCCTGATTCTCAATCAATTCATTCGCACGCCGGGGAACTTCGACGGAGTGGTGGACTTCGACGCCGCGACACGCGATCCAGATCCGGCGGCGCTGGGTAACATGAAGGCGAAATATCTGCCCAACAGCCAGTTCACGCAGTTGCCGTGGGACTATCTCCATCCAAACCACGCGGGGTACAACGCGATGGGCTTGGCGGTCGACATTGCGCCGTTCGCGCCCGCCCACCACCGGTCGCGCCGCGGGGAGCAGTGACCCGCGCCAACCCCTCTTCGGAGGGGTTTTTTTTCGACTTACCGCGCCTTCGCCTTCAGAGCCGCGAGCTCGGCCTCGCTGCGCACGCTCATGACGCCCATCTGGCTGGTGCGGTACACAGGCACCACCACGGATTTTCCGTGCCGCGCACCGGTAGATCGAAGATCGCCCAGGTGTTGGTGCCGGGATCGAGCCTGACGATGCGGTCAGCGGTCCACAGGTTGCCCCACACCCTGTGCTTGCTGTCGACCGCGATGTGATACGCCTGCATCGCGGGATCGGGCAGCGGGACGATCGTCGTCTCGAGCGTCTTGGTGTTGATCTTCGCCCACGACGCCCCGTACGAATTGCCCACCCACAGGAGGTCGGCGTTCTTGTCGGTGCCCATGCGGCGCGGACCCTGCGACCACGGCAAGGGAGCGTTGAAGCCGAGGTCGCTGACGGTCTCGTAGAAGGCGCGATCTGCGCCGAACAGG
>WNFX01005781.1_pt1 | contig 11880 bp, 12 predicted proteins | sample 5400111 | NCBI WGS metagenome assembly WNFX01 (sample SAMN13153363, study PRJNA577476) | soil metagenome | isolation source: 40 cm soil or saprolite under grassland replicate 1 | place: USA:California | collected 2016-06-15
GCGGTCAGCACCGATTGGGCGGCAGTCGCCGTCAGGCCGACCTTGGTTAGGCCGCCGACGAAACCGCGCCGCGAAATTCCCTGCGACAAATATCTCGCAACTAGCTCTCGCATTGTTCGCTCCTTGGATTCCGGACGCGACGCGATCAACACGCCGCAATTATCTCGATGGGGCGCTCGCCGGCTTGGAACCCGGCCCGAAATCGCTGCCGAGGTAATCGGCCATCAGCCTGATCTCTTCTTGCGTCCACAACCCGCCGCGTCCGATCATGCGATAGATCGCGGCCTCCCATCCGCGGCGATCCTGCCGCTGGTCGCGAAACATCGCATCGGTATGGCACTGGAAGCACTTGCTCATCACCACGCTGCGTCCGGGATGTTGCGCGCTCTGCTGAGCGCCGTCTTGCCCATGGGCCGCGGCAGCGAGCAACAACGGCGCGCAGGCGAGCGCGGCACCGACATTTCGCCAGATGATCATTGCGTTTCTCTCCAGGCTTTTTTGGTCGAACCGCGTTCGTATTGTTTCAATCGGTTCGACGCCGGATTCGCGTCGGCCAATATCCTGCCTTGAACCTTAGTCCATGGCCGCCCTTGGCGCCAGTGAGCGACGCGGCCGCAAGACCGCTCCGGCAATCGAAACGCCGGCGAGCGTCAACCCGACGCCCCCCAATCGATGCCACGCAACGCTTTAGATTTTTTCCGCCAACGCCGCATTCAGAAGCCGGCGGCATTCGGTCAGATCGTGGAGCGCAGTCTGCAATTTCTGCACGTCCTCGCGCGCCAGCCCGCCCGCCGACGGCGCCATCCCGCGCACCGCGGCGGCGTGCTCATCTTCGGAACTCTGCGGTCGTTCCTGGCCGGCAGCCCCGCGCAGCAAGGGCAAGCGCAGCGCGCCTGCGCCCTCGGCCGCCTCGATGTCCGCGACTGCGTCATCCTCCTCGGCCGGCTGGCGGGTCGGCTGCGGCGCGCCCGGTTGCCAGACATTCTGCACGAAGCGCACGCCCTGCTCGCGCAGCAGACGCTGGACGCCACGGATGGTGTAGCCCTCGCCATAGAGGAGATGACGGATGCCGCGCAGAAGATCGAGGTCATCCGGGCGATAGTAGCGGCGCCCGCCGCCGCGCTTCATCGGCCTGATCTCGCGGAAGCGGCTTTCCCAGAACCGCAGCACGTGTTGCGGAACGTCGAGCTGCTCCGCCACTTCGCTGATGGTCCGGAATGCGTCCGGTGCCTTGTCCACCGCCGCTTTGCTCCCCTCAGCCGTGAATTACGCTATTTTCGCGCGTCGGAATCGGCGTTGATGCGCTGCTTGAGGATCGCGGACGGCTTAAACACCATCACGCGCCGCGGCGAAATCGGCACTTCCTTGCCGGTCTTCGGATTACGCCCGATTCTTTGGCCTTTCTTGCGCACCACGAACGAGCCGAACGACGAGAGCTTCACCGTCTCGCCACGCTCGAGACAGTCGGTGATTTCCTTCAAAACGAGTTCGACGAGCGTGGCCGATTCGGTGCGAGACAATCCTACCTTCTGGTAGACCGCCTCGCACAAGTCAGCGCGTGTGACCGTTTTTCCCGTCATCGCCAGCCCCGCCTTCGGCGATCAAAGATATCTCTCTGAATTATCAGACGATATTAGCTTGAGCCGAAGCGGTCAACGGGCGTGAAAGGAAGATTTCAATTATCCCGTGTCACCACCGCAGCAGCACCGACCCCCAGGTGAAGCCCCCGCCCATGGCTTCCAGCATGACAAGATCGCCGCGTTTGATGCGGCCGTCCGCCACCGCCACCGCCAACGCGAGCGGAATGGAGGCTGCCGACGTGTTGCCGTGCTTTTCCACCGTCGTGACCACCTTTTCCGGCGCGATTCCGAGCTTCTTCGCGCTGTCGTCGATGATGCGCTGGTTGGCCTGGTGCGGCACAAACCAATCGATATCGTCGGCGGTATAGCCGGTAGCCTTGAAGGCATCCTCGATCACGTCGGTGATCATCGCCACCGCGTGCTTGAAGACCGCACGCCCTTCCATGCGAAGATGGCCAACGGTTTGCGTCGAGGACGGACCGCCATCGACGTAGAGCTTAGCCTTGTGGCGCCCATCCGAGCGCAAATGCGCGCTGAGGATGCCGCGGTCCTCGCGCGTGCCGGGTTCGCGCTGCGCCTCCACCACGACCGCGCCAGCGCCGTCGCCGAACAGCACGCAAGTGGTGCGGTCGCTCCAATCGAGGATGCGTGAAAAGGTCTCCGCCCCTATCACCAACGCACGCTCGAATGCGCCGGTCTTGAACAGACCGTCGGCGGTCGCAAGCCCGAAGACGAAGCCCGAGCACACCGCCTGCAAATCGAAGGCGGCACCGCGGGTAATGCCGAGACCGGCTTGGACGGAGACCGCGGTCGCGGGAAAGGTATTGTCGGGGGTGGACGTCGCGAGCACGATCAAGTCGATCGATTGCGCCTCGACGCCGGCAGCCGCAAGCGCCGCGTGCGCGGCGGCAAGCGCCATGTCCGAAGTGGTTTCCCCCTTTGCCGCGATGCGCCGCTCGCGAATGCCGGTGCGTTGCATGATCCATTCGTCGGAGGTGTCCACCATCCGCGACAATTCGGCGTTGGTGAGGACTCGGCTCGGCAGATAGCTGCCGCAGCCAAGCACCACGGACCGCAGCATGGTCACGAAGCCGCTCCCCCGACGGCGCGCGCCGGAATTACCTCGCCGTGGTGACGCGTGAGGCTGTGGCCGATCTTGGCAAGCAATTCGTGGCGCACCATGTCGTAGCCGAGATCGACCGCGTAGGCGAAGCCCTCGGCATCGGTGCCGCCGTGGCTCTTGATCACGATCCCGTTGAGGCCGAGGAAAACACCGCCATTCGACTTGCGCGGATCCATCTTGTTGCCAAGCGCGCGGAACGCGCCGCGCGCCAAGAGGTAACCGAGCCTCCTCACCAGCGTGCGGTTCATCTCGTGCTTGAGGTATCGGCCGAGCTGGCGCGCGGTGCCCTCGGCGGTCTTAAGCGCGATATTGCCGGAAAAGCCCTCGGTCACCACCACATCCACGGTTCCCTTGCCGATATCGTCACCCTCGACGAAGCCGACATATTCGAATTGCGGCCACTCCCCCGCGCGCAGCATTTGACCGGCCTCACGCACCGCTTCAAGCCCTTTCACCTCCTCAACCCCGATATTGAGGAGCCCCACCGTCGGCCGGTCGAGACCGAATAACACTCCCGCCATGGCACTGCCCATGGCGGCGAGCTCGACAAGGTGCTCGGCATCGGCACCGATCGAGGCGCCGAGATCGAGCACGACGGACTCGCCCTTGAGCGTCGGCCACAGGGCAGCAATCGCCGGGCGGTTGATCCCCGCCATGGTTCGCAGGTCGATCTTCGCCATGGCCATCAACGCGCCGGTATTGCCAGCGGAGACGGCAACATCCGCCTCGCCCTTCTTCACCGCATCGACGGCAAGCCACATCGAAGATTTCCGCCGCCCCTTGCGCAGCGCCTGACTGGGCTTGTCGTGCATCTGGACCACGACGTCGGTGTGCACCAGATGCGAGGCCGCCTTGAGTTGCGGGCGGGCGTCGAGAAGCGGCTCTACGGCAGCGCGGTCGCCGAACAGAAAGAATTCGATATCGGGATGGCGGCTGAGTGACAGTTCGGCGCCCGGAACGACCACCGCTGCCCCATGGTCACCCCCCATGGCGTCGAGCGCAATGCGGACTTTATGGGGCATGACACGACAATACCGTCTCGACGGGAGCCACAACAGGGGGGCGGACAATCACTGCTCCTCCCCGCCCTGCCCTTTTTTCAGCGCGGCAAGCGCCGCGAATGGATGAGCTGCATCGTCGCCGATCGCCGAGGCCTGGAAGATGGCGTCCGGCTTGCGCGGATACGGATCGAGGCCGAGGATCAAAAATTCGGTTGCGATGGCGCCGAGATCGATCACGCCGCCAACCAGCACTTCCGGCTCATCGCCGGCCGGCACCTCAACCTCCCCGCCAGCGACCAGTGGCAGCGCCCCGCCGGGTGCGAAGACGAGGTCGATCGATTCGTCGATCTCGTTCTCGAGCGGCTCGAGCGTGACCACGCAGGTTTGGCCGACAGTGGCCGAGACCCGGCCGACCACATGCAAGCCGTCGCGCCCATGCAACGTGACGTCGAAGCTCGCCTCGAGCCGTGGCAAGGCGGAGAGCCCGGCATGTTTGGCGACCGCGTTCCGCGCCTGCTCATCGGCGACGAGATCGAAGTGGCGTCCGCTGTCGGGCACATCGCTGAGTGCAAGCGGCACGCTCCAAAGACGTTTGGACATGCGTTCGCGCCTGGTCATTGCTCTATCCTCGTCCCGCTCGCGCACAGCAGCACCTGTTCGGGATCGGGAAACGTGAGCCGCGCGCGCTCGAATCCATCCTGCGCGGCGAGCCAACGCGCGGCTTCGCGTACATAGACCGCCAGCCGGGAGGCCGGCCCGGGTTCCGACCCGTCGGCGAATACATTGCGGTGCAAGGCCGCGGCAAGCGCCCCGTTGTCGGGCGCGTCCAGCGCCACCCCATAGGCTGCCTGCCGGCCATAGAAAGACTCCCCGATCCGGCGCATGCTTCGCGGCACCGCGAGATCGCCCACCCCCATTTCGCGCATGCTGTCGTCCATATCCTGGCAGAACTGGTCAAACAGCCCTTGGCCGAGCGCGCGGCTGGCCGCCGCCTCGCCCTCCAGGCGACGCAGAAACAGCACGGTATGGAGCATGATCATCTCCAGTCGGCCGTTAACCGTATCTGGCACACCATAGATTTGGTAAAAGGCGGGCAGGCGCGCGTGTGCCACGATCGTGCCATAGAGACACGCGATGGTACCCTCCTGCGGGGTGCGGCGAAACAACTTCAATATCATGGTGTTAGCTCGGCCGCGCAGGCCCGATGCAGGGACCGACAAGGAAACCGTGATAGCGCCGACGACGTCGATGCGCCAGCGCCGGCCAGCATGACAGGGGGATCATGAGCTGGATGAATGGACCGACCCGTTCGTTCCGCATAGCGGCTGCCCGCATCGCGGCGACGGTGGCATTTTGCGTGCTGCTCGGCGGCTGCTTTTCGGAGACCTATCAACGCGGCTACATCGTGCCCGAAGGGGCGCTCGAGCAGCTCCCGATCGGTTCCACCCAAGAACAGGTCTTGATTGTGCTCGGCACGCCATCAACGGTCGCGACCGTGAGTGGCGAGGCGTTTTATTATATTTCCCAGCGCGCCGAGCGGCCGATCGGCTTCATGCCACAACGGGTCGTCGATCAGCGGGTCGTGGCCGTGTATTTCGACAAGAATCGGCGAGTGGAGCGTCTCGCCAACTACGGTCTGAAGGACGGCAAGGTCTTTGACTTTGTCAGCCGCGCTACGCCAACTGGCGGCAAGGATGTCGCCTATCTCAACGCGCTGTTCAAGATTTTCTAAACCCCGTGAAGCAGTGATGCGCCACCGCAGTGAGCTGCGGCGTTAGGGCATCGCGCCATCCGACTGGGCGCGGCGCGAATCATATCCTCCGCCGCAGGCGTCAGCGCCAATGCGCGAGCACGGCGAGCAACAAGAGCGCCACGATATTGGTGATCTTGATCATCGGGTTGACTGCGGGACCGGCCGTGTCCTTGTAGGGATCTCCAACCGTATCACCGGTCACCGCCGCCTTGTGCGGCTCCGAACCCTTGCCGCCGTAGTGGCCGTCCTCGATATACTTCTTGGCATTGTCCCAGGCACCGCCGCCCGAGGTCATCGAAATCGCGACGAACAAGCCGGTGACGATCACACCGAGCAGCATCGCACCGACCGCGGAAAATGCGGCCGACTTGCCGGCCAAGCCGCCGCCCGCGATCCAGTAGATCAGGAAATAGACCACGATGGGCGAGAGTACCGGCAGCAGTGAGGGAACGATCATCTCCTTGATCGCCGCCTTGGTGAGGAGATCCACGGCGCGACCGTAGTCGGGCTTATCGCTGCCCTGCATGATGCCCGGCTTGTCGCGAAACTGCCGCCGCACCTCCTCCACGATCGCAGACGCCGCGCGGCCGACTGCCGTCATGCCCAACGCGCCGAACAGATAGGGCAGCAGGCCTCCGAATAAGAGCCCGACGACGACGTAGGGGTTGTTCAACGAGAAATCGAGCTGGACGCCCTGGAAGTACGGATTGCTCGCCCCACTGGCGATGAAGAATTTCAAATCCTCGTTGTAAGCCGCGAACAGAACGAGCGCGCCGAGGCCAGCCGAACCAATGGCATAGCCCTTGGTCACCGCCTTGGTGGTGTTGCCGACCGCGTCGAGCGCGTCGGTCGACTTGCGCACCTCCTTGGGCAGTCCGGCCATCTCCGCAATGCCGCCAGCATTGTCGGTGACCGGGCCGAAGGCGTCGAGCGCCACGATCATGCCGGCAAGCGAAAGCATTGTCGTCACGGCGACCGCGATCCCGAACAGACCGGCGAGCTTATAGCTGGTCAAGATGCCGGCGATGATGACGATTGCGGGCAGCGCCGTTGCTTCGAGCGAAATGGCCAGCCCTTGGATGACGTTGGTGCCGTGGCCGGTGACGGAGGCCTTGGCGATCGACTGCACCGGCCGGTAATGCGTGCCGGTGTAGTATTCGGTGATCCAAATGATCAGCCCGGTCACGACGAGGCCGACCACGCCGCAGATGAAGAGAGACGTGCCGGAATAGGACTGCCCCGGCACGGTGCCGAAGCCGACCAGAAGATGCGTGACCAGCGCTACGCCGGCAAGCGAGAGCACCCCGGTGACGATGAGGCCCTTGTAGAGCGCGCCCATGATCGATTGGCTCGCGCCGAGCTTGACGAAGAACGTGCCGATGACGGACGTGATAATGCAGATGCCGCCGATGGCGAGGGGATAGGTCATCATCTTGAGGAGCGTGTCGGCACCGGCGGTGCGAAAAAAGATCGCCGCCAGCACCATGGTAGCGACCGTCGTCACCGCATAGGTCTCGAACAGGTCGGCCGCCATGCCGGCGCAATCGCCGACATTGTCGCCAACATTGTCGGCGATGGTCGCGGGATTGCGCGGATCATCCTCGGGAATGCCGGCCTCGACCTTGCCGACGAGGTCGCCACCGACGTCTGCGCCCTTGGTGAAGATGCCGCCGCCGAGACGCGCGAAGATCGAGATCAGCGACGCGCCGAAGCCGAGCGCCACGAGCGCGTCGATGACGGTGCGGTCGTTGGGCGCCATGTGGCGCGTGCCGACGAGAAAACCGAAATAGAGAGTGACGCCGAGAAGCGCCAGGCCGGCGACCAGCAGCCCGGTGATAGCGCCCGCCTTGAACGCCAGTTCGAGCCCATCCGCGAGCGAACGGATCGCCGCCTGGGCGGTGCGCACGTTGGCGCGCACCGATACGTTCATGCCGATGAAGCCGGCTGTCCCCGAGAGCACCGCGCCGATCAAGAATCCAACCGCCACTGAGGAGCCGAGGAGATAGGCGAGGATGAAGAAGATCACGATGCCGACCACGCCGATCGTGGTGTATTGGCGCTTGAGATAGGCCTGCGCGCCTTCGCGTACCGCCGCCGCGATCTCCTGCATCCGTGCGCTGCCCGGATCAGCCGCGAGTACGGACCGAATCGCCCAAACGGCGTAGAGGATGGCGAGCACGCCGCAAAGGACGATCAGCCAAAGAGCGGTCATTGTTGAAACCCCGGTTGACGAAGCAGGCCGGGCGAACTGCCCGGCCGTCGCTTAAGCCATGCCTGATGTGTCGCCCACGGCGCGGCCTGAAGTGGCGCGGACATTGCCAAAAACGGCCCCGCGACGCAACGCTCGAAAATGCCGGATTTTGTTGGGTTCTCAGCGCCCGGCGGTGTTGATGGCGGGCCTCACCTTCGGCAGCGTCCAGGGACCCGCCCCGAAGTTCTGCGGTCGTTCCATCTTTCTCACGTCCCGTTCCATCTCGAGGCAGGTGAGCCACTCCACATAGCTTGGGAGGTAGACATCCGTGCGCATGCACTGCTTTTTGTCGGCGGCGGCATACGTCGCCCGGTCCTTGAAGATCTGATCGCGCGCCTTTTGCTCGGAGTCGAGGCACGCATTGACGTCCTGCTCGGTCGTGGTGCCGCCCATCAGGCTGACCATCGCACCGGCGGCAGCCTGGCAGGTTTTTTGAATATCGATAGTCGGGACCTCCCTGCGCCCTTGCGTCTCGAGCGCAGCAGCGCGCTGGCGCGCCTCGGCCACGTGCGCGCCGGAGCCGAACTTCTGAACATAGCCAGTGAATGCCGCGGCGGTGCCGGCCTTCTCAGCATCGGCCCAGGCCTTCTCGTCCGCTTCCTTGCGGGCTTGCTCATCGAGCGAAGCAAGCCGCTGGCGCGCCTCGGCCACGTGCGCGCCAGTGCTGAAGTTCTGAGTATACACGGTGAAAGCTGCGACGGTACCGGCGCGCACTGCGTCGGCCCACGCCTTCTCGTCCGCCTCCTTGCGACTTAGCTCGGCGACGCGCTGGCGCGCCTCTGCGGCGTGCGCACCGCCGCCGAAATTTTGAATATATGCCGTATAGGCCGCGGCGGTGCCGGCCTTCTCGGCGTCGGCCCAGGCCTTCTCGTCCGCCGCTTTGCGGCCCTGTTCGTTGAGCGCGACGATGCGTTGGCTCGCCTCCGATACGTGCGCGCCGGAGCCGAAGTTCTGCAGATACGTCGTATATGCTGCGACGGTGCCGGTCTTCTCGGCGTCGGCCCAGGCCTTCTCGTCGGCCTCCTTGCGCGTCTGCTCATCGGCCGCCTGCTGCTGCTGCTGTGCCGCCGTCTGTTGCGAATCCGAGGGCTGGCTGCAAGCGGACATAAGGGCGGCCCCCGCAATGACTGCAATGACCGCCAGTTTCAGAAATGCGATACGTCCAGCGCGCCTGGGCTGCTGATGCAAATCACCAGTCATGGCCAGCCTTTTCCGGGTTTACACGCGCGGGCCTCTCCTCTTTCAACGGCCGACGCGCGTCTCCGGTTCAATATGTCCCGAAATTCCGGCGCGGTCAAAGGTTAGCCGCGCGCCCCCGCGTTTACCGGCGCCGACGACGCGGTGGAGGCGGCGGCGCTTCCAGGGCGCGCTGCCAGATCGTTCCGTTGTCGAACTGAATGGTCATGCCGTCCGGGGAATAGATCGCGCCGAGATTGGCCCGGGCAATCCACAGGCGACCCGGGTAATCCACCCACCCTCGGGATGGCTCGCCGACCTCGTTGACCAGGTTGAGCTCCCAACCGTTTTGGGTGACAAAGGCGAGGCCCGGCCCAGCCGCTACACAACCCGCGACGCACCGATATGGGCCCGTCAGATTCACGCCTTGGGCCGACGCGTCGGTTGCGACCACAGCTGCCGACATGGCAATCGCACTCAGTACCATTTTCATTGCTTGCTCCTCAGTCAGTGAATCCTCGGCCTGCGCTCGAAGGTTGCCGGCGCTGTTTCGCTGCAACGCTTGCGCTCGCCTTCGCCTCTGGGCTCAAGATGTAGCTTTTCGATTTCCAGGAGCAAGGCGGCTCGTAGGCCCAGTGGTGCGTTTGCTTAACGGTTGTTCGGCGCGGCGGGCATTCTGCGCATCGCGACCGCGGTCGCCGTCATGTTTCGCGAGTACCCAAGCGCGACCAGCACCGTGGATCTTCGGTCGAATGATACCATCCCTCGCCGGCATCAGGCGACCCGCCTGCGCCGGCGCAGCGCGCCCCAGACGAGCAGCGCAGTTGCTGCCAGCACCACCGGGAACACGACCCCGTTCACCATGCTCCATCCGAAGCTCACCAACAGCGCCCCGGAGGAGAATGAGCCGATCGCCATCGAGCCGAAGACGAGAAAATCGTTGAAGGCCTGCACCTTGTTGCGCTCGTTCGGCCGATGGCAGTGGGTCACCATGGTGGTCGCGCCGATGAACGCGAAATTCCAGCCGACGCCGAGCAGGGCAAGGGCGATCCAGAAATGCCAGAGCGAAATTCCGGCGATCCCCATCACGGCGGAGACGATGATGAGGGCGAGGCCCGCCCCGGTGATCCGTTCCAGCCCGAAGCGGGAAATAAGGGCGCCGGTGGCGAAGCTCGGCGCATACATGCCGAGCACGTGCCATTGCAGGCCGAGCGTCGCGTCGGTGACCGAGTGATTGCACATGACCATGGCGAGCGGCGCCGAGGTCATCACCAGATTCATCATGGAATAGGTTGCAACCCCGCAGGCGACCGCCACGACGAAGCGCGGCTGCTTTGCGATCTCGCCCAGCGGGCGACCGTCACCCGCCGCTGAGCGCGCCGGCGGCTTCGGTATGTTCAGGAACATCAGCACGCCGGCCGAGATCAGGGCGAGCGCGGCCTGGCCGATATAGGTCGCGGCGAAGAGATAGGGCGGCCACAGATCTTGGGTCGCGATGACGAGTTGTGCTCCGACGACGCCGGCAACGACGCCGCCAAACAGGACCCATGAGATCGCCTTCGGCCGGAACGCCTCGCTCGCGGTATCGGCGGCGGCAAAGCGATAGGACTGATGGGCCGAGGCGTAAAGGCCGCTGAACACGGCGCCGACATTGAAGAGGAGAAACGAGCCTTGCAGCACGGCGAGGCAGCAAATCAATCCGGTGAGCACGCCGCAGACGGTGCCGATCTGCAGTGCGTTGCGCCGGCCCAGGCGCCGCGCCAGCGCGCCGATCGGCAGCGTCCCCATCCACATGCCGAGGACGAAAATGCTGATCGGAAGCGTGGCCAAACTCTTGTCCGGCGCAAGCGTGGTTCCGACGATGCCGGCGGTCGCGACCAACACCGTGCTGTTGCCGCCCGCGAGCGCCTGCGTCACCGCCAGCACCAGCGCGTTACGCCGGGCGAGATGGTCGCCCGCGGCCACGTCCACGACTGGTTGAGCAAGAGCCGACATCCGCGGTTCTTCCAAAGGGGATTCGCGTAGACGTAGTTTTGATAGCGGCGCATCCGGGCACAAGCCAGTGCGCGGAATGCAGATCAGAAGTGCAACGCACCCGGATGGCGGATCACCGCCGAGCGTGCTTGCGCTGGGCGCAACGCACCGATCTGGCCGAATGCCGATTTCATCTCGTCGATCATGAGATCGATCACGTGGAGTGGACCTTCCGCGCCGAGCGCGCCGAGGCCCCACAGAAAGGCTTTGCCGGCGAACGCGGCATCGGCCCCGAGCGCGACCGCTCGCACCACGTCGAGCCCCGAGCGCACGCCGCTGTCCAGCATCACGGTCGCCCGGCCGCCGACGGCGCGGGCAATGGCCGGAAGCACGTCGATGGGCGCGGGCAAGGCTTCGACCTGGCGTCCGCCATGGTTCGACACCACGATGCCGTCGACTCCGAGCGACACGCACCTTTCCGCGTCGGCCGGGTGGAGGATGCCCTTGATCACCAACGGCGCCTTCCAGCGCTCGCGATAGCGCGCGACCTCATCCCAAGTGAAGGCGCCACCCATTTCACGCCGCACGAAGGCTGCGACCTCATCCACGTCTGCGGTGCCGGCGGTGTAGGGCTTGAGATTGCCGAACCGCGGCTGCCCGTGTTTCCACAGCGATCTGAGATAGGCGGGCGAGGTCAGAATGCCGGCGAGCATGCGTAGATCCGGCCGGAACGGCGAGGTAATGCCGGCCGCAACCTCGCGCGGGCGCGTGGTGCGCACCGGCACATCGGCGGTGAGAACCAGGACATGCACTCCGACGGCTTCGGCGCGGCGGACAAGATCGAAGCCGATGGCGTGATCGTTGCGGAAGCAGCGATAGAGTTGGAACCAGAGCACGTCCGGCGCGATCTCGGCTGCGCGCTCGACGGTCATGCCGCCGACGAGGCCGAGCGTATAGGGCACACGCGCGCGCTGCGCCGCGGCGGCGAGATACTGGGCGGCCCCGGGCCAGACGATGGAGGG
>WNFX01014966.1_pt1 | contig 11877 bp, 12 predicted proteins | sample 5400111 | NCBI WGS metagenome assembly WNFX01 (sample SAMN13153363, study PRJNA577476) | soil metagenome | isolation source: 40 cm soil or saprolite under grassland replicate 1 | place: USA:California | collected 2016-06-15
CGCCCTTTCGCGCGAGGTGCGCCTCGAGGCGCGCGGTGCAGTCGCAGTCGCCGCATGACCACGGCTCCGCGCCGTTCAAGTCCTTGCAGCGACTGCGCGCGTGCGCGTCCTGAACCTTCTCGAGGACGAAGTACTCCTCCCAGTACTCGCGCTCTTCCTGGAGCGGCGTCGGGCAGTAGCAGACCTCGACCCACTGCACGCGCCCGTCCTCGAGCTGACGCGCCTCGGACATATTGCGCAGGTACTCGTCGCCGGCCACGGAGCCACGCCCGAGTGTCTCTGCGTCGATCGCCTCAGCGAGCGCGGCCTGGCGGCCGGCCTTGACGCGCGCGGTGACGAGGTAGCGCATGGTTACAGCTTACGCCAACGCCGGCCGGTCGCTTCGATGAGCGCGTCGGCCTCGGCCGGTCCCCAGCCGCCGTCTGGATACGTAGGAAGCGGCTGATCCTGCGCGGACCAACGCTCGAGGATCGGCATCGCCCATCGCCACGCCGTCTCGACCGCGTCTCTGCGCATGAACAGCGTTGCATCACCCATCATCACGTCGAGCAGCAGACGCTCGTACGCTTCCGGCGACGACCCGCGAAACTCGGCGTTGTAGTGGAAGTCCATCTTCACGGGTTCGATGTGGACGTGCGGCCCGGGCTCCTTCGAGCTGATCTCGATCGAGAACCCCTCGTCGGGCTGAATCCGGATCGAGAGGACGTTGGGTGTGAGCCGGCATTCAGGATCGGCGTTGAACAGAATCGGCGGGATGTCCTTGAGCTGAATGGCGATCTCGCTCGCGCGCTTCGGCAGCTTCTTGCCGGTGCGAAGAAAGAACGGCACGCCGGCCCAGCGCCAATTGTCGACGAACACCTCAAGGGCAACGAAGGTCTCCGTCCGGGAATGCGGATCGACGCCGGGCTCCTTCACATAGGTGCTGTACTGTGCCCGCACCGTCGCGGCATCCACGGCGGCACCCTCCACCCTCCTGAGCGCCTGCAGGACCTCGAGCCGCTCGTCGCGAACGACGTCCGCTTTGAGCGAGTACGGCGGTTCCATGGCCGTCAACGCGAGCAGCTGGACCAGGTGGTTCTGGATCATGTCGCGAAGCGCGCCGGCCTGCTCGTAGTAACCGGCCCTGGTGCCGACGCCTTCTTCCTCCGCGACGGTGATCTGCACGTGGTCGATGAACTTCATGTTGAACAGCGGCTCGAAGATGCTGTTGGCGAAGCGCAGCACCAGGATGTTCTGGACCGTCTCCTTCCCGAGGTAGTGATCGATCCGGTAGATCTGCTCCTCGTCGAAGACCTCCGCGATGGCATCGTTGATCGCGCGCGCGCTCTCGAGATCCCGGCCGATGGGCTTCTCGACGATGACGCGCGCGAACGGCTCGGCCCGTTTCGAAGTGCGTGCCACGAGTCGCGCCTTCGCGAGCTGCTTCACCGTGGGCGCGAACAACGCTGGCGGCACGGCCAGGTAGTAAATGCGATCGCTGGTGAGGCCGCCCGCGTGTTCCACTGTGTCCAGCCGTGCGCCCAGCGTCGCGAAGCCATGCTCGTCGTCGAGTGACAGGTTGACGAAGCAGATCGCCTTGGCAAACGTCTGCCAGGCCGCCTCGTCGATGGGCCGCCGCGAAAACCGCGTCACACCGTCCTTGGCGAACGCGCGGTACACGTCGTCGCTCTGATCTTTTCGCCCAACGCCGACGATGGCGATTTTCTGGGGCAGGAGCCGGTCGACGTGCAGGTTGTAAAGCGCTGGCAGCAGCTTGCGGTGGGCCAGGTCGCCGCTCCCGCCGAAGATGACGATCGTGACGGCCGGAGGAACCTTCATGCCTTTTTGACCGCGTGGCCGCCGAACTGGTTCCGCAGCGCCGCCAGGAGCCGCTCCGCAAACGGGTTGTCCTCGCGCGACCGGAACCGCGTGAACACGGACGCGGTGATGACCGGCAGCGGCACCGCGCGTTCGATCGCCTCCTGGATGGTCCAGCGCCCTTCGCCCGAATCGTCCACGTACCCTTTCAGCGTCGACAAATCCCGGTCTTCGGCCAGCGCGCGCGCCGCAAGCTCGAGGAGCCACGATCGCACGACGCTGCCGTGGTTCCACAGCGCCGCGACTGCTCCGAGGTCCACTTTGTACGGGCTCTCGTGCATCAACTCGAACCCTTCGGCGTACGCCTGCATCAGCCCGTACTCGATGCCGTTGTGGATCATCTTCACATAGTGACCGGCACCGTGCTCGCCGACTCGCAGGTAGCCGTCCTGTGGCGCGAGCGTGAGGAAGATCGGCTCCAGTCGTTTGCAGACTTCGACCTCACCGCCGACCATGAGGCAGTAGCCCTCCTCGAGCCCCCAGATCCCGCCGCTGGTTCCCGCGTCGACGTAGTGAATGCCTTTTTCCGCCAGCGACCGCGCGCGACGCACGTCGTCGTGAAAGTTCGAGTTTCCGCCGTCGATGACGGCATCGCCGGCCGATAGCAGACCGGCAAGGGCCTCGACGGTCGATTCGGTTGGGTCGCCGGCTGGCACCATGATCCAGATCGCCCGTGGCGCAGCGAGGGCCGAGACGATCGCCTCGATCGAGGTGACGCCCCTGGCGCCGGCGGTCGTGGCGTGCGCGACGGCATCGGCGCTCCGATCGTACGCAACGACGACGTGCCCGCCGCGGGTGAGGCGGGTCACCATGTTGAGGCCCATCCGGCCGAGACCGACAAAGCCGAGTTGCATCGTGACTCCTGAGGTCCGGCTGAAGCCGGACACTACGTACGAACAGCGTCAGACCGCAGCCGCGACAACAGCGCATCGGTCACATGGCGAAGCAGCGTGCGGTCCGGCGACGGCAGGTGGACGTGTAGCGCCCGGCGGCCGGTCGCTTCGAGCGACGCGAAGTCGCCGAGCGCCTGGGCATATTCCAGCGTGCCGAACGAAAATGGCTCGTCCGGAACCGGCACGTCCAGGCGAGGCGTGGCTGAAATCATCATGAACACGCCAGTATTTGGCCCGCCTTTGTGCAGCTGTCCGGTCGAATGCAGGTAGCGAGGACCATAGCCAAACATGGTGGCGACGCGAGTCCTGTCGCGAACGGCGCGGCGGAAGGCCTGGAGATCGCCGGCAAGCTCCCCGTCCGGCCCCACGTACGCGAGCAGGCTGAAGTAATCGCCCTGGCGCAGCAGCGTCAGAAAGGCGTCGGCGCTCTGTCCGTGCAGTGTCTCGCGCGCGGCGGCGCTGAGCGTCAGTCCAATCTGGTGGTCCGGCAGCGTCCGGTCGGGCTCAACGGTGACCAATTGGCCGCTGACCTTGTAGGCCTGGAGAATCTCGCGCGTGGCCTCTTTCGCCTGCGACACGTTCGGCTCGTCGAACGGGTTGATGCGCAGTAAAGCGCCAGCCACAGCGGTGGCGATTTCCCAGCGAACGAATTCGGCGCCAAGCGCGGACGGCTCCGCCAGATCGATCTCGGCGACCGGGGCGCCCGAAGCCCTCAGCTCCCGCACGTCCAGGTCGCGCATTTCCTCGTCGAACGATCCGTGGAGCCGAATGCGGACGAACAGGCGATCGGTTCCGTACGCGGCCGGTTCAGCCAGCGGTTCGCCGGCGATCGGCACGATTCCGGCCCTATTCTTTCCGCTGCTTTCGGCCACCAGTTGCTCGATCCACAGCCCGAACGGCTCGAGCGCCGGCGGCATGATGAGCGTCAACTTGTCACGGCCGCCGCGTGCGCCGGCGCCCATGGCGAGACCCAGCGCGACCGCTGGATTCCCGGCTGCGGTGCCGAATCCCGGCTCGGCCGCCGCCACCATCGCCTGCGCCCACGCAATGATCGCCGGCACATGCAACCCCATCAGCGCGGCAGGCACGAGTCCGAAATACGAGACCGCGGAATAGCGTCCGCCGATGTCGGACGGATTGATGAAGACTTCGCGGAAGCCCTCGGCGCGTGCGCGTCGATCGAGCTCGGTCCCTTCATCGGTGATCGCAACGAAGTGATCCGCCCACCGCGGCACACTCGACTCCTCGAGCCGGCGCCGAAAATGGGCAGCCATCGAATTGGGCTCAATCGTCGTCCCGGACTTGCTGGCCAGGAGGTACAAGGTGGTTCGGGGTGGTGTGCCGGCGGCGATGACGGCTGCGGGATCGGTGGAATCGAGCACCTGAAAGCGCGGCCATCCTGGCGCGACGCCGAGCACGGCCCGGAGAACTTCGGGTGCCAGGCTCGAGCCGCCCATGCCGAGCAGCACGACGTCGGTGAAGCCATCGCGCTTGACGTGGTCCGCGAACTCCAACAGCCGCGGCGCCGCGTCGGCCATCAGCGAAGGCGAGCTCATCCACCCTAGTCGATCCGCGATCTTTTTCTGGACGACCGGATCGTCGCTCCAGACCGACGGTTCGCGCCTCCAGATGCCGGCAGCGGCGCGCTCCGCGGCAGCCGATGCGGCGTGGATCGCCTCAGCAAGGGGTCCAGGGAACCACTGCAGGCTGTCTTGCAGCCGGGCGCGCTTGGCGGACACGTCGAGCATCTCTTTAGAATACTTGAACACGGAAGGTCTTCTAACTCGGTCCGGTCGACGCGAGTTGTTGTTCGAGCGCGGCGATGGCGGTGGCCAACATCTTCTTGTGCGCCGGCGTTCGCGCGGCGGCAAGATCGGCGCGCGCGCGGGCGAGCGCAAGTTCGATCGACTGCCGCCTGCTCTTGCGGTCGCGCTCTTGCGAGGTCAACGGTTGACCCAGCGTCTTGACGCGCTCCGCTTCAGCCTGCTGAAACTCGACGTCCTTGCTCTCGAATCCGCGCGCCATTCCCAACTCCTTCCCGCCTCCGCTCGCGCGGCGCGCTCGATGTCCGATCGGCGCACGATCGCCCGCAATGTAACATAGTGGTGATGGCGCTTCGCCCACGCGGCCTCCTACGGTTGACCGTCGCGGTCGCGATGCTGTCGATCGCGACGTCGTGCGGCTCCCGGAGGGAGGATCGCGAGGACGCCCGCGCAGCGGCCACGCCTGCGGCCGCAGCGGCCAAACCGGCGCCGCAGAGCCGGCCCCGAATCGTGGTGCTCGGCGACAGCCTCACCGCAGGTCTGGGGTTGGCGCCGCGCGAGTCGTACCCCACATTGCTCCAGGAGCGTCTGAAGAATGAGGGTCTGAATTTCGACGTCGTGAATGCGGGGATCTCTGGAGATACATCGTCCGGTGGGCTGTCGCGAATCGACTGGGCGCTCGACGGCGACGTTCGGGTTCTCGTTATCGCCCTATCGAGGTGATTCTCGCCGGTATGGAAGCGCCGCCGAACTACGGGCGCGACTATATCGTCTCCTTTCACAAGGTGTATCCGACGCTGGCGAAACGCTATGGGGTGACGCTCGTGCCGTTTCTGCTGCAGGGCGTGGCGGGAACCGAGACGCTCAATCAGGCCGACGGCATCCATCCGACGGCGACCGGCGCGCGAATCGTGGCCGACAACGTCTGGGCGCTCCTCAAACCTGTGGCCGAACGTCTGGGGCGCCCCGGATCATGATCGAGCTGCGCGAGGTCTCCAAAACCGTCACGAGCGGCAGCGAGCCGCTCACCATCCTTCATCCGCTGACCCTGCAGATTCCACACGGACAGTTCGTGGCGATTGCTGGACCGTCGGGCAGCGGTAAGTCGACGCTGCTCGGGCTGATCGCCGGACTTGACGCGCCCTCGTCCGGGTCCGTGCTCATCGACGATGTGGACATCACGCGGCTCGATGAGGACGCGCTGGCCAAGCTGCGCGGCGAGAAGGTCGGTTTCGTGTTTCAGTTCTTTCACCTGATTCCATCGCTCACCGCTTACGAGAACGTCGCGGTGCCGATGGAGATTGCGGGTGCCTCAGACGTGCGGGTGCGCGCCGAGCGGCTGCTCGAGGAAGTGGGGCTGACCGGGCGCTCGCATCACTACCCGTCACAGTTGTCGGGCGGCGAGCAGCAGCGGGTGGCGCTGGCGCGCGCGCTCGCCAACAATCCGCCGATCGTGCTCGCCGACGAGCCGACGGGCAATCTCGACAGCGCGAACGGCCGGCACATCATGTCGCTGCTGCGCTCGATCCACGACGCGCGAGGGACGACGATCGTGCTGGTGACGCACGATGCGGAGCTGGCCGCGATGGCCGACGCACGACTGGTGCTGCGCGACGGGCGGGTCACGGAAAACACCCTTCCCGTTCGGCCCTTCGACACGCTCAGGGTCGCCCCGAGCGACGTCGAGGGGCGACAAGCGGCCGATGAGCGCGTTCCACGGCCAGCGCGATGATGTTCGTCCTTCGGATGGCCATTCGCGAAACGCGGGCCTCATGGCGGCGGCTGCTGTTCTTCTTCGTGTGCATCGCGGTCGGCGTGGCCGCGATCGTCGCGCTGCGCTCAGTGATCCAGAGCGTGCGCGGCGTCGTCAACACGGAAGCAAGGGCGCTGGTCGGCGCTGATGTCGTGATCAGCACCAGCCGCGAGTGGCCCGCGGACGTGCGTGAGAAGATCGATCGACACCTCTCGAACGCCGGTGCGTTCGCGCGCATCGAGACGACATCGACGCCGACGATGGTGAGGCCGGCGGATACGTCGAAGGCGATCGCGAAGATGGCGGAGCTTCGGGGCGTGCCTCCGGGGTATCCACTGTACGGTGCGCTGACACTGCAGGACGGCCAGCCATATTCGCACGCCCTCCTCGAGAACCATGGCGCCCTGGTGCGCCCGGAGCTCTTGACGGCGCTCGCCGTCAGCAACGGCGACCGGATCGTGATCGGTCAGGCCACCTTCACCATTCGCGGCGTCATCGCACGCGAGCCTGGCAACGGACCGGGCGGCTTCAGCCTGGGTCCGCACACGTATATCGACTACGCCGATATCCCGTCGACCGGACTCCTGTCGTTCGGCAGCCGCGCCGAACGGTTCATGTTCGTGCGCGTGCCGGACGAGCGTGTGCCGGCCCTCATGGACGCACTTCGGCGCGATTTGCGCCAGGACTTTATCAACGCACGCTCGTATCGGTCGCGCGAGGACCAGATCGGCCGCGATTTCGAGCGCGCCGAGGACTATCTGAGCCTCGTCGGTCTCGTCATCGTCATTCTTGGCGGCATCGCGGTGTCGAGCGTGACCCGCGTGTTCATCCTGCAAAAGATCCGCAGTATCGCCGTGCTCAAGTGCATCGGCGCCCGCAACGCGCAAATCATCACCGTCTACATCCTGCAGGTGCTCGTCCTCGGCCTCGCGGGCAGCCTGCTCGGTGTGGCGGTGGCGCAGGCCGCCGTCGCCGCCATCCCACTCGCGCTTGCCTCGTCTTCCACCTCGATTCTGACTGAGGCGCATTATGGAGTGACGTGGAGTGCCGCCGCTCAGGGGATCACCATCGGCGTACTCGTCTCCCTGCTGTTTTCGGTGGTGCCGCTGCTGCAGGTGCGGTTCATCAAGCCGTCGCTGCTGCTGAGAGACGAATCGGCCCGGCGACGCAAGGACTGGCTCGGGATTGCCGCGATCGTGGTGGTGTCGCTCGCCCTGGTCGCGGTCACGGCGTGGCAGGCATCGTCGCTCAACGTGGGTCTCGTCGTCTGCGCCGGCTTCGCGGCGCTTGCGTTCGTGCTCCAGCTCGCCGGTCGAGCGCTGGTTGCGGCGGTCGCGCCGCTGGCGAACTCGAAATCGTTTCCGCTCCGACACGCCGTGCTGCACCTCTCCCGCCCCGGCAATCAGACGCGAGTCATCCTCCTGGCGGTTGGGCTCGGCGCGTTTTTCATCGTCGGCATTCGCTCCCTGCAGGCCAGCCTGCTCCAGGAGTTCTCGATTCAGTCGTCGGACGAGTCGCCGGATATGTTCCTGCTGGACATCCAGCGCGGGCAGGCGGAGGGCATGCGCGCGTTTCTGAGCGACCGTTCCCACGGCTCTGGAGCGTTTCAGCTGATTCCCGTGCTGCGCGCGCGCATCACCGGCGTCTCCGGGCGCGAGCAGAACCTGAACGGCCCCGAGGAAGTGCGCGAGAAGCGCGTGTCCCTCGGGCGGGAGTTCACGCTGACTTATCGAGATCACCTGGAACCGAACGAGAAGGTGATTGAAGGCGCGTTCTGGAACTCGCCCTCCAGCGAGCCCGAGGTTTCGGTGGAGCGCGAGATCGCCGAGCGCGCCCACCTGCATGTCGGCGACACGATGCGCTTCGACATTCTCGGCCGCACGATCTCGCCACGCATTACGAGCATTCGCAACGTCGAGTGGCGCGAGTCGAGGAACGGCGGCTTCGTGTTCGTGTTCCGGCCCGGTGCGCTGGATCAGGCGCCGCAAACCTACGTCTCGCCGCTGAAAGGGCCGTCCGATCCGGCCGCACGGGGACGGTTCCAGCACGACCTGGTGGAGAAGTTCCCGAACGTGTCGGTCATCGATTTCCATGACGTCGTCGAGCGCATCCGGGACGTGATGTCGAAGGTGACGCTCGCGATCACGGTCGTTGGCGGACTGGTGCTTTTCAGCGGCGCCTTGATCCTGATCGGCGCGGTCGCGATGACCAAGTTTCAGCGCGTGTACGAGGCGGCGGTGTTCAAGACCCTGGGCGCGAACACGCGCGCGATCGCGCGCATGCTGTTCTTCGAGTACGGGGTGCTCGGGTCACTGGCCGGCCTGATCGGCTCGCTTGGCGCGGTGGTGCTGACGTGGGGCGTCAGCCGGTACGCTCTCGAGATCCCCTGGCGCATCTTCGTGGGCGAACACATCGCCGGTGTGGTCCTTACAGCGGTTCTCGTCTCCACGATCGGTGTGTTCTCCAGCCTGGATGTCCTCAGGAACAAACCGCTCGCGACGCTTCGAGCAGAATAGACACGGCGTTCGCTGTCACGCTGCGATCCTGTCCAGGAGTTTCGCCACAGAGACACAGAGGCACAGAGTTTTGAGCAAGCAGCCGCTGTGCTGAGGCGCGCATGCCATTCGGCGGACGCCGCGAAGCGGCGTGGCGCGATCGGGTCCGACGAATACGCGAATCTGACGGCGATCTGCAATTCGCGTATTCGTCGGATCCGACCGCGCTCGTCGGCCTGCTCCGCAGGCCGTCCCGCCGAATCCTGCGCGCGCCCTCTGTATCTCTGTGCCTCTGTGGTTATCCGATCTTCGTAGCCTTCGTGTTGATCGCGCCGTAGTGCTATGATTTGAAGTTACGAGAGACACCATGGACGACACTTACAAGGACCAGCTTCTCAAGAAGCGCACCGAAATCCTGGGCACCGGCGGGATCAAGCCGCTGCAGGCCTCGATGGAGAACAATACGCGCCAGGGCGACATGGCCGATCAGGCCAGCGGCAACAACGAAGTCCACATCGCGCTGAAGTTGAAGCAGACCGACGCGAAAATACTCCAGGCAATCGAAGAAGCGTTGTGGCGAATCGAGAAGGGCACCTACGGCGTCTGCCGCGACTGCGGCGAGCCGATCGCACCGGCGCGTCTGAAGGCGATTCCCTGGACACGCGTCTGCATCACCTGCAAGGAAAAGCAAGCGTCGTGACGGACATGGTTGCGCTGCTCCAGGCGTTCGCCCGCGACAAGCTGGCGTCGCTGCTGCAGCATCAGTGGTCCGCCAGGTTCGTGTCGCAGTACGACGTCAACAACACCTATCAATACATCATCAACCGCGAGGAAACCCAGCTGGTGTGGGTCGCGAAGGCGATTGAGGAGCTGGGCGGGGCGGTACCGTCCGGCGCCACATCGGTTGAGCGCACTCCGGCGGGGAAGGCGGCGGACGCGGCCCGCGTCGTCCTCGAAGAGGATGCGCGCGAGGCGCAGTCCTTCGTCGATCGCTGGCGTCCTCGCATCGACGGGATGCCCAATGCGCGCCACGCGAAAATGCTGCGCGTCGTCCTCGGTGAGGTGCTCGAGGCCAAGCGCTTCTTCGAACAGGCGCTCGCCGGCCGCACCGACCTGCTCGGACGCCGCGGCGAAACGCTCGGCCCGTCTCACGGTGAGGTGCTCGCGTCCCGGTGGATCGAATAACCGCTGCGGTCGCGCTCGGCAGCAACCTGGGCGAGCGTCGAGCGCACCTCGACTACGCCGTCTCCAAGCTTCACGACCTCTTCTCCGGGCTCAAGGTATCCCGCTACTACGACACCAAGCCGGTCGGCGTGTCCGGGCCACAGCCGATGTTTCTCAATGCCGCGGCAGTGGGGCAGACCACCATCTCCGCGCGTGCGCTCCTCGACGCGCTGATCGCGATCGAGGATGAACAGGGTCGCGACCGCCCCTATCGCAACGCGCCGAGGTCGCTCGATCTGGACTTGATCCTGTTTGGAGACGAGACGCGTGAGGAGCCGGGGTTGACCGTCCCGCACCCACGATTCAGGCGGCGGCGGTTCGTGCTGGAGCCGCTGGCCAGCATTGCGCCGGATCTCCGCGATCCGGTGTCGGGACGAACCGTCGCTGACCTGCTATTGGACCTGCATCCCGCCTAATCGCCACGAAGGTGCGAAGGCACCTTCGTGAAGTGATCAACGGTCGTGAGTCACACGCGGCGATGGACTACCGGTTGCGCAGATTCGATTGTGGATTTGGCTGCGGATTCGGGTTCGGCTTCGGATTGGGCCGCGGATTCGGATTCGGGCGCGGATTCGGATGGGCGAAGGGAAACGCCCACTCTACTTCCCTCATCGCCTGTTCCATGGCCTCGGGAATCGAGGCCATCGCTTCTTCAATCGCCTGGGGAATCGCCGCCTGCGCTTCGGCGATCGCCTGCGGCATGGCCGCTTCGGCTTCCGCCAAGGCCTCGCGCACCGTCTGATCGATGTCGAGGTGCGCCAGGCCTTTCAGATCCAGCTTGATGTCCGGCTTGTCGCGTCTCTGCCGGCGCTCCGTCTCCGGTCGCGGCTCGCCTGGTCGGCGCAACGAGATGGTCCCGCCGAACGACTCGAGCTCCACGTGCGCGCTGCCGTTGCCCAGCGTCATGGTGAATCGCTTGCGCCGCTCTCCGGTATCGCCTGGCACCTGGAACGTCGACTTGAACCCGCCGTTGTAGGTCCGCACCATCAGCGTCACGTTGGCCTTCTCGGGTACCGCCATCGCCACGAGGCCGTTGTGCGTCGTGAGGCGATAGAGGCCCTTGTCCTTGAGCGGGCCGTCGAACGAGATGTTGCCGTTCACGGCGTAGAGGTCGACATTGGCCGAGTCGATGCGGTCGAGGATGATGCTGCCGTTGGTCGTTTCGGCCGAGAGATCGCCGCTGATGTCCGAGAGGTGCATGCCCTCGTTGACCGCGCGGACCTCGATGCGGCCCTTCGCCTTTTGCACCGTGACCTCGCCCTGAATCGACTTCAGCGTGATGACGCCGGAACCTCCGGTGAGGTTGATGTCGCCGCGGTTGGTCTCCACGGTCACGTCGCCGCCGACGCCGTCCATCGTCACGTCGGCGTAGGTGCCGCCGACGGTAATCGCCATCCACTTCGGGATGGTGATGACGTAGTCGAGCGAGCGGGGCGGTCCTCCACGCAGGGAGCGCGACCGGACGCTGAGCGTCTGGTCGCCCGGCTTGATGTCCACGGCTTCGCGGTCCGAGTGGTTCACTTCGACCCGCACCGCGTCCTTATCCCACACCTTGATGTTGATGTCGCCGGCGAAGTTATTGACGTCCAGTTTGGTACCCTTGGCCACGTTGACCGTCTGGTCCGTCGGCGTGAGCACCATCATCGAGAAAACTATTTCTGCGAGCATGTCTTGTTCCCCTGATCCCTTATCCCTAATCCCTACAGGTTTCTCAGTAGCGGTCTAGTCCATGTCCGTGAGCGCCGTGGCCCGGCGCAGAAGATCCAGTTTTCGCCGTCTCGCTTCAACGAGATGGCCGGAGAGATACGAGTTCGCCGGGTCGGCCGCGAGCGCTTCGCGTGCCTGCGCGATCGCCTGGTCGATGGTCTGGAGGTTCTGCTCGACGATGGCGA
>WNFX01029268.1_pt1 | contig 11875 bp, 11 predicted proteins | sample 5400111 | NCBI WGS metagenome assembly WNFX01 (sample SAMN13153363, study PRJNA577476) | soil metagenome | isolation source: 40 cm soil or saprolite under grassland replicate 1 | place: USA:California | collected 2016-06-15
CATAATATTAATATGAAGTGAAATATCGAAATGTAAAGGGTCATTCATCTTCAACACAGGAAATTTAATAGTAGGCTTTCCCAGGTAGGAAAACCAAATAGAATCATTTTCCTTTACATCAATTTCATAATTGCCGTTCAGATCTGTAAGCCCTCCTTTGCCCGAGGTGCTTAAAACAGTTACCGCATCCAACGGATAAAGACGTGAACTGTCGTATACTGTTCCTCTCACTTTATATTGCGAATAAACTGATGATTCCATTAAACAAAAAAAAATGCTGAGAAGGGAACAACAGATATGAAGAGTTCGCTTATTCAAAATTGGTCAATTACTCCGCAAGTAACAGAACAAAATGCAAATGGTTTTCTAAAGTCACGACAGAGTCAAAAAGTCGTATGGGTCAAATGGGTGATCATTACAAAAGTTTGACGAGTATGACTTATATGACCTATTTGACTAGTTTTTTTACTAATTCTTCAATAATTACCGGATAATTCACATACTCCAGGGTATGAATCCGATTTGCCAATGACTCAGCAGTGTCATCATCAAGAACAGAACATTTTACCTGGAGAATAATATCACCGTTATCATAGTGTTCGTCTACATAATGAATGGTAATCCCGCTTTCCTTCTCCCCGGCAAAAAGCACGGCTTCGTGTACGTAATTTCCGTACATGCCCCGTCCACCATATTTTGGCAATAAAGCAGGATGAATATTTATGATGCGTTTTGGATATGCCTTTATTAAATACTCGGGAATTTTCCAGAGAAAACCGGCCAGTACGATAAAATCAATTTTTTTTTCTTTGATCTCATCCAGATAAGCATCTCCCTTTAAAAATTTTTCTTTTTCAATAAGGAGATAAGGGATTTTTTCATTTTCAGCAATCTTTAGCACCCCGGCGCCTTTTTTATTGCAAACGATCAATGCAATTTTTGCCAATGAATCCCGATGGCTAGCGGGACTGAAATAATCAAAGCAAAAATTGCAATTTGAGCCGGGAGTACTCCTGACTTTTGACTCTGAACTCTTAACTCCGAACTCGCGACAATTCCCAACTTTATACCAAGCCGTCTTACATATCTCGTAAAAAATTTAAGCTGCCCGAAAAAAATACTGACAACAATAATTGCCAACGGCCAAATAATAGTGATCAATAAAATATAGATGATTGCCCACAACCAATCTTGCCTGATGGGAAACAGGTCGATAATTTTTTTGGCTGCATAGCCGGTTACACTTCCTCCAAGAGCAAAGCAAATAATGATGAGTATAATTTGTAAAGGCCTCGCCTTCCATTTTTGTTCTAAGCGTTTGAACATTTTAGTAATTGAAATAATTAATATGATTCAAATATCGGTGAAATGAAAATCGGAATTATAGTTTCAAACTTTCAGAAACATATTGACGGTGATCTGACAGGTACGTGGAATTGGAAAATTTTCTGAATAATTGTTTGAAATGCATGCAGGTAAAGGCTTAAAAAAAATTTAAAATCAATGTTTTTTTATAACCCTACTGACTTATTTTTGCAACCAACCGGAGAATTATCCACATTTTAGATTAACCGAGACTATGATCCAATGTAATCCAATCAACAGGAAATTTGCTCTGATAGTTTTTGTTCTCTCCCTGGTTTCTTTTATAAAAGTTTCTGCACAGGATGGTAAGGCTTTATTTAATAATAATTGTGCAAGTTGCCATAACCCATCTAAAGACATGACGGGGCCAAAACTTGGTGACGTGTTGGAAAGAGATCCCTACAACGGGGACATGAGCAAAATAGTTCATTGGGTGCAGAATGTAGATAAACTGCTCGCTACAGATCCTTATTATAAAGGGCTAATGGCAAAGTATGGTGCCCGAATGACCCCATTTCCAAGCCTAAGTGATAAAGACATTACTGCCATAATTGATTACACAGCAAAAGCTGCGACGCCTACAACCACTGTTGATAACGGGCCTAAGCCTCCTGAAACCGGAAATAAAAATTGGGTCATCTTCGGCATCATCTCTCTCATCATGGCAATCATTGCCCTGATACTAATGCAGGTAAACAGCAACCTGAAAAAACTTTCAGATGATACTGAAGGAATTCTTCGTCCGGAACCTGTTCCATTTTATAAGAATAAAGTTTATATAGCTCTTGTTACTATTATATTATTTATCCTGGCAGGTTTTTACATTACAAAGGCTGCTATTGGTTTGGGTCGACAGAAATCGTATGAGCCAAAACAACCTATTTATTATTCTCACAGGGTACATGCCGGTATTAACCAGATCAGTTGTTTATACTGTCATGGCAATGCCTGGGAAAGCAGGCATGCCGCCGTTCCATCAGTGAATGTTTGTATGAATTGCCATAAGGCCATCCAGAGTTATGAAAAAGGTCCCAAACTTTACGATGAGGCGGGCGAAGAAATAAATGGTAGCATGGAAATTCAAAAATTATATAAATACGCAGGTTTTGATCCTGCAAATGCCGCCAAATGGAATCCCTCAATGGCAAAGCCGATTGAGTGGATAAAGATCCATAGCCTTCCGGATTTTGTTTTTTTCAGTCACACACAGCACGTACGTGCAGGCAAAGTTCAATGTCAAACTTGCCATGGATCAATTACTCAAATGGATGAAGTAAAACAATTTGCTGAATTAAGTATGAGCTGGTGTATAAACTGCCACCGCGAAACAAAAGTGAATTTTAATTATAATGACAGTACAGGAAATAAATTTTACAGTATTTACGAAAAATTCCATAATGATATCAAAGCCGGAAAAATGGATAGCGTAACAGTGAGGGATATTGGCGGTATTGAGTGTCAGAAATGTCATTATTAATATGTCAATTTGATCCTATCGAGGCTGGATAAATTTCAAGTTTTCAAATTCTGATATGAGCAATAAAAAGATTTGGCAAAAGTTTGGTGAGTTGAGTCATGAAAAAGCCGCTAGTAAACTGGCGGAAGATGAATTCAAAGAAGAATTGCCATTTGAAGATATTGATGGCAGCATGATGGATGTTGCCACACCACGACGTGATTTTTTGAAATATCTTGGTTTCAGCACAGCCGCCGCCGCCCTTGCTGCCGGTTGCAAAATACCTTCACGAAGAGTTGTTCCGTATGCCAACAAACCAGCAGATGTTTTTCCCGGCGTAGCCAAATATTATGCTACTGCCTACGTGCAGGATGGTGATGTGTTGCCTGTGATTGCAAAAGTGAGAGATGGCCGGCCCATTAAGATTGAAGGAAATGATCTTTGCTCTTTTACAAAAGGAGGAACTTCTCCCCGTGCACAAGCTTCAGTTCTTGATCTCTATGATATGTATCGCCTGCCCCATCCAAAAAGAAAGGTAGGGGATAAATTTGAAGAGATCCCAACCTTTGACCAGTTAGACAAAATGGTAAGTGATGCATTAGCAGGTTTGGGCGGTTCGCCCATTGTATTGCTTACAAGTACGATTACTTCTCCTACAACCAAACAGGTTATCACTGAATTTTTAGCAAAATATCCGGGCAGCAAACATGTACAATATGATGCGATTTCATATAGTGGCATGCTGCAGGCCAATGAATCTTGTTTCGGAAATAAGGCTATTCCATCTTATCATTTCGAAAATGCAAAAGTCATAGTAAGTTTTGGTGCCGATTTTTTAGGGACCTGGTTAAGCCCTGTGGAATTTGCCCGCGGATATTCTTATGGCCGAAAGATCGACGAGAAAAATCCAACGATGAGCAAGCATTACCAGTTTGAAAGTTTTTTGAGCATGACCGGTGCTTGTGCTGATGAACGGTTCACTCATCGTCCTTCAGAAGCTGGTTCGGTTGCCTTAGCACTTTATGCTGCATTAGGAGGAAGTGTTTCTGCACCACAATTAGATGGAAAACTTCAGCAGGCGATTACTAAAGTAGCTGCTGATCTCAAAAATAATAATGGAGCTGCAGTTGTAGTCAGCAGGAGCAACGATGTAAACGTTCAGACAATTATAAATGCTATTAACCAGCAAATAGGTGCTTACGGAAAAACAATTGATTGGTCTTCCACATTAAATTACCGGCAAGGGTTGGATAAAGATTTTACCGACCTGGTTACCATGATGCAGAATGGACAGGTTGGAGCATTATTAATTTATGGAGCTAATCCTGCTTATGACTATTACAATGCTGATGGATTTAGGGCTGCATTGAAAAAAGTAAAACTCACTGTTTCATTTACTGAAAAGATTGATGAAACTTCTGAACTCTGTCAATACCTTGTTCCTAATCATCACTATCTAGAAAGCTGGGGTGATGCGGAACCAAAAACAGGTTATACCAGTTTTATTCAGCCCACTATTTATCCTCTTTTTAAAACAAGATATTTTCAGACTTCATTATTAAAATGGAGCCTGCCTGCCGGACAGGCAAGTGGTAACACAACTCCAGATTACGAGACTTATTTTAAAAATTATTGGACAGGCAAGCTTGGAAGTGAAAATGCATTTGATGTTGCTTTACAAAATGGTGTGATTGAACCTGCTGCTGCTATGGCGTCCGGTGGATCATTTAATGGCGGTTCCATTGCAGCTGCTGGTACTGACATCGGTGCAGCAAAAAAAGGTGGAAAAGATGAATTGGTATTATATCAAAAAGTTTCAATCGGCACCGGTAAACAAGCGGGTAATCCCTGGCTCCAGGAATTACCAGAGCCAGTTTCAAAAGCCAAACACGATTGCAGTAGCTGTTGGCTATGGACGAACAAAAAATTTAGGAAAAGCTGCAGAAAATGTAGGACAAAACGCCTATCCGTTTGCTACATTCAATGGAACTAATGTTGTTTATTTTTCAGCCGATGTAACAGTTTCTAAGACCGGGGATGCCCAGAAGATTGCACAAATGCAAATTCAGAATAATTATGCGGGTCGTGTAGAAGTGGTAAGAGAAACAACACTGGCAACATTTAAAAAGTATCCGAACCAGTATAAAGAATACAGGGAGGATCTTAAAAAAGAATTTGCTCCTGTTACCGGAGATTATCGCAAGGAAGGAACGATTTATCCTGACTATGAACAGCCGGGCATCAAATGGGGCATGAGCATAGATATGAATAGTTGCATTGGTTGCAATGCTTGTGTTGTTGCCTGCCATGCAGAAAATAATGTGCCTGTTGTTGGAAAAAGGGAAGTGCTTCGGTATCATGATATGCACTGGCTGCGAATTGACAGGTATTTTGTGAGTGATGAAAAAAATCCCGATGATCTTGCTGCGGTAGTTTTTCAACCGATGCTATGCCAGCATTGTGATAATGCACCCTGCGAGAACGTTTGCCCTGTTTCAGCAACCAATCATAACAGTGAAGGAATAAACCAGATGGCTTACAATCGCTGCATAGGAACAAGATATTGTGCCAACAACTGTCCTTATAAAGTACGCAGATTTAACTGGGCTGATTATACCGGTGCAGATAGTTTCCCGAACAACCAGGATCAGTGGATCGTCGGTAAACTGGATGAAGTCGTAACTGAACAGATGATGGATGGTCTTACCCGCATGGTATTGAATCCCGATGTTACTGTTCGCAGCCGAGGTGTCATGGAAAAATGTTCTTTTTGTATACAACGTTTACAGGAAACTAAATTGAATGCAAAGAAAGAAGATCGTGTATTAAAAGATGGAGAAGCCAAAACGGCCTGTATGCAGGCCTGCCCAACCGATGCAATTGTTTTTGGAAATGTGCATGACAAAGAAAGCCGCATTTCAAAAATGCGTGAAGAAAATGAGTTACGTACTTTTTATGTGATTGAGCAATTACACACTTTACCGAATATTAATTATTTGGCGAGAGTTAGGAACACAGATGAGATTATTGAACCAAATAAAGAGGGATAAATAACAGATAATGATGAATGGATAAAATGAATTGGGAAAAAGATCCCGATAACTATCGGGAGGAAATTCAAAATAGCAATTATGTCATTACTCCGATACGAATCACAGGTTAGAGCACCGCTGGTAATTGATAATAAAGACTATCACCAGGTCACAGAAGATATTTGTCGCCCGGTGGAAGCGAGGCCCACAAGGTTGTGGTGGATCGGTTTTTCTATTTCAGTTCTTTTTCTATGTTTTGGAATTGTTTCTGTGACAATGGAAGTAATATATGGAGTAGGACAATGGAACCTGAATAAAACGGTAGGCTGGGGTTGGGACATTACCAACTTTGTATGGTGGATCGGTATTGGTCACGCAGGTACATTGATCTCCGCCATCTTATTGTTATTCCGCCAGGGCTGGAGAACCGGTGTAAACCGTGCGGCAGAAGCCATGACAATTTTTGCTGTGATGTGTGCCGGACAATTTCCTATCTGGCACATGGGTCGTGTATGGTTGGGCTTCTTTGTGTTGCCTTATCCAAATACCCGTGGTCCTCTCTGGCCAAATTTTAATTCAGCTTTATTGTGGGATGTGTTTGCCATCTCAACTTATTTTACAGTATCTCTATTATTCTGGTATAGTGGTTTATTGCCCGATCTTGCATCCCTTCGTGATCGAGCAAAATTGAAATGGAGAAAACTTTTTTATGGAGTGGCTTCTTTTGGATGGACGGGTTCTACCAAACATTGGCAACGTTTTGAAACATTGGCCCTGGTATTGGCAGGATTAAGTACACCGCTCGTATTATCTGTGCATACGATAGTATCATTCGATTTTGCCACATCAGTGGTTCCCGGTTGGCATACGACAATCTTTCCTCCTTATTTTGTCGCTGGTGCTATCTTTTCTGGTTTTGCCATGGTCCAGACTTTATTGGTCGTGACAAGAAAAGTTTTAGCTCTTGAAGAATATATTACCATCGAGCATATTGAAGTAATGAATAAGATCATTGTACTGACAGGATCGATTGTAGGAATTGCCTACTTAACGGAGTTATTTGTTTCATGGTATGGTGCTAATCCTTACGAAAATTTTGCGTTTATGAAAAACAGGGTTGATCTTTCGAGTCCTTATGGATGGAGCTACTATATAATGATGGGATGTAACGTTTTGTCGCCCCAGATTTTCTGGGTAAGAAAAATGAGACGCAATCTTTTGGTTACTTTCTTTCTGAGTATTCTTGTAAACATTGGTATGTGGTTCGAACGTTTTGTTATTATTGTTACTTCTGTTTATCGTGATTATTTGCCCTCTGCATGGAGCACTTATTACAGACCCACCATTTGGGAAGTTGGTTTTTACCTGGGAACATTTGGATTGTTTTTTACATGCTTCTTTTTATTTGCTAAATTCTTTCCGGTAGTAGCATTGGCGGAAATTAAGCATATATTAAAACGCAGCGGCGAAAATTATAAACAAAAAATGGGTGAAGTGGAACACGAGGATATAGTTGAATTTGTCGAAAAGCATGGTCATGATCATGGAGCATAAAACAGTCGGGAGTCGAGAGTCAATGACTCTGGACTCTGAACTAATAACTCTGAACTAAAAGTTATGGCAATTAAAAAATTTGTTGTTGACCGGAACAGCGACGGCGCTCGGTTTTATTAGCTGGGTATTTACATCTGACTGGCCATTGAATATTGGCGGTAAGCCGCATTTTTCATTGCCTGCATGGATACCTATAATTTTTGAATTGACAGTTTTGTTTTCAGCAGTTGGAATGTTTCTTACTTTTTGTTACCTGTGCCAGATGGCTCCCTTTGTCAAGAAGGATCATTTTAATCTTCGTTCCACGGACGATCTGTTTGTAATGGCTTTAGAGTGCACTGATAAAACCAACGAAGCAGAAGTTGTTGCTTTCTTGCAAAGTCTGGGTGCAAAAGATGTGAAAGTTGACAGAAAGGAAACGAGATGGTGGCTGGGAAGATATGACAAGGAAACAAAAATGTTTGGAGTGAAGGAAACGGAAGCCGTGATATAAAAATGATTTAATTGAAATATAATGAAGAAATTTTTCGATATAACATTTATTTTTTTGGCTGGGATATTTCTTATTGCCTGTAGTGATGTTCGCCGCAAAACAGGCAGAGTATATATGCCGGATATGGCATATAGCAGAGCACTTGAAACTTATGCAAAACCAGATTCTACAAAATTTACGAATGATTTTTCAGAATTGGGTGAAGGGAAAATTTATTATACGGCTAATCCGGTAGCTGGCACAATGGCTCGTGGCGATGAAACGCCATTTCCCTATTCTATGGACAAGACCGGCGATTCAATAAGCTATGTTGCATCAAAACAAGTTCTGAATCCCCTACCGGCACTGACAGATGTGCAAATGAAAGAAGCCGAGAGACTATACCTGGTGAATTGTGCTATTTGCCATGGAATGAAGCTCGATGGAAACGGGCCTTTGTATAAAGATGGTAACGGACCTTTCCCTTCTGCACCAAAAAATTTGGTAGCTGACCCGGTCGTTTCAAAAATGCCGGATGGCCAAATGTTTTATTCCATTACTTATGGAAAAAATGGAATGGGCAGCTACGCGTCGCAGATCACGACCAGGCAGCGTTGGATGATCATTCATTATATAAAAGTGCAACAGGCTGCTAAAACAGCAGCAGCGAAACCTGCTGCGGGCGATAGTACGGGAGCAAAGGCTAAAACAGATAGTACTGCAAAGACAAAAACAGATAGTACTTCAAAGACAAAGTAACAGATGCATGAAGATGTAAGGGAGAAAAAAATAAAAAAGTTCGTAGCCAAAAGCTAAACGATATGACATTAAAAGAACAATTTGTAATCCCCAAAAGATATAATACCTGGTCGATGGGATTGATGGCCATAGGTATTTTATCTATAATTATTTTGTTTATTACTCATGGTGCAAAGCCTGACCAACGTGAACAAGCCAGATTTTGGGGAAGTCTTCTGCAGAACAGTGTTTATTTTTTGCTGGTCACGAATGCGGTAATGTTTTTTATTTGTGCCACTACACTTGCCTGGGGCGGCTGGCAAATAAGTTTTCGCAGGGTGAGTGAGGCTATTTCCGCTGTTGTGCCAGTAATTGCAGTGATCTCAGTTTTGATTATGCTTGTTCTTGTTTTTGGGAACAATCATGTTATTTATCAATGGGCTGATCCAGAGAAAGTAAAAGACAGCCATGTGTTGCAAACTAAGTCACCTTTTTTGAGTAAAGGATTTTTTACCGTTTGGACTTTACTCACCGTGTCACTTTGGTATTTGATAGGCGCTAAAATGCGCAATCTTTCACGCAGCATCGATAATAAAACTTTGAGTGTAGAAGAAGGAAAAAGATTTACCTGGACAAATACTGTTTGGGCCGCTTTGTACATTGTATTTTTCGGCTTGACAGTAATGTCGTCTATTCCCTGGCTATGGCTGATGAGCATTGACGCAAAATGGTATTCTACCATGTATAGCTGGTACACATGGGCAAGCACATTTGTGCCAGGAGTTGCTTTGATCGCAATATTTGTGATCTATCTGAAAAACCAGGGTTACCTCGAGCTCACTAATGAAGAACATTTGCATGATCTTGGAAAATTCATGTTTGCTTTTTCCATTTTCTGGACCTATCTATGGTTTTCACAATATATGCTCATATGGTATAGTAACCAGCCGGAAGAGACCACTTATTTTATTACGAGGCTGGGTAGCAGGGGACATCCAAGTCCTTACAAGGGAATTTTCTTTTTGAACCTGATCATAAATTTTGTTGCTCCGATATTAATATTAATGAAAAGAGGTTCGAAACGTAATTATGCAACGATGACGTTTATGTGCGTGTTACTTTTATTCGGGCATTGGCTGGATTTTTATCAAATGGTTTTTCCCGGAATAATGAAAGATCCCGCAACAGGCCAGACGCATGTGCCGTTTATGTTGTATGATTTTGGTGTTGGACTAGGATTTGTTGGACTAATCATGTTTATAACGGCGAGATCATTGAGCAAATACTCAATGATAATAAAACACCATCCGTTTATTAAAGAAAGTATTATACATCATACGTAGATGAACTTGAGTTGAGTTATGAATTACAGGAGGATTAATCATAAACGGTAAACTAAAAGACAGACCATAGAATATGCAAACTTTTTTCATCATATTGATCCTGGCATTTGGGTTTTTGATCACTTTTCAAATTGCAAAGGCGAGTGAATATGTTGCTGTTTTGCGGGGAGAAGAAAAGGCAAGAAAACAAACCAACCGGATAAATGCATTTTTATTATTGGCTTTCCTGGTAGCTGGTCTCATCGGGGTTTATTATTGCAATGAAAGACTAAAGGGAAAAATATTGGGTGAATCCGCCTCGATACAGGGAGATAAGATAGATACCATGCTCTACATCACCCTTGCCATTACCGGCATTGTTTTTTTCATAACTCAGATATTATTATTCTGGTTGGCGTTTAAATATCAGGAATCAGATAAAAGAAAAGCCTATTACTATCCTCACAATAATAAACTTGAAATTATTTGGACAGTAATTCCTGCTATTGCTCTGACAGCACTTGTAGGATTTGGGATTTATTATTGGTTTAAAATAACGGGCGATGCGCCGCAGGACTCTATGCAGGTTGAAGTAACAGGCAGCCAGTTTAAATGGGAATTCAGATACCCGGGCAGGGATGGTGTATTTGGTAAAAAGTATTATAAAAATATTGAGCCTGAAAAAAACCCGCTTGGCCAACTATGGGATGATCCATACAATCATGATGATATTATTGCAAATGCATTGCATATTGTGGTAAACAAACCGGTGAAGCTGATAATTAACTCAAAAGATGTTGTACATGATGTGGGATTAACCCAGTTCAGAATGAAAATGGATGCGGTTCCGGGCACACCAACGACCATGTGGTTCACACCAAAATTTACTACAAAACAGATGGTAGAAAAATCAGGGGATCCTGATTTTGTTTATGAATTATCGTGCGACCAGATGTGTGGTAAAGGACATTTTGGAATGCGGGGAGTAGTCATCGTTGAAACACAGGAAGAATTTGACAGGTGGGTCATTTCACAAAAGCCGCAATATATGGCGGCACATCCGGAACAGGCTCCTCAAAAAACACAACCGGCAGACACAACAAAAGTTGTTGCTGCTAGTTTGAAAAAATAATTTTTAGAGAACGAGTTCTCTTTTAAAAAAAGAATTATGAGTAACGACCCAAATCTTCATGGTCAGCCTGAAATTGTGACGGGACATGAAATACATCATGATGAACACCATGTACACCATCATCAGGAAACGTTTATCACTAAATACATTTTTAGCCAGGACCATAAAACCATCGGTAAACAATTTTTGATCACCGGAATTGCATGGGCAGTTATCGGCGGTTTATTTTCTGTTTTGTTTCGCCTGCAATTGGGTTTTCCTGATCAAACTTTTCCTATTCTTGAAACATTTTTTGGTCACTATGCAAAAGGTGGCCAGATTCAACCGGAATTTTATTATGCATTGATCACCATGCATGGAACAGTATTGGTATTTTTTGTATTAACAGCGGGGCTCAGCGGTACGTTTGCCAATCTTCTTATTCCCCTGCAATGTGGCGCCAGAGATATGGCATCTCCATTTCTTAATATGTTATCCTATTGGTTCTTTTTTATGGCCAGTGTGGTAATGGTGTCTTCATTATTCGTAAGTACGGGCCCGGCAAGTGGTGGGTGGACAATGTATCCTCCTCTAAGTGCTTTAGGTGATGCAAACCCGGGATCAAAATTCGGAACTGATCTATGGTTAATTGCTATGGCTTTGTTCGTAGTGTCTTCCTTACTTGGAGGGTTGAATTATATTTCGACCATTTTGAACATGCGAACAAAGGGTATGAGCATGACGCGTCTGCCGCTTACCATCTGGGCTATATTTTTTACAGCCATATTGGGAGTATTATCATTTCCTGTATTACTCTCAGGATTT
>WNFX01005789.1_pt1 | contig 11872 bp, 11 predicted proteins | sample 5400111 | NCBI WGS metagenome assembly WNFX01 (sample SAMN13153363, study PRJNA577476) | soil metagenome | isolation source: 40 cm soil or saprolite under grassland replicate 1 | place: USA:California | collected 2016-06-15
CGAGCGGCTTCAGATCCACGTGCTCGAGCCTGCCCCGTTCGTTCTCCCAGCTCGCGCGCCAGGTGCCGGTCATGGCGATGAAAGTCTCGTTGGTGTCGTGGTTGTGCAGCATCGGGCCCTTGCCTGGCAGCGCGCGGCAATAGCCCAAGTTGAAACCTTCTGAGATCTTGATCGCCGCGAGGCGCGCGGCAATGTCGCCTACCGGTGACTGCTTGCCGTTCTTCTCCACCCTGGGCGGCTGGAAGCCGATGACGTTGTAGAGGATGCGTTCGCAGCCGGGCATCTTCGAATCGGGCAGCCCGCCGTCCGTGCCTTTCAATTTCTTGAAGCGCGCGACGCGCTTCATCATCGCCTTGCGCGATATGCCGCGGCGCGGCAGCGTCTCTTTGTATTCCATGATTCCCTCCTACCTGATGTTGCATAATAACTCCTGGAGGAGGAGGCATGAAAGCACCGCGCTTTGCCTACGCGAGACCCGCGTCGCTCGCCGAAGCGCTCGCGCTGCTCGCCGAGTACAAGGACGACGCGCGCGTGCTCGCAGGCGGCCAGAGCCTCGTGCCGATGATGAACTTCCGCGTCGCGGCGCCGAAAGTTCTCGTCGACATCAACCGCATCGCAGGGCTCTCCGGAATCAAGGTCGCGAAGAATCACCTCCGCATCGGAGCGCTCACGCGTCACGTCGAGATCGAGCGCTCGGCCGAGATTGCGCGCCATCTGCCGCTTATCGCAGCGGCGATGCCGCACATCGCGCACCCGGCGATCCGCAACCGCGGCACCTTCGGCGGGAGCTGCGCGCTGGCGGATCCCGCCGCGGAGCTGCCGGCCTGCGCGCTCGCACTCGGTGCGACCTTCATCGCCGCGGGAAAGAAAGGCGAGCGCCGCATCGCCGCCCAGGATTTCTTCAAGGGCCTCTACGCCACCGCCCTCAAGGCGGGCGAGCTCCTGGTCGCCGCGGAATTCCCGCTCGCGAAACCCGGCTACGTCTCGGCGTTCGGCGAGCTCGCGCGCCGCCACGGCGACTACGCGATGGTGGGTGTCGCCGCGCACGGATCCACCGCGGGCGGGAAATTTTCCGATATGCGCGTCGCCTTGTTCGGAGTGGGCGACCGGCCTTTGCGCGCGCCGGGATTCGAGAAGGCCCTCGAAGGACAATCCGCCATCGACGTTGCCCTGGCGAAGCTCGATGACGACCTAGCGCCTCGCGGTGACCTGCATGCCTCGGCTGCGACCAAGCTCCACCTCGCCAAGGTCCTCGCGGGCCGCGTGCTCAGACAGCTTCTCCCATGAACGCGCCGCTCGAAACCGTCGAGATCTCTCTCACCGTGAACGGCGAGCGAGTGAAGCGCAGCGTGCCCGCGCGGCTCAACCTCGCCGACTTCCTCAGGAACGAGCTCGAGCTCACCGGCACCCACGTCGGCTGCGAGCACGGCGTGTGCGGCGCCTGCACGGTGCGCGTCGACGGCGAAATCGTGCGCTCGTGCCTCATGTTCGCCGCTCAAGCCGACGGATGCACGGTAGACACGATCGAAGGCCTCTCGGACTCGCGCGAGATCGAGGAGCTGCAGAGCGCGTTCGTGCTCACCAACGCGCTGCAATGCGGGTTTTGCACGCCGGGCGTCCTCATGGCGGCGCAGGCGCTCCTGCGCGACGAGACCAACCCCACGCGCGAGCGCATCCGCGAATATCTCTCCGGCAACTACTGCCGCTGCACCGGCTACCAGGCGATCGTCGATGCGATCGAGGCGGTGGCGAAGGCCCGCCACGCGAGGAGCGCGCGGTGAAACGACCGCTCACCGCGCTGGCGGCTCTCGCCTTTGCCGTCTTGCCCGCATCCGCCCAGGACTATCCCGCGAAGCCGCTGCGCCTGATCGTGCCGCTCGCCGCCGGCGGCATCGCCGACAATCTCGCGCGCACGCTCGGACAGAAAATCACGGAAGCGACCAAGCAGCCGGTGATCGTCGACAACCGGCCCGGCGCCGCGGGGATCATCGGCACCGAGCTCGCCGCCAGGGCGCCGGCCGACGGCTACACGATTTTCATGGGCGGCCCGGGCCCGCTCACGGTGCTGCCCTACCTGCGCTCGAATCTTCCCTTCGACCCGGTGAAGGACTTCGTCGCTATCATCAACATCGTCACCTTCGCCAACCTGCTCGTCGTCCATCCGTCGGTGCCGGCGAATTCGCTCGCCGAGCTGATTGCGCTCGCGAGGGCTAAACCCGGAATGCTTTCCTTCGCTTCGCAGGGCACGGCGAGCTCCGGCCACATGGTGGGCGAGCAGTTCAAGCTGGTCGCCGAGCTGGACATCGTTCACATTCCGTACAAGGGCGCCGCGCCCGCGGTACAGGACCTCGTCGGCGGGCAGGTTTCGATGATGTTCGACAGCGTGCTCGTCTCGATGCCGCACGTGCGCGCGGGCAGGCTGCGCGCGCTCGCGATCACCTCGCGGGAGCGCAATCCCGGCGCGCCGGAAGTGCCGACGATGGCCGAAGCCGGCCTGCCGGGCCTCGAAGCGGGCGTATGGTTCGGCCTGTTCGCTCCCGCGGGAACGCCGCGGCCCGTCGTCGACTGGTGGAACCGCGAGACGCGGCGCATCTTCTCGGAGCCCGAGCTGCGCAACCGCATGGTCATGCAGGGCGCCACCCTCGACCTCGGCTCTCCCGAAAAATTTGCGGCGCTTATGGCTTCCGACTCCGAGCGCTGGGGCCGGGTCATCAAAAGCGCGGGGATCAAAGGCGAATGAACGAGTTCGACGAAACGGCTAAGACGCTAGCCTTCGACGCGCCGAACAGCTATGTCGGGCGCTCGGTGACGCGCCCGAACGCGCGGCGACTCGCCCAGGGGAGAGGCCAGTACGTCGACGACATCGTGCTGCCGCGCATGCTGCACGTCGCCTACGTGCGCTCGCCGCACGCGCACGCGCGGATCATGAGGATTGCGAGCAAGAAGGCTCTAGCGATGCCCGGCGTGGTCCGCATCGTCACCGGCGCGGAGATCGCGATGGTGTGCAAGCCCTACGTCGGCGTGCTCACGCACCTCGCGGGAATGCGCTCGCCGCCGCAGTACCCGCTCGCCATCGACGTCGCGCGCTGGCAGGGCGAGCCGGTGGTCGCGGTGGTCGCGCATTCGCGCGCCGAGGCCGAGGACGCCGTCGACGCGGTGGAAATTCAGTACGAGACCCTGCCCGCGGCGCTCGATGCGGAGCGCGCGCTCGATCCGTCCGAGCCGAAGATCCACAAGGAGCTCGACAGCAACCTGTGCTTCCAGAGGATCGTGGACACGGGCGGCGTCGACGCCGCGATAAAGGGCGCGCACCTCGTCGTCGAGGACACGATCCGCTTCGGCCGCCACACCGGCGTCACCATGGAGCCGCGCGCCATCCTCGCCGACTACAACCGCGCGGAGGAGAGCATGACCGTGTATCACTGCGGGCAGTCGCCGCACATGATGCAGGGGATCATCGCGAGCAGGCTGTCGCTCGACGAGCACCGCGTGCGCATCGTCGCGCGCGACGTCGGCGGCTCATTCGGAATCAAGATCCACACCTACGGCGACGAGATCGCCGCCTGCGCGCTCTCGCTCATGCTCGGGCGCCCGGTGAAGTTCGCCGCCGACCGCTACGAGTCCTTCCTCTCGGACATCCACGCGCGCGACCACCGCGTGAAGGCGAAGCTCGCCGTCGACCGCGACGGCAACATCACCGCCCTCGACATCGACGACCTCACCGGCGTCGGCCCGTATTCGATGTTCCCGCGCTCATCCGGGGTCGAGTGCAACCAGATCCTCAACCTCACCGGCGGGCCCTACAAGCACAAGGAGTACCGTGCGAAGGGGACGGTCGTGTTCCAGAACAAGAACATGATGTGCCAGTACCGCGCTGTGGGCCATCCGATCGCGGTCGCGGTGGCGGAGCACATGGTCGACCAGGCGGCGGCGAAGCTGGGAATCGATCCGGCCGAAATGAGGAAGAGGAACCTCATTCCCGACGACGCCTATCCCTGCAAGTCGGCTTCAGGCATGCGCTTCGAGGCGCTGTCGCATCAGCAGTGCCTGGACAAGCTGCTCGCGCTGATGAAGTACGACGAATTGCGCCGCGAACAGGCCGATCTCAGAAAAAAAGGAATCTACCGCGGCATCGGGCTCTCCTCGTTCATCGAGGTCACCAACCCGAGCCCGATGTTCTACGGCGTGGGCGGTGCGAGGATCGCGGCCCAGGACGGCTGCACCATCAAGCTGGACGCGAGCGGGGCCATCGTCGCCGCGACCGGCGTCACCGAGCAGGGGCAGGGAACGGAGACGATCATGGCGCAGATCGCGGCGACCGCGCTCGGGGTCGAGATGAGCTGCGTGAAGGTGCTCACCGGCGACACCGACAAGGTGCCTTACGGCGGCGGCACCTGGGCTTCGCGCGCCGCGGGAATCGGCGGGGAAGCGGTGCTCCAGGCGGGGCTCGCGCTGAAGGCGAACATCCTCGAAGCGGGCGCGGTGATCCTCAAAGCGAGCCCTCAAGAACTCGACATCGTCGACGGCAAAGTGGTGAAGAAGGGAACCGAGCAGGGCATCACGCTCGCCGAGCTCGCGCGCATCTGCTACTACCGCGGCAACGAGCTCCCGATCGAGTTCCAGCCGGAGCTCGTCGTCACGCGCCACTACCGCGTCAAGGACTACGCTTTCGTCTTCAGCAACGGCGCCCAAGGGTGCTCTCTGGAGGTGGACACCGACACCGGCTTCGTGAAGCTCCTCAAGATGTGGTGCGTGGACGACTGCGGCCGCGTCATCAACCCGAAGCTCGTGGAGGAGCAGGCGCGCGGCGGCATCGTGCAGGGAATCGGCGGCGCGCTCTACGAGCACTGTCTCTACGACGAACGCGGGCAGCTCCTGAACGCGACCATGGCCGACTACCTCGTTCCGATGGCCGCGGAGATGCCCGACATCGAGTGCGCGCACGTCGAGACGCCGACGAAGACCTCCATGCTCGGCGCGAAGGGCGCGGGCGAAGCGGGCACGGGCGGCGCGCCGGCCGCGATCATGAACGCGGTGAACGACGCGCTGCGCGCGCTCGGGGCCCAGGTCACGAGCCAGCCGATCACGCCGGAAGTGGTGCTGCGCGCGCTCGGAAAAACATAATCGCATTCCGGAAAGGAGCCCCTCATGCGAAACGGAAAAGCACTAGTGTTGGCCATCGCCGCGGCGCTCGTCGCGACCGGCTGCGCGCAATCGCCCACGCGCGAAGGCGGCTACGCGGTCGACGCCGCCTGGCCCAAGCCCCTGCCGAACAACTGGACCCTGGGTCAGGTCGCCGGAATCGCGGTCGATGCGCGCGATCACGTGTGGCTGATCCACCGTCCGAGGACGCTGATCGACGAGGAGAAGGGCGCTGCGCTCTCACCGCCCCGCGCGAAATGCTGCGTGGCGGCGCCGCCGGTGATCGAGTTCGACGGCGAAGGCAATCTGCTGCGCGCCTGGGGCGGGCCGGGCGCGGGCTACGAATGGTTCGAGAACGAGCACGGCATCACCATCGACACCCAGGGCAACGTCTGGGTCGGCGGCAACGACCCCAAGGACCACCAGCTCATCAAGTTCACGCCCGACGGGAAATTCCTGATGCAGGTCGGGCGCGCCGGGCAGACGGGCGGCAGCAATTCCACGACCCTGCTCGGCCGCCCCGCCCACATGGAGATCGACGCGGCTACGAACGAGCTCTACATCGCCGACGGCTACGGCAACAAGCGCGTGATCGTGCTCGACGCCGCGAGCGGCGTGTACAAGCGCCACTGGGGCGCCTACGGCAAGGCGCCGAGCGACGAGAAGCTCCCCCTGTACAACCCGCAGTCGCCGCAGTTCGCGAACCCGGTGCACTGCGTGCGCCTGTCGAACGACGGCCTGGTCTACGTCTGCGACCGCGCCAACAACCGCGTGCAGGTGTTCAGGAAGGACGGAACCTTCGTGAAGCAGTTCACCTTCGAGGAGAAGTCGCTCGGCTCGGGCTCCTCCTTCGACCTCGTGTTCTCGAACGACGCGCAGCAGGAATATTTCTACCTCGCCGACGGCACCAACGACCAGGTGCTCACCGTCGAGCGCGAGTCGGGCCGCGTGGTCAATTCATTCGGCCGCCCCGGCCGCTACGCCGGCCAGTTCCTGGTGCTGCACAACATCGGCATCGATTCGAAGGGCAACCTGTATACGTCCGAGGTCGGCAGCGGCAAGCGCGCGCAGAAATTCAGGCCGGCGAATTGATCGACGCTACGCCCGACTCACTTCGAAAACACGAAGGACAGCACCGCGCAGATCACGGCGAGCCAGAACGCGGTGTGCTCGATGTGAACCCACAGCTTCGCGGGGAGTAGCGCGGTGTCCCAGGGACCGATTTTTGCCCTGAGAAAATCCTCGGCGCCGTTGCTCTTGGATTGGATGACGCTGCTGGCGATGACCCCGGCCGCGATTCCGGCCACCAGGAAGAGAGCCACGGCGAGCCAGGCGAGCGCCGGATGCAGTACGGGTAAAACGTCCTTTCTGCCGATTTTCGACGTGGCGAGGGTGATGTAAGCCGAGGTGAGGATAAGACAAAGCCCGATGTGAAACTTCGTGTGGTCGTACAAGAGCTCCAGTTTTTTCAGGTTGGCTTCCACTTCGTCCTCCTTGTCGCGTTATTTGAACCTCCCGGAAACAGATTACTAGCTCGGACACCGACTTGGCAATGCACCGCACGGCGGTCGTCAATCTACCAGAGCGCGCCCGTCACCCGCGCAACGACCGCGTCAGCGTCGGCGGGAAGCGAGTCGCCGCGCCAGGCGACGTGGCCGTCGGGCCTGACGAGCACCAGTTTTTTTTCGTAAGCCGAACACACCGCAGGCTCATCGATAGCCGCGACTTCGAACGGAGCGCCGCAGCGCCGGGCTGCCTCCTCGAAGGGCGCGACGTCCGGAGCGTCCCGCGAAAGGCGCAGCATCACGTAGGCTTTCCCGAAAAGGTCGAGAGTCGAGCGCCCGCCGGCGAGCCGCACATGCGGCGCGCGCGCCCCTGGGAAGGACGTCTGCACGTACTCGGTGACGCTCATCGGGGGCGGCTCGCCTCCGTCCGGGCAGACGAGGGGCGAGCCCTCGTAGCGGTAGCCCATTGCGATGCCGTCGGAGAGGAGCTCGCGGCTCGTGCTCTTGACGATCTCCTCGCCCAGCTTCTCGCGCGCCGCCTCGCCCGCGGGAGTGGCTTCGACGAGCTCCGGGATGGGAGCGAAGCTGCGCAGCTGGAAGTTGCGCGTCGCTTCCTCCACGTTGCGCAGCGCGACCGGACGCCGCTCGGCGTCGTAGCTCTCGAGCAGCCTCGGCCCCGCCCAGCCCTCGATCGCTGCCGCGAGCTTCCAGCCGAGGTCCACCGCGTCGCCGATCCCGGTGTTCATGCCGTAGCCCCCGGTCGGCGTGTTCTGGTGCGCGCAGTCGCCTGCGAGAAAAACACGGCCGTGGCGGTAGGCCGCGGTCACGAGCTTCCTTCTCACCCAGGGGCTGATGGCGATCAGCTCGTAGGGAAATTCCACGCCGACGATGCGCGTGAGAATGTCCTCGTGATCGACAGCCTCCGCCGCCGCGTGTTCTTTCGCGCCGCCGTGCAGCGTCACGCGCCACAGGTCGCCGCCGTTGAGCGAATTGAGCGTCGCCCACACGCCTGTGGGCCCGACGATGAAATGCAGCACGCCTTTGCCCTTGTCGTGGTAGTCCCAGAGGTTCCTCGCGCGGAAGTAGATGCTGAGCGGCGCGCCGAGCACGTCTCCCTCGTTCTCGTCGACGCCGAGGATGCGCCGGATCGGGCTGCGGCCGCCGCAGCAGGCGGCGAGGTACGCCGAGCGTATGCTGTGCGACTCACCCGTCGTCATATCGGTGATGCCGGAAGTCACGCCGTCTGCGTCCTGCACGAGGGAGTCGAAGCGCCAGCGATAACGAAGCCTTACGTTGGAAAAGCCCTCGGCGCGCTCGCGCAGCACTGGATCGAACCAGATCTGGTTGCAGCGCTGCGGCGGCTCGGGGGTGAAGGCGATCTGCCTCCCGCTGCCGTGCTGCGGGCGCTCGATGCGCGCGATCAGGTGGCCGCGCAGGCTCGTCAGGTACATCGCCGTGTGCGGATAATCGGGCGGCGTTCCGGCCTCCTTCACGCGAGCCGCGATTCCCCAGCGGCGGCAGAATTCCATGGTGCGGGAGTTGACGAGGTTGGCGCGGGGATGGGTCTTGTAGCCGTCGCGCTCGAGCTCGTCGACGAGCAGGCATTCCACACCGCGCCAGCCGAGGTCCAGGGCGAGCGCGAGGCCCACCGGGCCGCCGCCGACGACGAGGACGGGAGTTTCGATATTCACGGTTGCCCGTTTAAGATACGCCGATGGGGCTTCCGCGCGCTACGGCACTGGTCTTCGGCCTGCTTCTCGCCGCCGCGGCGCACGCCCAGCCGATTTTCCCCTGGCGCCCCGTCACCCTGGTACTCCCCTCCGCACCCGGAGATCCGACCGACCTGATAGCGAGAGTGCTGCAGCCGAAGATGTCGGAGCGCCTCGGCCAGCCATTCGTCGTGGAGAACCGGCCGGGCGGCTCCGCCGTGATCGCCTCCAACGCCGTCGCCAAGGCGCCGGCCGACGGCCACACGCTGCTCCTCGCCCTCTCCGCGCACTCGATCAACCCGATCGCCCTGAGAGAACTGCCTTACGACACCTTCCGCGATTTCGCCCCCGTCACGCTGCTCGCGCGCTTCGCCCTCATCATCGGCGCGAACTCAGGCGTGAAAGGGTCGGACCTGCGCGAATTCGTCGCCGCGGCGAAAGGGCGGGGAAACGTCAACTTCGCATCGCCCGGCGCGGGTACGCTGAGCTTCCTCGTCGGCGAGGAGATCAGCCGGCGTTCGGGCCTTGAAGCGGTCCACCTCGCGTTCAAGGGCGGCGCGCCGGCGGTCCAGGCGATGCTCGCGAACCAGGCGCAATACGGCGCGCTGCCGCTCAACCTGATGGGCGCGCATTTTCAATCGGGCAAGCTGAAGCCGCTCGCCATCACCTCGGCGAAACGCGCGCCGCAGCTGCCCGGCGTCCCCACCGTGGCGGAATCCGGATTCCCCGGGTTCGAGGCGTACAACTGGGTCGGCGTGTTCGCGCCCGCAGCAACGCCGCCCGCCGCAGTCGAAAAGCTGAACCGGGAGTTCGCCGCCGCGCTGCGCGAGCCCGACGTGCTGCAGAAGCTGGGTGCGGTCGGGTTCGAGATCGTCGGCTCGGCACCGCAGGAACTCGATCGGTTCGTGCGCAGGGAATTCGAGCATTGGGACAGGTTCGTGCGCGAGTACAACGTGAAGTTCGACTAGTATCCCAGCTCTTCCCCGATCATCACCACGCAGATCCGCCCGGCGATCCTCTCGTTCTCGATGATGAGAACTTTTCCGCACTGCCGGTCAGCCCCGCGGCACGCGGCGTTGTCGCAGCGCCCGGTGAGGGCGCAGGGCGTGTTCGCGCCCAGGTGGCGGCACTCCTCGACCGCGGCGCGGTTCCTCAGCCGTTCGAACGCCGCGGCGATGTCGGGAACGATCTTGTTGACGCCCGCGACGAGGAAGAGTTTCCCCGCGCCGTACGCGTAGGCGGCCACGCGGTTGCCGCCTCCGTCTGCATTGAGAATCTCGCCCGAAGCGGTGACGGCGTTGATGCCGCCGACGAAGTAGTCCGCCGTCCCGGCGCGGCGGCGCACGCGAATGCGCTCGTCGGGATCGGCGATCGCCGCGATCCCCGGGCGCAGCCAGTCGTAAGGCCCGGCCTCGAGCGCGTCGAGAAACCCGATCTGCTCGAGCGTCGTCGAGCCGCCGTTCATCACCGTCGCGCCGGCCGGGATGCGCGAGAGCAGAAAGGCGAGGGCGGATGCGCCGTCCGCGCAATACTCGAGGGCGATTCCGCGCCGCGCCAGCTCGCGCTCGAGCGCGGCGACCGCGCGGGGCATGCCCTCGTTCCGGGCGGGCGGCCGGATGGGCGCGTCCATCAGTCGCCCTCCTTCACGGCCCGGCCGCCGAGAAAGAGGCTCGAGAAGAGCCCGTCCCACTTGTCGCCTTCGTCCAGGGCGAGCTCCGGATCGACGATCTCGTACTTGAACTTGTTGAGCGGGCTGTCCACCAGCCTGCTGGTGGGGACGCGATTTCCGGCTTTCAGGATCTCCTGGCCTTCTTTCGAGAGCACGAACTCCGCGAAAAGCAGCGCCGCGTGCGGGTGCGGTGCGTAGCGCGACAAGCCGACCGCGGCGGCCTGGCCGAACGCCGGCTGCAGCGGCCTCCACTCGACCGGCGCGCCCTTCGACTTCAAGGTCTCGATGTTGTTGTTGTACGCGGTGAGGAAGAACGCGACCTCGCCCGAGGCGACGAGCTGCGCGGTGTGGATGTGGCCGTGGCGAATTTCCGGCTTCATGGCCGCGAGCTTCCTGAAATAGGCGATGCCCTTCGCCTCGCCCATCGCCTTCGCCACTGCCGCGAACCAGAGCACGTCGGTTCCCTCGATCGTGATCCTTCCGGTCCATCGCGGCTGCAGCAGGTCCGCGTAGGTCGCCGGCAACTCCTCGCGCCTGACGAGCTTGGTGTTGTAGCCCATCACGAAGAACGCGAAGCGGTCGGCGACGTACTGCCTGTGGCCGCGGGGAAAGGCCTCCGGCACGATGTCGCGCAGCACCGGAGTGTGGAAATCCTCGAGCAGGCGCTCGCGGTAGAGCGCCTCGACCCGGTGCGAGCTGGTCTCGAACAGGTCGGCCTCGTGGCGCCGCGCGCGCGCTTCGGCCACGGCGCGGCTGACGATCTTTTCGGCCGACCCGCGCCAATGGTTGACCCGAACCCCGTACTTCCGCTCGAACGCGGTGGCGAGCGCCTTGCCGTCGGCGACCGTCATCGTGCTGTAGAAGAGGACCTGGCCCTCCTTCTTCGCGCCTTCGACGAGGCGCTTGTCGCGGTCGGCGCCCTGGTACATGTAGATGTCCCGGTTGGATGCGGTCTGCGCGAAGGCGGGCGCCGCAAGGCAGGCGAGCGCGGCGGCGAGGCAGGGCAGACGCTTCATGAAGGAACGAAGTGCAATCGCGGCGCTCGACAAATTGCCGATATTACGGTGTACATTATCGGCGCTGTCAAACCGGCCGGAACCCATCGTTCTTCCAAGCGGAACACGCAATCCACCGCGGGAGCAACACACCATGAGCGACCCCTTCATCCCCATCCGCATACGCAAGATCGGCCACGTCGGCCTCTACTGCCGCGACCTCGCGAAAATGGTCGATTTCTACACGCGCCTGCTCGGCTTCAAGGTCTCCGACGTCAACGAGAAAGGGATGACGTTCCTGCGTTTCGGCGGCGACCACCACAGTTTCGTGCTGGCCCAGATGTCCGCCGAGGAGCAGAAAAAAGGCGCGGGCGCGACGCTCCTCCAGCAGATCGCGATGGAGGTCGCGAGCCTCGATGCGCTGAAACGCATCCGCAAGTACCTCCTTTCGCAGGGAGTGAACGTCCGCGGCAAGATCAAGCACGAAGGGCCGGGCAACGATTACACCTTCGACTTCGACGATCCGGAAGGGAACCGCCTGCAGTTCTTCAGCGACATGGACCGCATCGGCTGGGACGGAAAGAGCCGGCCGAAGGGCGAGTGGAAGCGCTTCGAGGTCGACGACTAGTGCGTGATGCCTCTGATTGATGCGATTCAGGTTTTAGACCTTCCCTCGTGATGGCTCTGATTGATGCCGTTCAGGTTCTAGACCCTCCCTAGTTGAGCCATTTCTCGACGGTCTTCGATGGAGCCGCCGGGCGGATGAGTAGGACGGTCGTCGAAACCCGCAGTTCGAGCTCAGCGGGCTCGTTGACCGGGACGAAGGCGGCCGAGCCGTATTCGACGTCGAGG
>WNFX01007269.1_pt1 | contig 11872 bp, 5 predicted proteins | sample 5400111 | NCBI WGS metagenome assembly WNFX01 (sample SAMN13153363, study PRJNA577476) | soil metagenome | isolation source: 40 cm soil or saprolite under grassland replicate 1 | place: USA:California | collected 2016-06-15
GCAATCAGTCGTTCGGCATACTGCTGGTACAGCTCAATTGCCTCGCGAGGTCGCGTCTCCTCGGCGGCCCTGGCGACCTCCAGGGTGATGTTGCTGTATCCGTAATAGCCGTAGCTCTCAATATAGGTATAGCCATAACGATCCTTTTTAACAGTGCCTTTCAGTAGTTGTAGGGCATGGTCGATGTCACCTTCATCCAGCGAGATTTGGATCAAGAGCGTGGTGTTCCTGGCTTGTTCAAGGAAAGCAAGTAACTCTGGTCGTACAATCTCCCAGCTGCCAAGTTGCCTGGCAAGATCGCGTAACTCCTGGTAGCGTCTGAGATTGGGCTGTGTGCAGAACAACGTTTCGACTATTTCTAATTCGGCATTGTGATTGCCCCTGGTCTGATAGTATTTTTGGAGCCATTCCAGGACGCGCCAATCTGGTTTTTCTTCGTCCGCTCGACCCACCTGACTGCGCAGCAAGAGACCCGACGTAGCGTAAGCGGGACGGATAGGTGCTGAGATACGTGCCCTCACCAGGCGCTCGGCTACAGCATCCTGTCCATGTTGAATGAAGAGGTTGGCCAGCCCCAGGAGTGCATAATCGTCAACCTGTTGCACTTCTTTTGCAGCTTCGTCAATGCGTCCAAGCGATAGCAGCCGATCAATCAGGTCAGAGGTGCGACCTGTCTCGCGGCAGATTCGTAGATAAGTTTCATCGTCGAGGGTATCTTTCTCCAGGTCCAGCAAGAACTTGCCATATGCTTTGCGCTGGGAGCCACTAACCTCTTCCTCTTCATCGGTAAGCACATCGCGAATCCACGTCGCGATAGTCTGTCGTTCCAGTGGCGTTGTGTATTTGACGAGCTGCTCCGCTGCGCTGGTAGTAAAGCCAAGGCTGTTGCCTGCACGCAAGTCGTGCTGGTAGATCTCAAAAAGCACCTCTATGATCTTCTCACGTGCTACCCTATCGGCCTGTTCATCAGCAAGACAGTTGCCCAGCTCCTCAATACACTCTCCGACAAGTTCGTCTAATCCCTCCTCTTCTGGATAATACCCCTCTTCTTCATAGTAGTCGTCGTATTCGGCCTCCTCATCGAAGTAGAGGTGGGATTGCTCGAATATCTCCGTCACCAGTGTTTCATAGATTGTTGCCGCCTCAAGATAGTCTCGTTGCTGTGCAAGACTATCGGCCGTCTTTTTCACTGCGAGCAGTTCCTGGGTAATGCGTGGTGTATCGCGTTCAAAAGCGTCGGCTACCAGGCGACGATAGGTAGCCGGGTTCACGGAGAGAATCTTCTGAGCGGGACGGATGAGGTAGCCGTCTGGGTGGCGCACCCAGAACTGGCGCATGTGCCAGGGGTATTCGGCAAGTGGGCGCACGATATCTGCTTGAGCTTGCTGAGCCTGGCGATAGACTGCGTCAACGTTCTCTACAAGGAGGACAATCTCAACGCCGCTGCCACGTTGTCCCGGCGGGAGAAGGCGACTGCGCTCTATCTCCCAGTATGGCGAGTCGTCTGCTGCAAGTTGAATAGAGGTCTCCCCGTGAGACAACTCAGCATATTCGTTTGCGTCGCGAGCTACGACACGAAAGCCCAGGACATTCTCAAACCATTGAATTGATTGCTCGAAGTCGCTCACGCAAATCTCAACCCAGCTTGTTTTAGTCATGGTTCAGCAAAATTTCATCCAACGCTCCAATCAGAAAATCCGCATTCTCCTCTGTAAACACCATCGGTGGCTTAATCTTCAGCACATTATGGAATGGCCCATCGGTGCTCAGCAGAATACCACGCTCCCGCATGCGGTTCGCAATATACGATGCCTGTGCCGGCGCAGGATCCAAAGACTCACGATCCAATACTAACTCTATGCCTATGAAGAGTCCAAGTCCTCGCACGTCACCTATCAGAGCGTGCTTTTCCATCAAGACCCTCAACCTGTTCATTAAGTACCTGCCCACCTGTAGTGCGTTCTCTTGCAAGCGTTCCTCTTCTATGACATCAAGCACCGCTAACCCAATCGCACAAGACACCGGATTGCCGCCGAATGTATTGAAGTACTCCATGCCGTTGTTGAACGATGCCGCAATCTCAGGCGTCGTCACGACTGCCGCCAACGGGTGCCCGTTGCCAATCGGCTTGCCCATCGTCACGATATCGGGTACAACACCTTGTGTCTCGAACCCCCAGAAGTGCGTGCCGACCCGCCCAAAGCCTACCTGTACCTCGTCGGCAATACACACACCGCCCGCGTTTCGCACATAACGATACGCCTCCTTCAAGTAATGCTCAGGCAGCACAATTTGCCCGCCGCAGCCCAGCAGTGATTCGCAGATGAATGCTGCCACGTTACTCTGGTTCTCCTCTATCTCCAGGATGGCTTTCTCAACATATTGTGCGTACTTCTCACCCGCATGTGGGTCGTTTCTTTTATACTCACCACGGTAGACATCAGGAATAGGCACTTTGTGGACATACGGAGGTGCCCCCATGCCTCCTGGCCCATCGAACTTATAGGGGCTGATCTCGACGAGGCTTGTTGTATTGCCATGATACGCGGCATCAATCACGATCATGTCTTTTTGCCTAGTATGCGTACGCGCGAGTCGCAGTGCCAGCTCATTTGCCTCGCTCCCCGAACATACAAAGAAGCACACGCTTAAAGGCTCAGGTAATGTTGCGCAGAGACGTTCAGCGTAGCGTACAAGATTATCGTGCAGATAACGCGTATTGGTGTTGAGCACCGCCATTTGCTCCTGCCCTGCCCTGACCACATGCGGGTGACAGTGACCAACATGGCTCACATTGTTGACTGAATCCAGGTAAGCGCGACCATCCTCGTCGTACAGGTATTGCATTGAACCCCGTACAATCTTGAGTGGTTTCAGGTAGGAAATGCTCAAAGATTTGCTGATATGCTCTGCTCTCTCCCTGCGAATCTCCTCTATACTCAGGCCATCCACAGGAAACATCTCCTTCGGGATACCCACAATCAGATTCGGGTCAGGACTTAAGCTCAGCCAGATTTCTCGCTGGCTGGGTCTTGCCACACCGGGGAATTCGCCCACTCTGTCGAGCAGGTCGGTGATAATTTGAAAATGCAAGTGCGGTGGCCACCCGCCGTTAACCGGATAGTTACCGATCTTGCAGAATGGCGTCCCCTGGGCGATGTGCTTGCCTTCGTAGAGACCATCAAGCGAATCTGCGCTCAGGTGGCCATACAATGTGAAGAAAGTCAGTGGCCTATCCTTGTCACCGACGGTGTGTTGCAGAATGATCGTCGGGCCATAATCGAGCGGTACGTCGTTATTGCGGAAGCTATGAACAATCCCGTCCAGCGGCGCCAGGACTGGCGAACCGGCCTCCATGAATAGATCGAGGCCAATATGCACCGTGCGCCATTCAGGACCATCGTTGCCTTCCAACTTGTACTGGTCACCGGTGTAAATCGGGCGTACCTCGTTGTATCTACCCGTGCCCACACTGCTGTTCGCAGCTCTCATTCTATCAAAGAGATGACGCGTGAACACTTCGACATTGGATAGCTCTACCAGGTTGCCGAGTTCCCGGCTCCCCATGCTCAAATCGAAGATGACGTTCTTCGCAACGCGCAGGTCAGGTTCAACCACTCGGCTCATCGTATCAGCGTTGTTTTCCAACCATGCGACGAGCGAGTTGCTAGCCGGGAAAGGTGGCAAGCGGCAGGCATGGCGAAATGTATAGTGAGCCAGTCTCGGATGAATGTTTATGAGTTGTTCAAGTAATGCCCAGGCGGGTTGTTCACTGATCATCAGATAATCATTCTGTGGTTCAACCTTCTGCTGGTATGCCGAGTTAACCACGCTGATGCATAGCCTCGCACAAATCAATTGGTAGAGAACCTCAATTTCCGACTCGCTGAGTGGGAATGCTTCGTGATAGCCTGCGACGACATGCACGGCTACCGCGAGTGGATCGGCTTTGTTCAGCATTGCATATGCTGCGGCAATGGCGAGTTCGCAGACTGTATATGTGTACACCATGTCGCCATAGTCAACTACGCTGACGACCTGCCTGGATCCTCCATCAGCAAGATTTACCAGCACATTGTAATCGTTGGCATCGTTATGAATGACACTCATGCGTAATATAGGTGCCACCGGCAGCACCTGCGCCTCGAACTGCGAGAGAAAGTGCTTAACGATGGCACGTCGTTCGGGTTGTTCAATATACTGCAGGTAATCGCGGGTCCACAGTGTGCGCTGCAAGTCCCATCTCAATGTGCGATGCGCAGCAGAATGTGTGAATTCTTGTAATGCGCGATCCATTTTGCCTATCATGCTGCCAAGGCTATGCAATAATTCGGGCGTATGGGGTTTTGTTTCCGCCAGCACTTTACCAGGTATGAACGTAAGTAACCTCACGAAATGCTTCGTGCCGCAGGCACCAGTAACTGTTGCAATAGCCTCTCTTCTATTTGTAATGCTCACTTGAGGCAACAATAGCGAGGGATCATGCGCAGCCAGGCACTCAAGCGCTTTATTCTGCAAGTCAAGCGTGTCTCTTTTCTCCACTGCCGGCGCAATCTTCAGCACGAACTCTTGCCCTGCATGAGTCTTCAAGAGGAAGTTGCAATCGCGCTCGCCAGGCAACGTATGTGCCTCTGCGCGCAGACCATACAATTCGAGAGCAAGGCGCCTCGCTTCTTCTACGGTGAAAGCCGGTTGGTTATTGTTCAACATGAGGACACTCCTGCTAAGGATTACTACTTATCCATTCTTTACATATCTGTAGTATAATCGTTGCGTGATATGATCAGGAAGGGAGCAGTGAAATATGAATCCTCTCACTTTTAGCCCATGGGAGCGCGTACTGGCATTGCTTGCGGGAATCGTCAATCTGATTGTAGGACTGGGTTTCTTCTTTTTGCCCGAGCTACAAATTCCGCTCTGGCCTACAAGTATACCTGCTATTTTAGATCGTTTCATTGGCGCCATAATCATTGGTAATGGCGTTGGAGCACTCTGGCTCTCCACCGAAAAGGAATGGGCGCGTGTGCGTCCACTCGCTCTCGTGGCGCTGGTTTATGGAACGCTTGTTGCAGTCGCCTTGCTGTATCATTTGTTGTGGCTGAATGCCTCATCCGCTTTCTGGATTTACTTTTTGTTCGACGTACCTTTCTTACTTGTCTATTACGTCCTGTTCATTTATCATGATATTATTCCACGCCTATCAAAACAGAAAGCACAACCAGATATCGCGATTGTAGATGACCAAAAACAGTAATCCGTAATCATAGTAAGACTTTGCTGGCGAATGACATTAGGAATGGAAGAAGGCGAGAGAGCAAGGCGACTGAGGCAGGGCGACCACAAGGGTGCGCCCCTACTATGCTACGAATCGGCTCGCCAGGCCCGTCCATAGTAGGGGCGATGGCTTGTCCTCGCCCTGGGTGGGGTGGTCGCCCTCGATAGTCGAGTCTGTCTCGGAGATACCATGCAGGCACCTTTCGCAGATCCACTTTCCGGGTTAGAACAATTAACGCAATTCCTACCGTTAGTAGGACGAGAAACCGAAATGCAGGTTATTTGCTCGCTGCTGGACACTGTTGCGCTTGACAGGCCAGTAGGAGCGCGTGCCCTGACCATCAGTGGGGATATCGGGGTAGGCAAGTCTCGCTTGTTGGAAGAAATGTACATTCAAGGCAGAACACGCGGTTTTCGTGTACTTGAGGGAAGGACCTATGAATCTGGTGCCATGTTCCCCTACCTTCCTTTCATCGAAGCACTGCGTCCTGTCCTGCGCTCATCGTCCGTACAACAATTGCGTCGTTACGTAGGGCTAGATCATGAGGCGGATTCATCACTTCCCATAGATGACCCAATTTCCTTAACGGGCACTCCACTTGTGACGGCGCTGGCTCACCTCTTTCCTGAACTCCCCAGGATAGTGCATGTAACTATAACGCCGGAGATTCTTTCTCCCGAGCAAGAGAAGTTCCGGCTCTTTGATGCTATAGCGACTCTACTGGAATGCATGGCAATAGAACGCCCGGTGCTACTGGGAATTGATAACCTGCAATGGGCCGACAGCGCCAGTCTCGAATTGACAATGTATCTCACAGTGCGCTTGCATAAAAGCCATGTTGCTTTGGTAGGAGTCACACGTTTGCCTGGCACATTCAATGAGCGTGCTGGTTCGGGTGATAGCGTTGTCTCAGCAACCGCAAACCTTGCGGCTGCGCGAGCATTAGGCGAATTGATGCGCCAGGGCTTGCTGCTTTTCCTCCCACTTGGGCCGCTTAGTGCAGATGCTGCGGAGCAACACCTGCACGCGCTCCTTCCAGGGACCTTTTCCGAAGGCCTCACTCAATTTTTGCTCTCCCGCGCCGGAGGCAATCCGTTTTTTCTGGAAGAGTTAGTGCGCACGCTTACTCTGAACGGTCAGCTCATCCTCCGTGACGGCGTGTGGCGAACAATACGGATTATCGGGCCAGATCTCCCACAGAGCATTACTCTGGCGGTAGAGCAACGCTTGCAAGGACTGAGCTTACCGTGCCGCGAACTCTTGCGTGTAGGCTCGCTCTTTGGCCGCATATTTCCACTACCTGCGCTGGTAACCGTCATGGAGGCGCCCGAGGAGATCATTCAATCACTACTAGATGAAGCGATACAGGTAGCGTTGATTGCTATGTCACCCATCGCAACTACCATCTGGAATGAGTATGCGGACGAACTGCCCACTGAGGACGCTCTACAGCGCAATTCTACTTCACATCTTGCTCCTCCAACTTATATGTTCTGTCAGGGCATCGTGCAGGAAGTGCTGAGCAACGAAGTCCCAACCCATCGAGCAAGAGTGCTGCATGCTGCGATTGGCGCTGCATTGGAAGTAGACTATGGCAGTGCTACCAGGACTTATGCCGCCGAACTGGCACATCATTATGTCTTGAGTGACAAGAAAGACGCTGCCCTGCGTTGGAGCTTACTGGCCGGTGAAGATGCTGCGCGCCAGCAGGCGCATCGAGAGGCCATCAGCCATTTTCGTCTAGCGCTTAAATTTATGGAAGCGCATGTCGCTACTACCAGGGAAGATAGTCATCCTTCGCGAGAAGATTGTCATCCTGAGCCCATTCGTTGCACTCAGGGTAAACTCCGCGAAGGATCTCCTGCACAACTACATCTCTTAATTGGAGAGAGCTGGTTCAAGCTTGGAGAACTTGAGCAAGCATTGAGCGCATTCCAACAGGCGCTTGAGCAATTACAATCCTCTGTAGAGGCCAACTTTAATACGCCTTCCACTCTGCAATCCGCTCATGCCAATCGATTGATTGCTGACGTGTACCGTATGCAGGGCAAGTATGAGCTTGCGCGGGCCCATCTGCAAGCCGCACGCAAGACGTTGGATGCAGGCGCTGAGGATCAGGATACAGATGCTGACGTTGACCAGGAGACTCATCGATCTCAATTATCCTCGCCCAGTTTCTCAGGTGGTACAGGTGTCCTGAGTTTGCAGCAGGTGAATACCACCGAACGTATCCTGCTGTTACAAGCACAGGCAACGCTCGACCTGCTGATCAATCGCGGGCAAGAAGCGGAGGTTGCGCTCTGGCAATCACATCAACTAGCAACAGAGATTGGTGACAGGGGCAACCAGGCATTTGCGCTGCACTTCATTGGCTGGATACGCGGCTGGGGTGAGCGTATTCATGAAGCAATTCGTCTCCAAGAACAGGCGCACGAGCTTTACGTCTCAGTTGGCGATCCATTCCGTGCTACGTTGGGAGACCAGGGATTGGGTATCATTTACCAGGCGCTGGGAGAAATGGAGAAGGCGAGTCTCCATACGCTACGTGGCCTAGAGCAGGCGCGCCGTTACGGTGTTCGCTATGTGCTTGGCTGGTTATACTGGAACCAGGGTGTTATGGCACTCGCACAGGGCGATTGGGCAGACAGCGAGTCGCACTTCAAACAATCAATGCAGGAGTCGGAAGCTACCAATAATACCCGTCTCAAAGCAGTGGCGATGCAGGCACTGGCTGAATTGCATTTTCGCCGGGGTGATTGGCAGATGGCTGAACAACGTTTCCAGGAAGCCCTACAGGCATCAGTCAATACCGAATGGTACCCTAGTACAATGGCTCTCTACGGACACTTCCTGGCGGTAACAGGCCGCAGGACAGCAGCACAAGCGCAGCTTGAACGAGCGGTCGCCTTGCCAGAACCGGTTGGATATAGCGGCCATTTCTACATCCCATTTCTTGCCGAAGCTTATCTGCATCTTGAAGCAAATGCACAAGCCTCCACCTATATTCAGCGTATCCAGGCTCTACATGGCTTTATATACTACGGCGTCTCTGTTGATCGCATATTGGGCGAAGTAGCTATAGCCGAGGGCAATTGGAGCAGGGCGGAGCAGGCTTTTGAAGATGGCCTGGCGCTCTGTCGACGAGCTAATAACCAGCCTGAGGAAGCGATGATCCTCTATGAGCAGGCGCGGCTGGCGTTGATACACAGCAATACAGAGTCTCCCGAGCGTAAGCAACCCTTATTACAGCATATGAGTCAATTGTGTGATAGAGCACAGGAATTGTTCCTGGCCTATGATATGCAGCGAGCCGCCGATCTTGTAGATACCCTGCGCCAGGGTGTCAGGCAACTGGAGCGACGCGAGGAGATAAAACCCTCGCACCGGATAAATCGAGAACATATTTCACATCCCGACTATCACCTCGACCTCTATCTCACTAAACGAGAGTTAGAAGTCTTGCGCCTTGTAGCTGAGGGACACACCGACCGCGAGGTAGCAGAGACACTCGTAATTAGCCCCCGCACCGTCAATCGCCACCTGAGCAACATTTTCGTCAAGCTAGATGTGCCCGGGCGCGCAGCAGCTGTCGCTTACGCCATTCGCCAGGGCCTCGTCGGTTGAGTCTACAACGGCAAACCTTGCTTCCCCATCGTGCCAAGTAACAGCGCTATCTCACCAAAATGTATAAACAGGTGAGAAATACATATCTGCCCGATTGCCTGAATGGCAGGCATATCTCCCCGCGGCTTCACCGTCACTATGCGTGTGGAGAGTTCTGCACCGCCATCAGAAACATCAGCAAGATATGCCTCAAATTCTTTCCACACCTCTTCGACATACTCCATAAATAGCGCGGGATCGATAATACTCAAGGAACGAGCTTCCTCTGTAGGCATGCCCGTACCCTGCACCCTGTATGGGAGACCGAGGCGCTCATGCCAGTTTCCATCTGCCCAGATCGTTGGGCGTTTCTGCAAAATAAAGCGTAGGATATTATCCTCAGTGCGGACACAATGCCAGACGAGGAAAGCGATAGTATTACCGGTTCCTTCAATTGTTCGGTTCCATTCCTCGTGGGTGAGATCGCTGATACTTTGACGCATCCAATTGTGTACTCGCTTCTGTTCCAGGCGATAGAAGTCGATAATGTCCATAAGAAACCTCCTGATAGATTGTAGGTCAGTGTCTAAGTTTATCTCATTCTATCCATTTTTCTGAAAAGCTGAAAGGGCGATAGCGAGGTGGTCAAAACAGGGCGACCGCAAGGGTACGCCCCTACTATACTACGGTGCGTATTATACATCTTTTACGCGTATAGTAGGGACATACCCTTGCAGTCGTCCTTGGGTTGATGGGGTCGCTCGAGTTTGTGCTATCGTCTAGCCCTTGATCGCCTCTCCCGGCTACTGCTAAGCAACTACCTTTTCTTTGTTAGCAGCTCTTACCTCATGAGCCTTTCTTGCATCATGCTCACCGGAAACCTCCTCCAAGGAACGCTGATTCGGCTCTGGTAGGGTGAATACGGTCAGCAGTAGACCGGCCAGCGAAATTACTGCCGCGACCGCCATTGCGCCCGGTAAGTTGAATTTGGTAAGTAGGAAAGGGAAAGCAAATGCACCGATAAATGCGCCAATCTTGCCAACTGCTGCGGCGATACCATGTGCAGTTGTGCGAACCATCACCGGAAAAATCTCAGCCGGGTAGACAAACGTTGTCACATTCGGGCCAAACTCGGTGAAGAAGTAGCTCATGCCATACACCAGCAAGAAGGCAGCCGTGATGGTTGTCAATGCAGGGGCTACAAACAGTAACCCGTAAGCCAATGCCATCATAGCAAAACCAAACCACTGAATAAATTTACGACCCAGGCGATCAATGGTAAGGGCAGCCACGATATACCCAGGCATTGCAGCAACGACAAAGATGATCAATGTATAGATCATATTGGTCAACAAGTTGGAGTGGGGATTCAGCGACCTCAATACCAGTGGGCTGGAGATCGTCGTGCCATAATACGCGATATCAAGCAAGAACCAGGCTCCCGCAGTTCCTATAATCCACTTCAAGTAGGGCGAAGTGCGCAACAGGTAGAGCCAGGACTTTCCAGGAAGTGCGCTACTGTTTGAAGATGTGCGATTTTTCTGTTGTAAGTCTATCGCTGGAGGTGCAGTAACGTTAAGCACATTCTGGTTCTTGGTAACCTTTTCTACAGTACGAGTAGCTCCTTCAACATCTCCTTGCATCGATAGGGCAAAGCGCGGCGTTTCGGCAATCTGCCGGCGCAGATAGAAAGTGGCCAACGCTGGAACTGCTCCAAGAGCAAGCATAATGCGCCATATAAGATCGTGGTTCATCCCGCTCGTCAACAGTACAATGGCAACAAGTGGACCGAGTATCAGTCCGAGACCTTGCATTGAAAACACCATCGTAATGAGCTTGCCACGGTCACGCCGGTTCGCGTACTCGCTCATGAGCGTGGCACTGAGGGGATAGTCTCCCCCGATGCCAAGTCCAAGAATAAAGCGGAAGATCAGCAACCAGACCACATTGGGAGACAGGGCCGACGCGATAGCTCCGGCCGCCAGTACAATCAGCGTAAAGCCATAGATCGATCTACGCCCCATATAATCCGCCAGGCGGCCGAAAAGGATCGAGCCGAGCGCCGCTGCTATCAGCGCAGTACTACCAATCAAGGATATCTCAAATTTGTTAAGATTCCAGAGAGGCGTCAATATCGCCAGCACGACACCGATGATAAAGAGATCGTAAGCATCGGTGAAAAAGCCCATGCCGGATGTAAGCATCGCTTTCAAGTGAAAACCTGAAAGCGAACTGTTGTCCAATGCAGCCAGCACATGATGATGGTGCCCTCCGGTTACTCCTCCACTTACCTCATGGTCATCTACTTTATTTTCTTCTAACATAGAGGCTTTTGTCTCCTTGCCTTAGGGATATGTTTACAAATTAAAAATCTCTGCTATTACAGCATATCTTGTATGTGTTAAGTGGATGTTAAGTAGAGGTTAAAAGGAGATTATTTAAAGGTTAATTTTATGTTGTGATTGTACCTGTGACCTGATTGTGACCTGCGTTTATTCTACTCATCTTCCAGGGGCACAATCGGCTGTTCAGCACCTTCCGAGGGAGTAGCTGAAATGGCTTTCCAGGGGATACGTGTCGTTGAGCGTATATCCCGCAGGTGCATATCGTCATTGTAGCATTTCAATCTCCACCGAGTGGGCCTGCCGCTGATCGAACGCCTGGCCCAATGCGTAATAGAGGTATTAGAAGTATCGAAACCTGCCTGGGGGTATTGGAATGAACCCATACCAAAAAAGTAGAGAAATGAGGCTCCGATAACGCCACCGTGGCACACGATCACCATAGTTTTGCCATTGTACTCGTGAATGAAGCGATCGAGAGCAGTGGATACGCGAAGCACAAACTGTCCCCAATTCTCTCCAGCAGGCGCTACCTGGCGAAAGGGCGTCTCTCGAAAGTTAACTTCTCCATACTTTGCTCTATACTCTTGTATATGCATCCCCTCCCCTACTCCATCACGCAACTCCTGTACTTCATCATCGAACACAATCG
>WNFX01005796.1_pt1 | contig 11865 bp, 10 predicted proteins | sample 5400111 | NCBI WGS metagenome assembly WNFX01 (sample SAMN13153363, study PRJNA577476) | soil metagenome | isolation source: 40 cm soil or saprolite under grassland replicate 1 | place: USA:California | collected 2016-06-15
AACGGGTCGAGGCGGCGCGTGCGCGGGTCCACGATCTCCTCTCGCGCCTGACGTTTCTCGAAGAGCAGGCGCGGGAAGCCGGCGGTAACGGCGGCGTGCGCTCGGCGGCCGGTGGCGCGGCAGCGGGCGGGGGTGGGGGGGGAAGCGCTCCAGGCGCCGGTGGAGGGGCCCAGTGAGCACCAAGAAGCACGCGGTCAAGGTGATGATCGGTGGCGAGGAGTACACGGTGCGGTCCGACCTGCCGCCCGAGTACACGCGAGAGGTCGCCGCATACGTGGACCAGGCCCTGAAGAAGGTATTGTCGCAGGGACCCATCGTCGAAACGCACAAGGCAGCGATCCTGGCGGCGCTGGACATCACCAACGAATTATTCCAGGCGAAGAAAGGCGAACGCGAGGTCGCGGCTCGGCTCGCGGCGCTGGCGGACGATCTGACCAAGCTGCTGCCGCCGGGGAAGCGAAAGGCCGTCAACAGTCATCCGTCTTCCGTCGTCGGTTGAGAAGTGGTGTTGCTCGGGTAGAAGACACTCGCTCCGCCTCCGGCGGGGTGATGCTGGAGATAGATCCTATGGCGGACTGGCTGGCCCTTTTTTCAGCCCTCCTCGGCGGAGGCGTCGCTGCAGGGGTGCTGTTCTACCTGGTCGGCCGCCGCGTGGAGCGCCGAACGGCGGAGGCGGCGGCGCGCGCGGCCGCGGTGGAGACCGAACGGCTGCTCGGGGAAGCCCGACAGCGTGTCGTGCTCGCGGCGAAGGAAGAGTTGATGAACGCGCGCGAGGCATTCGAGGAGGAGTCCACGCGCCGTCGCCGCGAGATCGAGCAGCGACTCGGTGCCCTGGAAGAGCGTGCCCGGGGTCTCGAGCAGCGCGGCCGGGCGCTGGAGGATCGGGATCAGGCGCTCGCCGCCAAGGAGCTCGAGGCGCGGGCCCGGCTCGAGCAAATCGCCGGCCTGACGGCCCAGGAGGCCAAGCAGGAGCTGTTGCGCCGGCTCGAGGACGAGGCCCGGAATGATGCCGCCGCCCTGGCCCGGGACCTGAAGGAGCAGGCGCGTCGCAGCGCTGATAAAGAGGCGAAGAAGATCCTCGCCCTCGCGATCCAACGGCTCGCGCCCGAGTCCACCGCCGAGACCACCGTGTCCGCGGTCGCCCTCCCCTCCGATGAGATGAAGGGTCGTATCATCGGGCGCGAGGGTCGGAACATCCGTGCGTTCGAGGCGGCGACCGGGGTGGACGTCATCATCGACGACACACCGGATACGGTGGTGGTGTCGTGCTTCGATCCCGTGCGGCGCGAGGTGGGTCGCCTGGCCCTGGAGCGGCTGATCACGGACGGACGCATCCACCCGGGCCGGATCGAGGAAGTGGTGGACAAGGCGCGCGCCGAGGTCGACGGCTCGCTGCTGGAGGCGGGCGAGCAGGCGGTGTACGAAACCGGCATCAAGGGCATGCACCCGGACCTGGTGAAGCTCGTGGGCCGGATGCGCTACCGCACCTCGTACGGGCAGAACATTCTCGAGCACTCGAAGGAAGTTGCCTGGCTCGCGGGGATCATCGCCGCCGAGCTGAGGCTCGACGTCCAGCTCGCGAAGCGCGGTGCGCTGTTGCACGACATCGGCAAGGTGCTGACGCACGAGCACGACGGCACGCATGTCGAGCTCGGCGTGGAGCTGGCCACGAAGTACGGCGAGCACCCGACCGTCATCAACTGCATTGCCGCGCATCACGACGACGTCGCCCACGAGTCGCCGATCAGCGTGATCGTGCAGGCGGCCGACTCCGTGTCCGGCTCACGGCCGGGAGCGCGGCGCGAAGCGTTCGAGACGTACGTCAAGCGGCTCACCCAGCTGGAGCAGATTGCGAGCGAGTTCGCCGGCGTGGAAAAAGTGTTCGCGATTCAGGCGGGTCGGGAGGTGCGCGTGGTGGTGACCCCGAACGCGATCGACGACGGCAAGGCGAGCGAGCTGTCCGAGCAGATCGCCCGCAAGATCGAGCGCGAGCTGCAGTACCCCGGCCAGATCAAGGTGGTGGTGATCCGCGAGACGCGCGCGGTGGATTTTGCCCGCTAAGCTCATCGACGGCAGCGCCGTGGGCGACGCCATGCGCGCCGAGCTCCAGGGTGAGATCGACCGGCTCCGCTCGCGCGGGATCACCCCCGGGCTCGCCGCGGTCCTGGTGGGAGACAACCCCGCGTCTGCCACCTACGTCCGCATGAAGGGGAAAGCGTGTGATGAGGCCGAACTATATCACGAGACGATTCGCCTCAAACCGGAGACCACGGAAGCCGAGCTGCTCGAGCTGATCGAGCGGCTGAACGCGGACCACAAGATCCACGGTATTCTGGTCCAATTGCCCTTGCCGAAGCACACCGACGCGCAGCGGGTGCTGCACCGGGTGTCACCGGGTAAAGATGTGGATGGCTTTCACCCGGAGAACGTGGGGAAGGTCTCGCTCGGCGACCCGACCGGCTTTCGCCCCGCGACGCCCTACGGGGTCCAGCAGCTCCTCGTCAGGAGCGAGATCGAGACCAAGGGTCAGCACGCCGTGATCGTAGGTCGGTCCAACATCGTGGGCCGGCCCATGGCAGCGCTCCTGCTCCAGGACGGCCCGGGCGGCAACGCGACGGTTACCGTGTGTCACTCCCGCACCCGGGACATCAAGGCGGTCACGCGGCTGGCGGACATTCTGATCGTGGCCATCGGGAAGCCCGAGTTCGTGACCGGCGAGATGATCAAGCCCGGAGCGGTGGTGATCGACGTGGGCGTGAATCGCGTGCCGGATCCAACGACGAAGAAGGGCTACCGGCTGGTGGGCGACGTACAGTTCGAGGACGCGAAACAAGTGGCGGGGGCGATCACCCCCGTGCCGGGAGGGGTGGGGCCGATGACCATCACCATGTTGCTCTACAACACCGTTCAGGCGGCGCGCCAGTGGGCCAAAGTCTAGACCTGTTCGCGGGCGTTTCGCCCGAGGGCGCGTGGACCGTCACCCAGGTCACACGACGGGCCCGCGCGGTGGTGGAGGGCGGGCTCATGCCCCTATGGGTGCGTGGGGAGATCTCCGGGTTCAAGGCGTGGCAAAGCGGGCACTGGTACTTCGCGCTGCGCGACCGCAGCGCTCAGATCCGGTGCGTCATGTTCCAGAAGGACAACCGTCGCCTGCCCGCGCCGCCCCAGGATGGCATGCAGGTGTTCCTGTTCGCGCGGCCCACCATTTGGGAGGAGAAGGGTGAGTTCCGCCTCACCGTGGTCGATTTGCTCTCCACGGAGGCGGGTGGGCTGTGGCAGCTCGCGTTCGAGAAGGCGAAAGCCGCCCTCGCCAAGGATGGGCTGCTCGATCCGGCGCGCAAACGCGCGCTGCCGCGCTACCCGCTCCGGATCGCCGTCGTCACCAGCCCCGACGGCGCGGCCCTGCGGGACATCATCGCGGTGACGGCGCGCCGCTGGCCGCTAGCCGAGCTGCTCGTGCTGCCGACCCGCGTGCAAGGAGAGGGAGCTGAGCAGGAGATCTGCGCCGCGCTCGCGCTGCTCTGTCGGGTGGAGGACCTGGACGTCGCGATCATCGGCCGGGGCGGTGGGTCGCGCGAGGATCTCTGGACCTTCAACCACGAGCGCGTCGCACGGGCGGTGGCCGCGCTTCCGGTCCCCGTGATTTCCGCGGTCGGCCACGAGACCGATGTGACGCTGTGCGACCTGGTGGCGGATGTGCGCGCTGCCACGCCCTCCGCCGCCGCGGAGGCCGCGACGCCCGACCAGACCGACGTCCTGGCCGAGCTCGCGCACCTGGGCGCCCGGTTGGCTCGTGGTCTCGCCGGGCGCTCGGGCCGCGTGGCGGAGCGCCTGGACCGAACGTTCGATCGCTTGACTGGTACTCTGGAGCGTCGCCTCGAGCGGCACCGCCACGAGCTGTCGGGGCTGGCCGGCCGGCTCGATGCCCTGTCCCCCCTGAAGATCCTGGAGCGCGGCTACGCGCTCGCGCGGGACGAACAGGGCCGGGTCCTGAAGCGTGTCGTGCAGTTCTCGTCGGGGCTGCGGTTCCGGCTGCGGGTCACCGATGGTGAAGTCGTGGCGCGGGCCGGCGAGTCGTGATGGCACGCACCCCGTCGGCCCGCGAGCCCCTGAGCTTCGCACAACAGCTCGACCGCCTCGAGGAGATCGTGCGGCGGCTCGAAGCGGAGGAGCTCGACCTGGACGAGGCGCTGAAGCTGTTCGAAGAGGGCATCGAGCGGCTCCGCGAGGCACGCGCGCGGCTGACCGCCGCCGAGGCGCAGGTGAAGCAGGTGCTGTCCGACCAGGCCGGCCATCTCAAGGTCGAGGACTTCGACGGCTAACCGCGCCCTCGAGGTCTACCTCCTGGACGCCCGCGCCCGTGTGGATGCGAGCCTCGAAGCCTGGGGCGCCCGCGCCGACGGCTGGTGGCGTCCTCCGCTCCCGGCGGCGATCCGCTACAGCCTGCTCTCGACCGGCAAGCGCCTCCGCCCCACGCTGGTGTTCGCCTCGGCGGACGCCGGTGGGGGCGGGGGCGGGGCCGGGCTGGCGGAGCTCGCGGCGGCGGTCGAGGTCGTGCACGCGTACTCCTTGGTCCACGACGACCTTCCCTGCATGGACAACGACGACCTGCGGCGCGGCCGGCCGACCACCCACCGCGCATTCGACGTCGGGACCGCCACCGTGGCCGGCTTTCACATGGTAGCGCTCGGCGCCCGTGTGCTCGACGCCGGGATGGCCGCGCTCGACCTGGAGCCGGCCCGTCGCCGCACGATCGCCCTCGAGCTGTTCCGCGCGGCCGGCGCGGGTGGCATGATCGGCGGGCAGGCACTGGATCTCGAGGCGGAGGGACGGCGGCTGCCGGAGGCGCAGCTCGAGGACGTGCACCGGCGGAAGACGGGAGCTTTGATCGCGGCCGCGTGCGTGATCGGGGGACTCGCCGCCGGGGCGCCGGCCGGGGCGTGCGAAGCCCTCCGGGGATACGGGGCGGACGTCGGGCTCGCCTTCCAGATTTACGACGACGTGCTGGACGCCACGGCCACCTCGGATCAGCTCGGTAAGACCGCGGGGAAGGACGCAGCGTTCGCCAAGTCGACCTTCGTCACCCTGCTCGGCGTCGGCGCCGCCCGGGCGGAGGCGGAACGCCTGGCGGCGCGGGCGGTAGACCGGCTGCGCCAAGCGGGGTTAGTTTCTCCTACGCTGGCGGAGCTGGCGCACTACATTGTTACCAGGCCGAACTGAATGCGCGCGAGCGAACGCGGAACGCGGAAGTCGGAACGCGGAATAGACGGGCCGAACTCCGCACCGGTTGTTCCGCGTTCCGCGTTCCCACTTCCGCGTTGACGAGGTTCGATGGCGCTACTGGAATCCATTCGAGGCCCGGAAGACATCAGGCGGTTGGAGCGCGACCAGCTCCAGCCCCTCGCGGACGAGGTGCGCCAGCGGTTGATCGATGTCGTCTCGCAGACCGGCGGTCACATCGGCGCCGGTCTGGGCGTAGTCGAGCTGACCGTGGCGCTGGGGTACTGCTTCGACTCGCCCCGCGACAAGATCGTGTGGGACGTGGGCCATCAGGGCTACCCCTGGAAGATCCTCACCGGCCGGAACGATCGCTTGCCGACGCTGCGCCAGGCGGGGGGCCTGTCCGGGTTCCTGCGGCGCAGCGAGAGTCCGCACGACCAGTTCGGGGCCGGGCATGCCGGGACCGGCCTCTCGGCCGCGTACGGCATCGCCGCGGCGCGCGATCTCGCCGGCGAGCAATTCAAGGTGGTCGCCGTCGTGGGAGACGGTGCGCTCACGTGCGGCCTCCCCTACGAGGCGATGAACAATGCGGGCCATTCCGGCCGCGACATCATCATGGTGCTGAACGACAACGGCATGTCGATCGCCCCCAACGTCGGCGCCATCAACAAGTACCTCGGCTCCATCATCGCGAGTCCGATTACCGTGCGGATCCGGGAGCGCGTCAAGGCGCTGATCGAGTCCGTCTCCCACATCGTCGGCGGTCAGAAGCTCGTCGACTTCGCCAAGACGATGGAGGAGAGCATCAAGAACTTCTGGTCTCCCGGCATGCTGTTCGAAGAGCTCGGGTTCCGCTACTTCGGGCCGATCGATGGTCACAACATCGCGCAGCTGGTGCAGACGTTCGAGATCGTGAAGACGCTCAAGGGACCGCGCGTCGTCCATGTGATCACCGAGAAGGGGAAGGGCTTCCCCCTGCCGGCGCCGGACACCGAGAAGTACCACGCGCGTGCTCCCTACGACCCGGTCACGGGTGAGCTGCGACCGGTCAAGGCGGGTCCGCCCCAGTGGACGACGATGTTCGGGGAGGCGATCACCCAGCTCGCGGGGGAATACCCCAAGCTCGTGGCGATCACCGCGGCCATGCCGTCGGGGACCGGGACCGGCATTTTCCAAAAGAAGTGGCCCGACCGTTTCTTCGACGTCGGCATCGCCGAGGCGCACGCCACGACATTCGCCGGGGGCCTCGCCACGCAGGGCATCCGGCCTGTCGTAGCGATCTACTCGACGTTCCTGCAGCGCGCCTACGATAGCATCATCCACGACATCGCGATCCAGCAGCTGCCCGTGATTTTCTGCCTCGACCGCGCCGGCATGGTGGGCGAGGACGGGCAGACGCACATGGGCCTGTACGACATCGCCTACCTGCTCGCCGTGCCGCATATGACGGTCACCGCGCCGAAGGACGGCGCCGAGCTCATCGGATTGCTGCGCTGCGCGCTCGAGCACACGGCCGGGCCCTTCTCGCTGCGCTATCCGCGCGACAAGGCGCCGGGCGAGACGCCCCCGGCCGCCGAGGTGGCACCCATCCGCTACGGCACATGGGACGTGCTCCGCAAGGGGCGGGAATGCGCCCTGCTCGCGGTTGGTGCGATGTGCCAGCCGGCGCTGGCGGCCGCGGCGGAGCTCGCGGCCGAGGGGATCGAGGTCACGGTGGTGAACTGTCGGTTCCTGAAACCGGTCGATCGCGACCTGCTCGACGCGCTGCTGCACGACCACCGGCTGCTCGTCACCGTGGAAGACGGCACCGTCACCAACGGGTTCGGCGCCTTCCTCGCCGCCCTGGTGCAGAGCGTCGCCCCGGAAACCCGCGTCGTCCCGCTCGGTGTCCCCGACCGCACTTACGAGCATGCGCCTCGCGCGCAGCAGCTCGCGGAGGTCGGTCTCACCGGCGTTGGCATCGCGGCGCGGGTGCGCGCGCTGGCCGCGGAGCAATCGCTCACCCACTCATGAACGTCGGGGTCGTCGGCAACCCCAGCTACCGCGATCTCAAGAGCATCCTCGCGCATCTCGCGCAGGTCGCGCCCCGGCTCGGGGTCACCCTGTACACCGAAGAGGAAATCGGGCCGCTCTGGCCCGAGCCTGCACCCCCGCCGCTCCACCGCGCGTCACAGCTCGACTGCCTGATCACCCTGGGGGGCGACGGGACCCTGTTGCGCGGGGCCCGGACGCTCAACGGCGCCCATACACCGATCCTGGGGGTGAACCTCGGTCGGGTCGGCTTCCTGACCACCGCTACCTCGCAGACCCTCGACTGGGCGCTGGACGCCCTCGTGCGCCGGGCCTATGTCACCGAGTCGCGTCTCGCCTTGGCGCCCTTCATCGAGGACAAGCAGGGTCGAAGCCGCGCCGAGCCCATCGTGTTGAACGACGCCGTGGTGCACAAGGGCGGCGTGGCGCGCGTGATCCGGCTCCGCGTGTCCGTGGACGGCGACGAAGTCGGGCAGTACTCGGCGGACGGGATCGTGGTGGCCACGCCCACCGGCTCCACGGCGTACGCGCTGTCGGCGGGCGGACCGATCGTCGTTCCCAGCGTGGACGCCATTGTCGTCGCGGCCATCTGCCCGCACACCCTCGCCGTCCGGCCGCTCGTCGTGCCCTCGAACGCCGCCATCGCCGTCGAGCCGATTCCTCCTTGGACCGAGGAGGTGCTCGTCTCCTTCGACGGTCAGGTGGGCACGACCATGAGCACCGGCGAGCGGCTGGTCGTGAAGCGCGCCGCGCATCCAGTGCTCCTGGTGAGGCTCGGGCCCGAGGGCTTCTTCGCGCGCATGCGCAAGAAGCTGCAGTGGGGCGATCTCTCCGACCGGGAGCGTAAGTAGTGCTCACGGAGCTGCGCGTCCGCGACCTCGCCGTCATCGCCGACGTTACGCTCCCCCTCTCCCCCGGCCTCAATGTCCTGACGGGCGAGACTGGCGCCGGAAAGTCCATGCTGGTCGATGCGCTCGCCCTCCTCCTCGGCGAGCGCGCCTCGTCGGACGTCGTCCGTCCAGGTGCTGAGAAGACCGTCATCGAAGGCGCCTTTGAATTTGGCGCTGCCGCCCTCTCCCGCCTGTTGCCGCCTCTTGCCGCCCTGGGGGTGGAGGCCGACGACGGGCGCCTCGTCTTGAAGCGCGAAATCAGCGGGGAGGGGCGTTCCCGCGCCTGGGTCAACGGCAGCCCTACGACCGTCAGCGTCCTGGCGCAGCTCGGCGCGCTCCTCGTGGACCTCCACGGCCAGCACGAGACCCAATCCCTGCTGCGCCCCGACGCCCAGCGCGACATGCTCGACGCGTACGCCGACGCCGCGCTGGAGCGGACGGCGGTGCGCGATGCGCACGAGCGCCTGCACGAGCTCGAGCGTCGCGAGGAGGAGCTCACGGCCCGACGCGAGGAGGTGCGCCGCAAGGCCGATTACTTGCGACACGTGGTGGAGGAAATCGAGCGCGCGGCGCCTCAGGCCGGCGAAGTAGACTCCCTGGAGGTCGAAGCGAAACGTCTCGCCCACGCCGACGAGCTGGGCCGTCTGTCGCGCGAGCTGGAGCAGGCGCTCGATACCGCCGGCCTGTCGCGCGCGGCCAAGCTGTTCGCTGGCCTCACGCGGCTCGATCCCTCGGTGGCCAAGTGGCAGGAGCTCTTGGACGGTGCGTTCGCGCACGTCACGGAGCTCGCCCAGGCCGCGCGAGACTACGCCGCCGCCATCGAGAGCGACCCGCAGCGCCTTGGCGCCGTGGAGCAGCGACGCGACGTGCTGTTCCGCCTCACCCAGAAGTACGGCCCCACACTCCCCGACGCGCTCGCCACACGTGATCGCGCCGCCCGCGAGCTCGAGCTGCTCGATACCGCCGACCTGGACCTGCGGCAGATCGCGGCGCTGCGCGAGACGGCCGCCGCGGATTTCGCACGCGCGTGCTCGGCGCTCACCGCCAAGCGGAAGGGCGGCGCCGAACGGTTGGCCACCGCCGTGAACGCGCTGCTCCCGGCGCTCGGCATGGCGGGAGGCCGATTCGCGGTACGATTGCTACCGCTCCCTGGGACCGACAGGGACTCCTTTAGGGCTCCCCGCTCCCAGGGAGCAGAGGACGTCACCTTTGAAGTCCAGCTCAACGTCGGCCTCGAGGCGCGACCGCTCGCAAAGGTGGCGTCAGGAGGCGAGCTGTCGCGCCTGATGCTGGCCTTGAAGGTCGTCCTGGCGGAGCACGACGCCGTGCCGACCCTGGTATTCGACGAGGTCGACCAAGGTATCGGGGGTGAGGTCGGCGCGCGCGTGGGGGAGGCGCTTGCGACCGTAGCGCAGGGAACGCCGGGGGGTCGCCAGGCGCTCGTGATCACCCACCTCCCGCAGATCGGGGCGTACGCCAATCACCATCTGGTGGTGGCCAAGGGGGCCCGCGGTGGGATCGCGACCAGCGACGTCCAGGTCGTCACGGGCGAGGCGCGCACGCGTGAGCTCGCCCGCATGCTGGGCGACCCCGATATGCGGACCGCCCTCAGCCACGCCGCCGAGCTGCTTAGAAAAGCTTCCGTGTCGCCCGCAGCACCAGCCGATAGATCGTCACCGCCGGGACGAGCCCAGCGCCGCTGACGGTCTGCTCGATCGAGAATCCTCCCTCGACGCCCGGCGTGTGATAGGTCATCGCAAACCCGAGGCGGAGCCAGCGTTGCCCGGTACCCGCGTCGAGCACGCTGGCCGGCGTCGCGAATCCCATGCGAGTCGCGAGCGCGACCGAGTCCTGCGGCGATTGAAACGCGTAGTGATCGCGCTGCTTGGAGAAGTAGCCCGCCGTGACCCCGACCGCGAATTCCGGCGCGAGCCGCACCAGCGGCGCCACATCCACTCCGACGTAGTCTCCAGGATCCCACCGCAGGTCCGCGGTGGCCGCGGCCGGAACCAGAAACGCGTCCCACGGCGCGACCCGGCGCACCCGCGTCCCCGGCCGCTGCGTCGCCGCGCGGACGGCCACATTGAGCCAGAGCGGTCCGACCGATAGCTCCTGCATCAGCCGTCCTTCGAGGTCCAGCTGGTGGTCGCCGATGTTCTGGATGAGCAGTTCGTCGGCCGAATCCTTCGCTCCCGTCGGCAGGCGCACCACCGCCTGCAGAGCGGCGGCGTAGTGCGCGCCGGCCACGAGCCGGTACTTCGCGGCAAGCTCCACGTCGCCCAATCGGTAGCGGAAGTTGCGCTGAAAGGGCACGCTGGCATACCCGAATCCGTTCGGATCGGGGGTGAGGAGGATCTGCTTGAACGCGTCGCCGCTGAGCGTGTCCTGTGCGAGCGCGACGGTGGTATCGAACCCGCCGATCCCGAACGTCAGGTTCAAGCCCTGCTGGATCCGCGCGACCGCGCTGTCGATGGCCCGGCCGGCGGTCGACGTGTCGAGCGGCAGGAACGGCGAGCCGGTCTGCCCCGCACCGTACACGGCGCCGTGCAGCGCGTCGCGCACGCCACGCCACCGCGCCGAGCTGTCCCGCGCCGCGCAGGGGGACGGGGGCAGTGCGCATCCCCCGGCCTGTTGGTCGAGCCGGGCCAGCGCGGTGTCGAATTGCGCGAAGAAGACAGAGTCCGTCCCGCGTACCCCGAGCGTGTTCACCACCAGCGGGTTCACGCCGAGGTTGGCACCTCTGCTCGAAAGCTGCAGCGAGGCCCGCGTCTGCACGCGGACCATCGGTACCATGAGACTCACGGAGAGGCGATTGGTGAGGCCGAGCTCGGCGGTGGTGGGATAGGTGCGCCGCTCTTGGCGCACGTTGAACAGGCCCGCGCCGAGGCTCGCCACGAAGCCCGCGAGCCCGCTCGCGACACGCACGTTCTGCTCGAGCCGCGCCACGAGGGGGATGGAGCGGCCGCCCACCGTATCTCCGGTGAGCGGGGCCCCGAGCTTCAGGCGTCCCGCGTCGGTGAACTCGTCGTTCCAGGTCATGATGCGCGGGTCGAAGGTCACGCGCAGGACGCCACGGGCGGGGACGTCGGTGCGCTCGACCGCCTGCGCAGCGAGCATGGCCCCGCCCGTGAGGGCGGGGCTGACGAGGAGGAGGACAATGCGCAGGGTTCGCATCAGCAAAACGGCACCCGCCGGATGGCGGATGCCGTGTTCGCTACCCCGCGACACGCGTGGGGTTCGCGCTCAGGGGATCGGTGGGATCGCTGCGTTGTAATGCACGTTGATCGAGTCTCTCAGCATTTGGGCGAGCAACCGTTGAGTCGACGTGCTGGGATGCACCCCATCCCGGCTCACCGCGGTGCCGAATGGCGCGGCGGTCGCGTTGGGGTCGGGGGGGAACGCCGGGAACGGGAGGATCGCCCCCGGGACCCCCGCCAGGGCTCGGAGCGCCGGGTTGGGGTCGAGGTACGCCCACCCCCGGGCCGTTGCCGCCTGGGCGATGGTCGCATTGTACTGAACGACCGTCCCAAGCAGGTTGACGACCTCCGGCACCGAGATCACGTGGGTGTCGGAGCAGTCGAGCGTGGTCGGTGTTCCACCGGCCGCCTGCGCCACCAGCGGCGCGCCGAAATGGAATGGGACCAGGACCCGCGCGGTGTCGCCCGGCTGGATGACGAGTGAATCCAGACAGTTCGGGAGGACCGTGAGCGTCGGGATGGACGCC
>WNFX01008115.1_pt1 | contig 11864 bp, 9 predicted proteins | sample 5400111 | NCBI WGS metagenome assembly WNFX01 (sample SAMN13153363, study PRJNA577476) | soil metagenome | isolation source: 40 cm soil or saprolite under grassland replicate 1 | place: USA:California | collected 2016-06-15
GGGCTGCTGATCCTTTCCTCGCAACGAAGACGGTTAACGTTCCGGGGATGCCAATAAAGGCGTTTTGGGCCAGAGACGTTTTGTCGACGACCTCAAGGTTCGTGAGGCGAATCGGACGTGCCTGTGCCTCGACAAAGTATGCATGACTTTGGTTGAATAAAGTGCGCCGCTGAATCATATGTTCCTCCTAGGAAGTTTCTTCATTCCTTTTCAATATGCCTTCTGTAAACGCTGACTGAAGAGTGAGCCCATCCGCTACTCTTCATCACGCCATACATGGATGACATGTTTAGTAGACATGATGTTCTCCTTTGGTCTCGAAAGCGGTAAATGATACAACAATTTGTGCCTTGCGGCTTTTATGCAGTGAGTCAGTATTCTCCGATGGTGTCGCTATAGTCCGTTGAAGGTATTTACCGACGCGTTTTTAGTAATTCGCTCACAGATGTTGCTGATCCTTATGTTTCGGGCATCTCTGTGGGCAGTTTAGAAAGGACTTCACGGCGCATTTCTAGCAGCTTGCGTGCGGATGCCGCTGGCCCTAATAGTTTCAGCGTCTCCTCAGGAATATGTGGCTCTAGATCAGCAAGTTCGGCTCCTCTTGACCCAAGTGCTTCTATGACCAGTGTTGTTACTGTTGCATCTGTTACAGTCGGAGTAGCTGCGACGGCGGCAACGGTTGCAACAGCCACCCAGGTGGTATCACACGGCTTGTTTGCGCTCACGTTGTTAATAGCTTGATCGACCGGAACTAGCTGGAGGGCAGCCCTTTCTGCCTCTGTGAGTGGCGGGTCTATCCGTACCACCAGCGCCTCCAGGGCAGCGTCAGAGCCTTCCGTGAACCGTTCAGCCAGGATGAAGCCTTCTTGTGCTAATCGTCCTCCATTGTAGGGAAGCAAGAGGACTGTCATATCAAGCCCTTGAGGAACGCTGAGCCCCTGAGCCAGTGTCGCACCCCCATAGCGAAGCTCAGCAAAGACTGGTTCCTGGATGGTTGCCTGCACGGCTTCTTCCAATGTCCACCGTTCTACCTGGGCCGCCTGCTCTCCCACCTTCCTATACAACTGCTTCAAAGCCTCCCCACCTGCTTTGAGGGCCTCGCGAAGCTCGTGAAGGGCTGCTGATCCTTTCCTCGCAACGAAGACGGTTAACGTTCCGGGGATGCCAATAAAGGCGTTTTGGGCCAGAGACGTTTTGTCGACGACCTCAAGGTTCGTGAGGCGAATCGGACGTGCCTGTGCCTCGACAAAGTATCTTTTCCCTTTTCTTCTATAGATGTGCCAAACACTCTTTTTTACAACGGCCAGAGAGCACTGCACCTGTATGCCGAAACCTCGCCAGGGGATACTTCCCAGATACCGACCTCTCCATTGGACCAACATCCGGGTGAGGCTCTCGACTTCTGAGCTTGGAAACTCGATTGAAGCGCCTGGAAAAGCTGATTTTAGTCCAACGCGCGCGACAAGGTATATGTGAACACAGTCTTGTCGAGGTTTCGTATGCCCTCAAAGAATATCCATTGCTTTGATCTTATTTCCTCTGTGTGCTTCGATATCTCTATACTACCTAATCACATCTCTTTTCTCAAAGATCGTTAGGGATCGTTAGGGATCATCTGTATGAAAAAAAGGAGAAGTTTGTCCGTTTACCCTTTGATACGTGTTTGACTACTTTCGTCCCCTATCTTAATCAGGAGGAAGTGGAAGGATTTCTGCATGAATACATCCACCAACACTCATGCGAATGCTCTCTTGCGGCAGGAACGCATCGGGCGCGACTGGCGTCAACGTGATCTGGCAGAGCAACTGGGAACCACAGTGGTGACCGTCAAACGATGGGAACGAGGATATCAGCAACCCAGTCTGTATTTTCGTGTGAAGCTCTGCACCCTCTTTGGGAAAAGTGCCCAGGAACTGGGACTGGTCGATGTGGCCTCAGTATCACCCATCACCAAGGAGGACGTCTCAGCAACAGAGCAGGCAAGCTTCTCTCCCGCAGAGTCACTGGCCCTCTGGACTGTGCCTTATCGGCGCAATCCCCATTTTACCGGACGCGACGAGTTGCTTGAGCGATTAACTCAACACCTCACCCCTGCATGCTCAGAGGAGCCGACGAACACGCGCCGAGCGGTGCTCACCCAACCTAGGGCGATCAAAGGACTGGGTGGCATCGGCAAGACTCAAATCGCGCTCGAGTATGCCTATCGTGCACGTGAGCAGGGTCGCTATACCCACACGCTCTGGATCCATGCCGCTCATGAAGAAACCATCCTGAGCAGTTTTGTCGCCCTCGCCCAACTGCTCCCCGAAGGTGTTGTCCACCCGGAGACAAACCCGCACCAACTCGTGGCCCAGGTCATCCGTTGGCTTGAGCAATGCCAGGAGCCCTGGTTGTTGATCTTTGATAACGCCGATGAGCTCCCGCTGGTTCAGCCGTATCTTCTCTGCCAGGGAAAGGGCAGTGTGCTGCTGACCACCCGTGCGCAAGCAGTGGCGGCTCTGGCCTCGTCCCTTGACGTGGAAGCGATGGGGGTGATGGAAGGCATTCAGTTTCTGCTCCATCGCACCCACCAACTGGATGCCACCGATGAGCAGAGCAACGAGGCGGCCAATGTGGTCATTGCCCTCGATGGGTTTCCTCTGGCCCTCGATCAGGCAGGAGCCTACATTGAGGAGACCGGATGCAGCTTTGGGGACTATCTCCAACTCTATCGCAATTATCCTCATGCGCTGCTCTCCCGGCGCGGGATGCAGGCCACGCAGTACCCAGACTCGGTCACGACCACCTGGTCGCTCTCCTTTCAGAAAATCGAGCAGAAAAGTCCCGCCGCCGCGGACCTGTTACGGCTCTGTGCGTTTCTGGCGCCTGATCATATCCCGGAAGAGCTCTTGAGAGAGGGCGCTCCTCATTGGCCTTCAGCCCTTCAAGAGGCGGTCAGTGATCTCTTCACCTTCAATCAGATGCTGGAGGAACTGCTCAAGTTCTCCCTGATCAAGCGTCTGGCGGAGGAGCACACCCTGAGTATCCATCGGCTGGTACAAGTGGTACAAAGAGAGAGAATGGACCTAGAAGAACAACAGCACTGGGCTACGTGTGTGGTGTATGCGGTGAATGCGGTCTTTCCTGCTGATCCGCACAGCGAGGAAGCGACCTGGCCACAGTGCCATCGCTATCTCGAACAGGTGCAGGGATGTGACCTGCTGATCCAGCACTATGGACTGGGGTTTTCCGAGGCAGCTGATGTGCTCAACCGGACAGGGATCTACTTGTGTAAACAGGCCTCATATACCCTTGCCGAACCACTCCATCAACGAGCGTTATGCATCTGGGAACAGCAATTGGGGCCGCGACACGCTCTGGTCGGCTCTCCACTCATGAGTCTGGGGGATCTCTACTCCCGGCAAGGCAAGTATGCAGAAGCCGAAGCCTTCGATCAGCGAGCGCTTCGCATTTGGGAATACCAGTTGGGGGCACAACACCCCAAGGTCGCCTCTTCACTCAATAACCTGGCAAATACCTACAAAATGCAGGGGAGGTATGCAGAGGCCGAGTCATGTTACCTGCGGGCCTTGCACATCTGGGAGCAGGCTGAGCATCCCCAGATGGTCGAAGCGCTCAATGGCCTGGCAAACGTCTACCTTGAGCTAGGCAAGTATGCAGAGGCCGAGCCACTCTACCAGCGTGCGATACGCATTGGGGAACAGCAGCAGGGGCCAGAATCTTCTGGAGTGACCTATCCACTCAATGGCCTGGGGGACCTCTACAAAGAGCAAGCAAGGTATGCAGAGGCCGAACCACTTTTTCAGCGAGCGATACGCATTCTGGAGCAGCTCTTTGGGCCAGGCCATCCCCAGGTCGCCTATCCGCTTCAGAATCTGGGGGACCTCTACAAAGAGCAAGCAAGGTATGCAGAGGCCGAACCACTTTGTCGGCGAGCGAGACACATTTGGGAGCAGCAATTGGGACCAGAACATCCCCATGTCGCCTATGCGCTCAAGAGTCTGGGGGATCTCTCCAAAGAGCAAGGAAAGTATGCAGAGGCCGAGTCATTGTACCAGCGGGCCTTGCGCATCGGGGAAGAGGCCCTGGGTTCTGAGCATCCCCAGGTGGTCAACACGCTCAATGGCTTGGCCCGACTCTATTGTGAGCAGGGGAGATATGAGGCCGAGCCACTCTACCAGCGTATGCTCTCCGTCCTCCAGCAGCCCTCTCATCCAAAGATCACCGCTGAGGTCATGTATACTGTTGCCCTCTTTCAGGCAGCTCAAGGGAACAGCGATGAGGCCAAAACGGGGTCATAACATTTTTCACCCCCATTTTCCCCGCTAAGCAAGAGGAGAACTGGATAACTTCATATACTGCTTTACCGGGAGTCCGGTCTAAGCATCAGCGTCAAAGGCGAATCATGTGTGTGGTGCAGACCAGACACGCGTCGTGTGAACGTACGATATGGCCAAGCTCCACCGGTTGTTCAAGATCGCGTATGTGCAGACCAACGAAGCTTTCCTCCCAATGTCCCCGCCGACCTTGCGAATCCCGCGGGGAAGCATTCCAGGTCGTCGGCGTGATAATTTGATAATTGGCAATTTTGCCTTCGCGGATACACACCCAGTGGCACAGGCTTCCCCGTGCCGCGTTGATAGCGCCAAACCCTCTGGCTTCGTCTGGCACTTGACCGGGCCACACCATAGTCGGCTCTTTCATCTGTGCTCTGAGCTCGGCGATGGTCTGGCGCATGAGCTGCATAGCTAAGACGGGTCGATGCAGACGGCTGCATTGACGTAACCAGGCATTGGGACCCTCCGCTCGCATCCAGGAGCCTATCCTGACTTTTTAGCACAATTTTCAAGTTGAATCCAAGTCGAAAGGAAGTCGAGCAGCTAAATGCACGCCCTCGAGCAGAGCTTGAATGGAGAACCAACCCTTCCACAGGGTTTTCCAGCCGGGTGGGCCGTCCCCTTTGCGTCCCAGATAGCCTCCATAGCGAGCAATGGTGTGCCAACACTGCTGGGCGGTCAACTGGGTGGCAGGTATCTGAGCCAAGGCGGCGACGACCTGCACCAGGTCCGTGGGCAGGACCTGGAGGGCCGGCTGCTGCGGACTCTGCCTGGCCGCAGCTCGCAGTTGCAAGAGCCGCACCGCGGTGGGAGCCAGCAGACCCAGCAACCGGCGCAAGCCCTCGTAACTTTGCAGTTGCCGCTGCTCGATGTGACAACCGGTTTTGAGTCCTTGATGAGAGTCCTCGACCACCCAGCGCACCCGGTACCAGTCGACCCGCTCCCAGGCGTGCTCGACCGTCTGGATCGGGACCGAGGTTAACAGGACCCATTCCAGTGGCTCCACGCCCTCCGGCGGCTCGGGTTCCCACACGCGCACCACCCACACCACCAGCGGGCGCAGATCGGCGCTCTCCTGGCTGCGCGGCGAAAGCCTGCGCAAGCAGCCCCAACTGAGCACCACGTGAGCCACCCGGGCTTTGCTCTGCTTGCTGGCATCCAGTTCCAGGTCCTGCTCACCCACCGCCGCCCAGCCGCGCACCACCTCAAACAGCTGCTGGGTCTTGGGCTCGACCTGCTGCCCAGGGCGAGGGTTGTGGTGCGAGCGAGCAGAAAGCTTCGCATCGGCTTGCTCGACGAGCAGATCCACGCAGCGGTCTTGGGCGGCTCGCACCACGAAGTCACAGTGCCGTTGCCGACACAGCGACAGAAAGGGGAACATCTCGCTGTAGCGATCCCCGATGTGGATCCATTGCACTCCCGCTGGGGGTTCGCCGATAGCCTGCCGACTTTGTTCCCACACCTGCGATTCCCGCTCGCGTCGCTCGCGCTGCCGCTTGCTTTCCCCTTTGGGAGCCGGTTGACGCAGGAAGGGCTCCTGATGCATCAGACCGAGCACTTGGCGACTGCCGGGCAGCACCGCCAGCACACTCTGTAACAGATAGCCCTGATGGGTACCGTTGCCGATAGGACCCAGTCCCGTGGTCGTGGGATGCCGCTGATAGTCCACTTCGGTGGTATCTTGGATCAGCAAGACCTGCTTGGGCTCTCGCGCCTCCTCTCGCGTCTGCTGCACATGGGGGTGGATCAGCTTCTCATAGGTCACATCTGGGGTCTGCAAGAAGCGGTAGGCCGCCTGCGTGGCCGCTTCATCCTGCATCTGGGCAGGCAAAGAGGCTGCCGGATCGTGGGCGATGGCGCACGCCATCTCCACGGCTCGCTCTGTCCGTCGTCGGTCGCCCAAGCGCACGGACCCGAACGTGTCTTCGGCCCAGTGCCGCGCCGACACCAAGGTGCTTGGATTCATCTGTTGCCCTCTTTCTCTCTTCTTCACCATTGCTTGATGAATTCTACCACCTCTTGACTCCAAAGTTGCGATAAACCGTCAGGGCGACCGCAAGGGATCGCCCGCCAAGAAGAGATCCACCATGGGTCCCATTTGGACCACCTGATTGGCATACCGTGTCGCCTTCGCATGGCTGTATTGCCCTCGCTCATGACCGTGCTCAGCCCGGGTCACCGCGTCCCAGGGATGCGTTGGTCCCTGCTCAGCCCACGGATTGCGCAACGAGGTTGTGGAAGAGCTTCTCGCTGAGTGAGAGAGCGAAAGGCTCCCAGAGCTGGAGCTTGCCCGTCTGAGAGGTGGCAGCCACAGAGGGAGAAGGAGCAAAACGAGCAGCAGATGAGAGCAACCGAGGCAAAGTCAGGCCAAGAAGGCATGCGCATCCGCTCGGAGAGGCACGCCTTTCCGAGGTGAGACCCCTCGTCGCCCGCGCCAGGGCGCTACAACTGGGTGGGCAGGCCGAGGAAGGCGGAGAAGGCATCAGGCACGCCGCAGAGCTGGATCGTGATCCGGCCAGCGGTTGGGGCACGGGCATTGCGCGCCAACCGCTCCTGCCACGAGAGGCGGTAATGGGCGCGCTGCGCGACGCGTGAGCAGGGGCGGCGATGGGGCTGGAGGAAGCTGGAGGGCCTGCGGAAGGGTCACGTCCACCCGTTGGCGGCGTAGGAGCTGCATGCACGCCCGCCGATGCTGTCTGCGGCTCCAGTCCTTCCAGAGGAGGGGAGAGACGCCGACGACGAGAGGGTGCAGCAACACACTGACGAAGGCTCGGCTTTTTGGTAGCTGTGCCCTGCCATTGACACAGCTCACGCAGGGGACAGGGGCGGCAACTGCCGATGCTGGCTGCATCCACCACGCGCAGGCTTCCATCGGCTTCTCGACGACGTTTGTGCGCGACGAGTGATTGCCCGGCAGGGCAACGTAGCGTTCCATCCGGCTGGGGGGCAAAGTCTCGACCAGAGAAGCGGCTCCGTTTCCAGGGCAGGGCCTGCTCTGCTGGTCCATACCCCACCGAGGAGGAAGAGGAGAAGCTCTCAGCCTCTTGCGCAGGCAGGCAAGCAGGAGCAAACTCTGTCGTGCGCAGGGCCTCGGGATCAAGCACGTGACCCAGCTCCAGACGCAGGTTCCACACCCATTGGCTGATCACTTGCCACAGTTCCTGTCCGGCAGCCGAGTGACTGCACCAGCGGTCGGGGTCCTGTTCCAGATCTTCATCGAGCCTTGGCCGTTTCAAAGGCGCCACGATGCAGATAGAGCGTCACCACATCGGCCGCGGTGAACGCCTGCTGCGGCAGGTTGGGAAAGCGCGAGTTCATAGACGATGCCGTCACGAGTAACGCCAACCCGACTCTTCGTCGTCCCAGCGGGATGGGTTGCGACCACGACCCGGCACCGGAGTCCCGAAGGCCCGATAGAGACATCAGGGCAGTCGTAAAGGGTGCGCACCATCTGGCTTTCAGGGTGGCTGAACTGCTGGTCTTCTGGCAAATGCAGGCGGGTCTGGACCTCGGCTCGGTTCAGGAGCTGATAGTCTTTGCCGCGCACTACAAAAGAGAGTCCAGCCAGATCCGAGAGGACCGCCCCCGTGCCATATTGTCCATCCAGACGCGAGGTGCGCGCACTCTTCTGGAAAATCATGTGCCTGCAAGTACGCCTGGATCACTCCCACCGCCCGGCGCAGTTCCTGTCGGTACTCTCCATTGCCTGGATTGCCGAAACTGCCGAGCCACTGATGGGTATGCGCTTGCAAGATGGTGGTACGGGTACGGACAACTTCCCCCCGCTTGCGTCCGGTGTAGCCAGGAGCACAGACATCATGCAGACGGCGCTGAGGGGAAGGCCGATCGGCGGTCACTGGCAAAGCACGTTGACGGGCGGCCTGGCGTGTGCCATCGACATCGAAAACCAGCCAGTGGGTGCTCGCCCGGTCCCAGAGACCGCCTGACTGCTCCTCGAAGCCTCGCGGACGCGCCAACAGGTCTTCGAGAAACAGCGCGCGCAAGGCTTCGACTGGCTCAGGCGAGAGCGCCGCCAAAAAGCGTGAGAGCGTCGAACGAGCAGGAAGACGGTCCCGGTCGAAAAGCGCCATAAAGACCGAGGCAAAAGGCGAGAGCGCCTCGTAGAAGTCTTCGAGCGTACGTTCGCCACTGATGGCGTAGCCGAGGAGGAGCGCGAGAAAGTCGATGACCTCATAGCGACCGAAGCGGCGGCGGGCAAAACGCACGCGCTCACAGATGGCTGCGAACACCCCCTGCTTGCGCAGGTAGCGGGCCGCAAGCGTGACTTCGCCCAGCCAGCCGGGTGTTGAGGGGACGGATTGGGGAGTGGTCTGGATACTCACCGATCCATCAGTGATACTATTCATGTTTATCTCCTTGGATAGGAACGATTTTCTTCTTCCTCATCAAGGAGACACATGTTTAGGCTTGCTCGCTACCTTCTACAACCTCGTTGCGCAATTCGTGGGCTGAGATGGACTCTCTGATGAAACGGTTCTATTTCTCAAAGGTTCGTGTTAAGACTTGTCTTCGTAACTATCTTAGATATGATCTTCTGGTACCTCATAATCCTAGAGCAGTGTTATCCCATATCTGCTTTCTTCGTGCTCAGAAAACGGGAACTAGTCAAAAAGTCCTGCCAAGCATTATTGATGAGATTCTCCATGAAGATTATGGATGTAGCATTGCTATGTGTGGTGTTGCCCATACTGATACCTATATATACATCGATGATGGTATCTACACGGGTAGTCGGCTTCGCTATGATTTGACTGATGGAGCAGAAGCAGTTTCGTGGATTCCAAAAAAAGCACCTTCAAGGTGCACGCTCATCGTTTATCATATTGCTGTCCATCTAGAGGGGATGAACTATGTGGAGCGATATCTTTTGCCTGCTGCTGCTGAGAAGGAGATCACCGTCATAAGAAAGCACTCTTTAATGATCGATAATACTCGTTACTTTGGTACTAAAGCCGAAGTCCTCTGGCCTGAAGAATTGTCTGATGATCCAGGCGTTACCTCTTATGTATCTAACTTGCGTATAACTTTAGCCCAAAGAAATTGGCGTTCTGATGATCTCTTTCGCTACAATGGCATTCCACTGCAAGAAACCCTCTTTTCTTCGCCTCAAGCAAGAAGAATCGTAGAGGAGGCTTTTTTGAAGAAAGGCGTTCGCATCGTTACAGCTTGTCGGAATCCAGCCGAATCGATGCGGCCACTCGGTTTTATGAAACTTGGATCTCTCGGATTTGGAACCTTTTTCGTTACCTACCGCAATATTGCAAATAATTGTCCACTCGTGTTATGGTGGGGTGACCCAGGTATGCCAGCTTCACATCCGTTTGGGCAGTGGTATCCGTTATTTCCTAGGAGAACCAACTCGCAATAGCTTCTGACAGTAGATGGCACAGCGTCAAAAAACCCGTGCTGAGAGGGGGAAAATAGTGGAATCTCAAAACTACCTAACCTATCGTAGGGATGAGTGTGCCGTATTCCTAAAAACGACAGAACGTTATGGCGGCCTCTCAAACATGGCAGGTGGGTATCCTCTCTCCATTAATGGTATCCGAGTTCTGACCTCTGAGGCTCTCTATCAAGCCTGTCGTTTCCCCCACCGACCAGATGTACAAAAAATGATTATTGGACAGGCTAGCCCCATGACAGCAAAGATGAAGAGCAAACCCCATCGCAAGGATTCACGCCCTGATTGGGATGCGGTGCGAGTCAAAATCATGCGTTGGTGCTTGCGCGTTAAATTAGTACAGCATTGGGAACAATTTGCTGATCTCCTTCTGTCGACAGGAGATCAGCAAATTGTTGAAGAATCGTATCGCGATCAATTCTGGGGTGCTAAACCGATTGATTCAGAGACCCTCTGTGGTGCAAATATCCTTGGCCAATTACTTGTAGAGTTACGAGAGCAGCTACGGGACCCGGATGCTAATAGGCTCTGGCTTGTTGAGCCACCCTCTCTCCCCCAATTTCTCCTTCTAGGCAGACAGATTGGCACAATTGAAGGTTCGAAGCCAAAATCTAGATCAATGCCCATAGCAGCACCTCTGGGATTAACGACTTCGGGACAGATACCACCTGAAAGCACCACAATTAGCGACATGATAGTTAATGCTGAGGATCCGAGCCAGGCCCGTCCGCAGGTAGCTTGGACTCATACGCCCACAATAATTTCATCCTTTGAGACACCATTACCGGCAACTCAGGACCACCTGCCGCATCAACTATCGTTTGAAGGATTGAGCTCTCAGGATGTGCCACAAAAAGCAAAATCAAAAAAGAGATATAAGCGGAGATCTTGAGATAGATATCACCTGAGAAATAAGCCCTTCAATACTATCACAATAGTTGATCCCCGTTTTAGTACTACTTTGTTAGTTTCTCCTGGGACGAAAGGCTTCGATCTGGTCAGTCTGGATGAGCCAGAGGACGAGATCCTGGAAGAGCCAGAGCAGCACCTGTCGATGGACGGAAGGCAGCGAACTTCGCGTCACGCAGGGAGGCAGTGTTAATCGGTAAAGCATGAGGAAACTGTAGGCCAGCATGACCAAGGCCAGGTGCCGATGGAGTCCCTCCCAACTGCGTCCCTGGTAGTGATCGAAGCCGCATTCCTGTTTGGCATCTTCGTAAAACTGCTCAATGACAAAGCCGGCATGAGCCAGCAGAACCAGACGCGAGAGCGAGGCGTCTTGGGGCAGCACGCTGAACCAGTATTTGATCGGCTCTTCTTCCTTCTCCTGTGGCTCAACCGGAGTGGGTTGCGGGTCATCAGCCAGCGCTTCTGGCATCGGGCGTTCGGCCAGGAGCCAGCCCTCCGGTCCCGTGTGGACGCGACTGTGGCTGGTGCTGTGCAAAGAGGAGCCAGTGGCCCAGTGGACGCGCAGGGCCACAGCCTGAACCTGCATCGTCCCCTTGGTTCCCTCTCGCCACCTGATGGTTTGCCAGGCAGAGATGGGCAAGGACTCGATCAGTTCTTTGACGGTATACAAAGGAGCTGGGCGGGGTTTGCGCGGCTGACCGCGCCCGCCGTAGACAGGCGTCTGGGCGGCAGCCGCCTCAACCTCGTCGGGCAAACGGCAGCCGAAGGTGCTCTCCACCGCACACATATACGGGACTCGACGCTCGTCGAGTCCTCGCGAGATGCGTTGGGATTGTCTCCATAGCCTGCATCGACTACCACCGCCTGGATCGGCACACCCCATTGCTGGGCTCGATCCAGCAAGCCCAAGGCAATCTCGGGCTTGGTAGGCTTTCGGATCTGCTCTGGGACCCGCGCTTGCTTGCGTCGCCCGGCATCTTGGGTCCAGGACTCGGGCAAAAACAATTGAGCGCTGACTGGAAAGTGAAACGGGGTACTGCTGGCAGGGTCATCGGCCAGGAACTCGGCACTCACCACCACCTGGCAGTTGCCAATTTTGCCCAGCGTTCCGGAGTACTGTGGGGCGACGCCGACCGAAGCGCTCCCTTGCTTGGGCAGGCCGGTGTCGTCAAACACCAGAATGCCATCACTCACCG
>WNFX01005797.1_pt1 | contig 11861 bp, 9 predicted proteins | sample 5400111 | NCBI WGS metagenome assembly WNFX01 (sample SAMN13153363, study PRJNA577476) | soil metagenome | isolation source: 40 cm soil or saprolite under grassland replicate 1 | place: USA:California | collected 2016-06-15
GGCTTCCTCCTGCTCTGTGTCCCTTTGTCACCAGGTAGATACGTTTGTTTTCGCGATCGACGTCATCAAACCTCAGTTGGACAACTTCTGAGCGTCGGCTGCCAGCACAGCGAAGTACCAATAAGATGGCAAGATTACGATAGCAGAGAGCCCCGCGCTGCATTTCAGGATCTTGTGCGTTAGCAACATCCCCATCGGTAATTTCCTGTCCCCATCGATCATAGACAGCACGAAGCATACGAACGAACTGATCGTCAGGTAAACCGACGACTTTGTCCGCAGCCCACTTGAAACGGTGTGAACGAGCAAAGTGCCAGGAACGGGAACGCGAAAGATTCTGGTAGCCAACCAATTGATTTGGTATCCCTTTATAACGTCGCCAGTCGAAGGTAACCCCATAGCGCTCAGAAATATCTGCGGTGAGAGAGTAAAGAAGGGTGATCATAAGATCAGCTGTGCGCTTACCGCGTTTACCACTTAACCGAACATACTGGCCTTGAGCATCTGGAAACGACTGGCCAATCAAAGCGCCCGTAAACCACCGGAACTCCTCGTCTGAAATGCCTATGAGAGATTGTTGACGGTGGGCACAGAATTCAACATAAAGGCGAGCCGCACGTAAATAGGTGTTGATCGATGCTTGCGTTGCACCCTCATATAACTGCCGTTCCTGTAGTACGAGATTAATTGGTGTAACTGGTATGCCTCCAGCTATGAGCTTAGGAGTATCTTCAACCAGTCGAATGCGAACAGGCAATTTGAGGGGAATAGTAAGTGTAGGACAGGGTGCTAAGCTCACTTATATCCACCTTTCAAAAGAAGAGAATTGAAGTAAATTTTTCATGTGAAAAGCTCCTTTTCCCGCGTTATTAAATCCTAGTAGCAACAAAATCTGTATTAATATTAACTTTTTTTGTGAGAAAACAGAAGTGTACTATTACTATATTGCTATAAGATTTATAAATGATATTATAGGATAAAGCATAATATTAAGATTTGAGATAAAAAATAGAAATAAAGCATAATATTAAGATTAAGACAAAAAACTTAGAGATAAAGCATAATGTTGAAAGGCATGGTGTGCCAAAGAGTAGTATCAAGCCAACTTTCAGGGAAGTGAGAAAGGTTTCCTGCTGAAATTGTTAATTAACGAAGTCGATTACAGAGAAGATGAAGTCCACCATTTGCCTGCCAAAACATGGGGAGAAGCAGCGCTGATGACTCCTGCCCCTTTTCGCCTGGGGCTGACTGCCACCTATCCCGAGGAGCACGAGCAGATAGGTGAACGATGGCGACTCGATGAGCTGATCGGGCCGATTGTCTTCACACAGCAGCTAGAGACCCTCGTTGGAAAGCAACTCGCAGAGTATCGCACCCAGCGTGTGCGCGTTGATCTGACTCCTGAAGAGCGAGCAACCTATGAGGCTTTGCATGAGACCTACCTTGGTTTCGTCCGTGAACGGGAGTTGCAGCGAAAGCATGGAGCTGGTTGGTTGCGCGAATTGATGCGCCTTTCAGCAATTGATCCTCACGCACGTCGTGCAATGCTCGCCAGGAGGCAATTGCTGAATATTCTTGAGAGCTGCCAGGGAAAATTTGCGGCCCTTGAGGCGTTACTGCAGGAGCATGCAGGGGAACGCATTCTCGTGTTCACCGAATCTAACGCTGTCGCCTACACGATTGCGCGCCAGTATCTTGTGCCCGTGATCTCTCATGAAACCGGAGTCGCCGAGCGCAAGCATATTCTTGAGGCTTTTCAGGCCGGGCGCTACAGTGTGATAGCCACGTCCAAAGTGCTCAATGAGGGGATTGATGTACCAGAAGCGAAGGTGGCAATCGTATTAGGTGGAGGAGTCAGTAAACGCGAGTATTTGCAGCGTCTTGGGCGCATTCTCCGCAAAAAAGAACCACTGCAGGCTGTACTCATAGAATTGCTCGTCCGCAATACGATTGAAGAGGGGAAAGTGCAACGTCGCCATGTTCCTCGGGAGAAGCGTTAATGTTAACCAGTGAGTTGATCAGGCCGAGGTTACGTATCCATGGCTCGAACTTGCGCATTGAAATGGTGAATGAGCAGGATCCATCGTTGCAGCAAAAAGCGCAGGATCTTATCTGTTTATTCCATCGACATCAAAGCCAATCACAAGCAGCATGGGAGGAAGCCGTGCGCGCGTATGAAGGGACAAACGTTGATTATGTATTTATCCGCGGACTGGCCAAAGTGCTGACGGATGCTGCCACGTTCAAGCCACTTACGACACCCCTCTCTCCGGCAACACTACGTGAGCAAATATTTGCATATGGCCCTGTCTTCGAAAAACCGGATATATTTCATCCCACTTCTCGCCAGGAAGTGCTCAGGGAAGTCGCAGATACGCTCGAACTCTCCCTGGGAGAGCTTGACGAGATACTGTTTGCCGATCGAGGTGCCTCATATCGTCTCATGGATCCAGGTCCGGCATGGACTCCCTCAACGTTACTTGCCCGCTACAACCTGGAATTAGCGCGAGGGGCGCTTTACTGGGCATCGCATATCACCATTGAAGTATCGAGCAACTACAAAGATCTATGGAAGTTTATCAAATTGTTTAAGTTGATGTTCTGGGCCGAGCCAGGGCAAGATGGAGGATATCGCATTGATCTGGATGGGCCAATCTCTCCTTTTGTCTCTTCCACGCTGAGATATGGCAGACAACTGGCAGCATTTCTCCCTGCCTTACTTCTCTGTGAGCGCTGGCAGATGCGAGCATACGTATGTCCGCCGCAAGCAAAGGGAGAAACACTCTACCGGCTTGACCATACCTGTTCGCTCCGTTCGCACTTCAAAAGCTCAGGAGCCTTTGACAGCCGTCTAGAAGCAGATTTTGCCAGTGAGTTTGAGCAAAAGATGGGAGGCAAGCGAGGACATTGGCGCATGGTACGTGAAAGCGAGGTACTCCTGTTAGGAGATACCGTCATGGTACCAGATTTCGTGTTGAGCGATACTCACGATGAAAACCGGCGTATCCTGATCGAGCTGGTCGGGTTCTGGCATCCACAGTACCTTCGGCGCAAAGTAGAAAAGGTGCGTGCTGCAAACTGCGCTCATCTTTTATTATTGGTGTATCAAGGCCTAAATGTCACAGAGGAGGCGTTTGAAGGCAGCGCAAGCGAGGTTATCTTTTTCCAGAATAAACCAGTCCTCAAAGAGGTCATGGAGACGGTTGAGGCAATGGCAAACAGCATCTATGGCCCCCGTCCGAAACCGAGAAGGAAGCAGAAAACTAAAAAATAAAGAACAGTGAGTAAAAAAGGTGAGTGAATACGAACTCATTTTAGGTGATAGTTTCGAACACATCAAAAAAATACCAGAACACTCTGTTGACCTTGTATTGACCGATCCTCCCTACAACTTGGGACGCTATTCTACTGGCAATATCAAAATGTCATGGAGAAAGGATTTTAACAACGATGTTGCTGAGTGGGACACAACCATCTTTAATCCGGCGGATTGGCTTGATGAGTTTAGAAGAATACTTAAACCAACGGGAAATATATTCGCCTTTACCAGTTATAATCTTTTAGGCCCATGGCATCGGACATTCGATCCAGTTTTTGATACGTTCCAATTTATGTGCTGGCATAAAACTAATCCGCCGCCCAAGTTAAGAAGAGCTGGGTTCCTTAATAGCTGTGAACTCATCGTATGTGCTTGGAATAAAGGTCATACATGGAACTTTACCAATCAGAAAGATATGCATAATTTTATTGAGTCTCCAATTTGCATGGGAAGAGAACGAGTTAAAAATCCTGTTCATCCTACACAGAAACCTGTCAAAGTACTCAATCACCTGGTGAGATTAGCAACGAAACCTGGTGATTTAGTATTTGATCCATTTATGGGAGTTGGTTCAACAGGTGTATCAGCCCTACAACTTGGAAGACGTTTTACTGGCATTGAGATAGACCCTCTTTACTTTCAGGCAGCATGTAAACGGATAGAAGCAACCACAACGAGACTTTTCAATGATGATGAGGAAGTAATTGAGGAAGACCTCATTGAAGAACAAAATAATGATCTCATGCCAGGAATAGGTGAGGAACCTACATTATTTACAGCACTTTAGATTATTAAGGCATGGTTCAAATGAACTTGACAATTCCTCATCAACAGAAAGGTCCAGCCCTGTCATGTTGAGTACAGCGAAGCATCTGGCTCGCTGGGCACAGATGCTTCGCTGTACTCAACATGACAACCTCTTGCCGATCTTGTTCGTTAAATTTCATCATCGGCCCCCTCTCCATGCATGGAGAGTGATGGGGTGAGGCCTGTAACTGAGGTTGATGCCCATCGCCGATTCATCGGCCCTCAGTGGATAACCAGGTTAAGAAGCATCATTACCTGGCAAACAACAAGTTTCTCTTTATTTACAGCGTGAAACCTACCAGGTACCAGAGCATATCCTGAGCGCGGCCTGTAGCAATACCAGCTTGCTTATCAGCCGCGTAGGTATATAACGCATGGCCATCATAGAACACCTGGGCTCCATTGGGCGTTTGATGTACTGACAACTGCCTGGGCAGAGGCATTGAGCTGGAAACTGTCATCATCCCTTGAGGAGCCAGCACAGGCGGCCAGTCATGAGCACACTGACCAGTACAGGTGGCTTTGAACATGGTATCAGCCCTGTAGTAATACACTGCAAAGCCTTTATTTGTCATGAGCACATTTACCTGGTTCCCGTTAATAGTAGCCATTCCTGTGTGAATGAACGCAGCCGTATTTCCTCCCATGCTAGGAGTGATGGTAATACCATCCATCATATTGCCGTTGTTATTATTGTTCATGTTGCCATTGTTGCTCGTGTTCATCTTGCTTGTTGCCGTGGGTGTCCCGTACATCATTCCACTATCAGTTTTGTTATTCATGGCGTTCTGGTTGTCCATGCTCTGGTTCGCAGTATTCGCCGGTGTTCCCTGCATAGCAGTTTCACCACACGCTGCCAGCAAGACGGTCAGTAGCAACGTAATCCCGATCAGTCCCGAACTTCGAAGAGCTTTCATTGATTCTTTCCTCCTACAGTGTCAAATAACCTACTACTTTCGTTGTAACCATCATCTATGTAAAGGGCAACAATCATGTACTGATAATTCCTTGCTTTATCTATGACATTCCATTGTGTATTATCAGTACCCATTGTGTATCGCCACTAACGATAATCACGACTACTTTTTACAGGGTTTGCGGAAGAGTACTTTTTTCCTTGTGAAATTCAGACCCAAATCTGTCACAATTTTCTCATCCATACGACTTTTTTTATGAGAGTAGTTATGTAAGAAGGAAAGTGTATGCAACAATTGAATATGGATAACGCTCAGAATGGAGTAGATAGCACACTCTATGACCGCTTTGCTGGCATCATCTTTCATTATTTATTTCAACAAGTGTCGAATGAGCAGGATGCCGAAGACCTGCTACTGGAAGTATTTTTAGCTGCGCTACAAGACAAATATCTATCCAATCTCCCTGCAGGGCGACAACTGGCCTGGTTGAGACGCGTTGCCCGAAATAAGGTGATTGATCGCTATCGCCACGTTGCCTTGCTGAATTTGCTGCCGATAGAGCAGGCGCTAGAGCTGGAAGATACTGCATTGACGCCGGAACAATACACCGAGCAGAAGGAGAACTATGAGCGTCTCTATCAATCCATTGCCCGACTCACCTTGCAGCAACAAGAGCTTATCAGATTGCGCTATCGCAACGGCTTGCGTTTTTTTGAAATTGCGGCGATTCTCGAGAAACCCGAGGGAACGGTGCGCCAATTGTTTGTGCGCACCCTCCATCGGTTGCGTACAATCTACGATCAACTAGAAAGGGGAAATAGCAATGAATAATTTCAATGATCTACTCCCCGAAGAGAGAGAGCCACAGCACGAGGAACTGATAACCTTACTCCAGCGTGCCTATCGCAGGCCCATTTCCTTGTCACCGACGAATCAGGAACAGGTTATCGAACGAGTACATGAACGGCTCTTCCAGACCGGACTTGAAAATTCTCCCAATGAAGATATGCCCGAATCTCAGACAGGAGTACTGAATTCAACTCCGCACAAAGCTGTGTCCCCCGCAAGAATGTCTCAACGAGATAGACGACGCTTTCGTTTGATAGCGTTACTTGCCGCAGCTCTGGTCATAACAGCGCTTCTTGTCACTCCTTTGCTCCTTTTGAGATCTTCATCAACCGGTGGAACCGGCGGGTTTCCGACCTTGACGCTTTCCTCCAATGCCGCCTCACCTGGCAACACGGTGCATGTGACGCTCAAGCATTTTTCTCCCTCGACGCGTGTGGCGTTGACCCATGATATCCAGGAGCCTATCTCCATCAATGGCAATTCGTCGATCACAACGGATGCACAAGGAAGCGCTACCTTCTCGCTGGGAATCGATTCGACCTGGGGGCCAGGCTTCCATTTGATTGTGGCTGAAGATGTCAGCACCCGCTCTACCGCCAGTGCTAACTTGCAGATCACCAACGAAGGTCCAACCCCACCACCCCACCTGCTGATCGACACCACTCCTCTCGCCATGGGAGCTGACGTCGTCGGGACCAACACCATCCGTCCCTTCACCCTGGCCAATGGCGGAGGTGGCTCGATCAGTTGGTCAGCCAACAGTAATCAGCCCTGGCTGCTGGTCGCACCCAGCCAGGGCATCTTCAGCCAACAGGAAGTCATCTCGCTGGCCGTGCAGCGCATCGGGCTCAAATCTGGAGATTACTCTGGGAGTATCACCATCGCCTCGAATGTCAGTGCTCCTCAGCACATTGAGGTCGACATGAAGGTTCGTCCGTTGCCTCGCAATACTGAGCCAGTATTGGCCTTGTCGCCTGCGCTTCTCTCCTTTACTGCGACCGATGGGGGACTTGATCCCAGTGCTCAATCACTGACGATGAGCAGCCCGGGTTCGCATCCATTGAATTGGTCGCTTGCCATCAATGCACCTGCTACCTCAACGACCCAGGTGTTTTCCATACAGGAGCAAGGATCTGCATGCCGCTGGCTGCGTGCGACACCTCTCTCAGGAACCGTGGCTCCTGGCACAAGCAGGGTGCTCACTGTCAGCGTGCAGAGCCAGTGCCTGCTGCCTGGCACCTATCAGGGCACACTGCAGTTTATGGATGCAGGAGCCAATAACGTTACGCAAACAGTCAACGTCTCACTGATAGTGCAACCGCACTGCGGCTTAGTCACTAGTACCGGCTACCTGGGCTTCACCGTGGTCCAGGGGCAAAATACCGTGGCAAATCAAACTTTGAGCTTAAATACCACCGCCAGTTGTGCAGGAGCACCGCTCTCTTGGACAAGCACGTCCTCGGCGTCCTGGCTTGTTATCTCCCCCAGTGGACTGTTGAAAGGCACTGCTACTACCCTCGTTCCAGTCAACGTTCATGCGAACAGTCTTGCGCCTGGAATTTATTCTGGTAATATCATCTTTGTCACGGGGCAGAGTACGCTCACTGTGATGGTGCAGTTGACGGTACAGGCGGCACCTCCACTTGTATCCCCAATTATGGGCGCCTCGCCGCTGAGCCTCAATTTTAGCAATACGCAGGGCCAGCCCAGTCCCAGCGGGCAGGTGGTGACGATGACCAACAATGGCAAAAGTGCCCTCAAGTGGAATGCCAGTGCTTCGCCCCAGCGCCTCTTTAGCTGGCTGAGTGCCACGCCCTCGAGGGGCCTCATTGCGCCAGGACAAAGCGGGCAGGTCACGATCAATGTGGATACAACACAATTGACTCCTGGCAGCTATGTTGGGCAAGTCGCCCTCAATGGCATGGATGCCAAAGGCAACACTGCTCCGGGCAGTCCGCAGACCATTACGGTGACCCTGGTGGTGCAGCCTCCCTGCACCCTGTCCCCACCCTCTGCGAGTGCGCTCTCCTTCAGCGCGGTGCAGGGCGCCGCATCCAATCCCCCCGCGCAGTCGGTCATGTTCACCGGAACCGGCAATTGTGTCTGGCCAGTGACGTGGACGACCAGCGTAGCTCCTGCAGCCTCCTGGTTGACCCTGACCCCTTCGAGTGACTTGGTGAAAGGCACGGGTCAATCTGGCGGCCTTGGGGTAAATGCCATCATCACTGGCCTGTCAACCGGAACCTACACCACACAGGTAACCATCTCGGCAACCGATGCCAGTGGTGCTCCCATCTTGGGAGGTGGACAATCCGTGAGTGTGAGCTTGACGGTGACGGGCTTTACGATCAGCGGAACCGTCTTGGCATGCCCAGGTTCAACTGCTCCGACGTGTGCGACCCCGCAAGCGTTGCCCGGAGCCACCCTGACCTTGACCGGTGGGAGTACCACGCTGACTGCCACTGCTGATGGATCAGGCTATTATATGATGACAGGGGTTCCTCTTGGGACCTATACCGTCACCGCCAGCGGTACAGATGTCAACGGTGTTCACTATGTAGGAACGGCTACCGTGATCGTATCAGGTAATACTCCGAACTTCACAATCCAGGTGTTCCCGGGGTAATGAATTGTTGAAATAGTTAGCGAGCACTGTTAAGTAGAGAGGAATGAATGGCATGGGTGCTATCTATGACAGTGGTTTGTACGATGCGGATGATTTATATAAGGCATATGTTGAGGGCTACAACTACGCTGCACGCACTGTGTCTTTTGTGATTCGCCTCTGTTGTCCGCATTGCTCGACATATCTTTCTACTTTCTCACATAAGCCAGGACGTAAGCTAGTCCTCTTTTTGGATACCCCTTACTGTCCCCACTGTGAAATTCGAGTAGTTCCAGGCATCATCATTAGTACTGCGTAACCAGGGGCATTTTTATTGTAATGGCTCAACTTATGTTATGCAATTGAATTGGCGAGTTCTGCTTGAACCCAGGAAAGGATGACATACAACAATGGAGTATAAAGACGAGGAACTTGGGGAGATCGAAGTTCTGGGAGATCGATACCTGTTACAAAACCGTATAGGTAGTGGTGGTATGGCCACTATTTATCGTGCACAGGATCTGCAGATGGATCGTGCCGTGGCAGTCAAAGTGCTACGAGAGATCTACAACACCAATCCAAAGTTTGTGAGACGCTTTCAGGTCGAAGCCAAAGCGGCGTCAGCTTTGCAACATCCTAATATTGTGAAGGTTTATGACTATGGGCAATCTGATGGCAATTATTATATCGTGATGGAATTGGTAGATGGCACAGACTTGCGCCGCTACCTGAGTTCCCGAGGAGTGCTAGATGTTGACCGTGCGATCATCATTGCCCACGATGTCGCGCTTGGTTTGGGCGCTGCGCATCGTCGCAGTATCGTACATCGCGATGTGAAACCACAGAATGTGCTGATAGGTAAAGATGGGTCGATTAAATTGACCGACTTCGGCATCGCCAGTATGTACAAAGATTTGAACGCTGATCGCCTCACGACCACTGGCATGACGTTAGGAACGGTGCAATACTTTGCTCCGGAGCAGGCTCAGGGGGAGATAGTTAGCCCTGCTGCCGATGTGTATGCGCTCGGTATTGTTATGTACGAGATGCTCACCGATCACACGCCTTTCAATGGCAATTCACCAGTTGTAGTAGCAATGCAGCATATACAGGATCAGCCAAATCCACCAGGTCAGTTCAATCCCAGTATCCCTGCGGCTCTAGAGGAGATCATTCTGCGCTGTCTTGAGAAAGTGCCGGACATGCGTTTCCCTGATGGGTCGCAGTTGGCTCGATCTTTAGAGATGCTTGGCGATGCTGAAATGGGTGAGACAGTATCTATGACACCAGAACACACGTCAATTCCCACAACCTCTACACGAATCCCATCTCGCCAGAGTAAAAGTATGACATTCATTTTGCTGGCAACATTGTTAGTGTTATTAGTGTTCAGCTTTAGTGTTTACCTGGCGGTCCAGCTAAGTTTCATTCATGTACCATTTTTTAGTGGTGGAGGGGCCATGACTTCATCTACTGATAGATTAATTGAAGTACCTGACCTCCATACTATGAGTTGGTTAAATGCAGTAGCAACCTCTGAAAAAGAAGGGTTTCGACTGGTATTAGTAAGTGGTCAGGCAAAAGGTGTTGTGGTTGATCAGAATCCAAAAGCTCATGATAAGGCTGCCAGGGGCTCTACTATCGATGTCAAGATGGAAATCCTGGCCCCGCACCCTCCCTTGCACTCCGCCTATTGTTCACGTACAATAACACTTACAAAGAAGTAATGTCCTCATATTGCCACCACGAGAAATTGCGATACAGGCACGAGACAAGCAAGGAGCTTTTCAATCATGGCGCAGCGCGAAGCAGTAATTGTTGAAGCTGTCCGGACTGCGGTTGGACGCAGAAACGGGCGGTTGAAAGACTGGCACCCGGTGGATTTGATGGCCGAGGTGATTTCTACATTGGTCCGGCGTACCGGCGTTGACCCGGGTCTGGTAGAAGATGTCATTGTAGGTTGTGTGAGCCAGGTTGGAGAGCAGAGTATCAACGTAGGGCGCAACGCCGCGCTCGCGGCGGGCTTTCCTGAGACGGTGCCGGGTACCACGGTTGATCGCCAGTGTGGGTCGAGCCAGCAGGCTATTCACTTCGCTGCTCAGGGTGTCTTGAGCGGTGCGTATGATATTGTGATTGCTGGCGGAGTCGAGGCGATGACCAGGGTTCCACTGGGGTCATCCTACCAGCAAGGGCCGGGAGCGCCTTTTGGCAGCCGGATGCTGCGCCGCTATAATAACGGGTTAGTACACCAGGGCATCAGCGCAGATCTGGTGGCTCAAAAGTGGGAACTGAGCCGAACTGAACTGGACGAATTCAGCCTGGAAAGCCATCGCCGTGCGGCACGTGCCACGGCTGAGGGACGGTTCCGCAGCCAGGTTGTGCCGATTGAGGTTAAGAACGAGGATGGCACGACAAGTCTCTTTGACCAGGACGAGGGTTTTCGCACCGATACCAGCATAGAGAAACTGGCAAGCCTCAAACCTGCCTTCAAGCCGGATGGACTGATCACTGCGGGCAATTCCTCACAGATCAGCGATGGGGCGGTGGCGGTGCTTATTATGGAACGGGCAACCGCCGAGCGACTTGGCTTAAAACCGCGCGCCCGCTTTGTAGCGTTCTCCCTGGCGGGCGATAACCCGATTATGATGCTGACTGCGCCTATTCCCGCGACATATAAAGTGCTGGAGCGGGCGGGGCTCACGATGGATCAGATCGACCTGTTTGAGGTAAATGAAGCATTCGCCAGTGTCCCGTTGGCATGGCAACGCGAAACCGGGGCGAATATGCAGCGTGTCAACGTCAATGGCGGAGCCGTTGCCATCGGTCACCCGCTAGGAGCTTCTGGCGCTCGCCTGACCACTTTCCTGCTGTACGAATTGGAGCGCAGCGGTGGTCGTTATGGTCTCCAGACCATCTGTGAAGGTGGCGGCATGGCTAATGCCATGATTTTTGAAAGGATGTAGGCTGTGCTTAACTTTGCCCCAACCGAGGAGCAGGAAGAGATACGTAACCTTGCGCGGAACCTGGCTGTGGAGCAATTGCGCCTGCAAGGACGGGATGCAGAGCGAAAGGGTGACATTTCACCGGAATTGATGCAAATACTGGCACAGACGGGTCTGACGACGCCTTTTCCAGAGGAGTTTGGCGGCTCGGGCGCAATCGAGGCCATGACCTATACGCTGATCGCTGAAGAATTCGGATTTGGGGATGGCGCGCTTGCAATGAACATCATTGGTTCGTTGATGGGTCCGGTGACTGTACTTTTGGCGGGGAACGAACAGCAACAGCAGGAGTACATTACGCCTTTCTGTGACCAGCAAGATGGGTTTGAGCAGCGTGGGAGCCTGGCTTTCGCAGAGCGCAG
>WNFX01008656.1_pt1 | contig 11858 bp, 11 predicted proteins | sample 5400111 | NCBI WGS metagenome assembly WNFX01 (sample SAMN13153363, study PRJNA577476) | soil metagenome | isolation source: 40 cm soil or saprolite under grassland replicate 1 | place: USA:California | collected 2016-06-15
ACCTCACATCAGTCGTCGCCGCCCCGCGTGAACTTCTGAATGCGCCGGCCATTGATCGTCTCGCCGGTATAGAGGTTGCCCTTCGAGTCGAGCACGACGCTGTGCAGGAACGTGAACTGGCCCGGCTGGAGTCCAGGCGTCCCGAACCCGGAGAGGATCGTGCCCATCGCGCGGTCCATGATGTGCAGGATCTCGTTTCCTCCGTCGACCTCGAACATGAGCCTCTGCATATGGTCGTTGGAGAACGCGAGGTCCCACGCCGAGCCCGCGGTGCCGAGCCCCGGTGCGCCGCCGATTCCCAGCGTCACGCCGGTACCCGGAACGACCGGGATGATCCGTTGAAACACGCCGGTCTTGGTGAAGACCTGGATGCGGTCGTCGGCGCGATCGCACACGTACACCAGGCCGTCGTTGCCTATCGTGATGCAATGCGGATGGCCGCCGTCGCCCGAGGCAAACAAGCCAGGAAAGTCGGTCACCGGGTCGTTCACCGGTCCCGTCACAGGTCCACCCCATTGCCGCAGCCAGGTGCCACCCGCGCTGAACACCACAACGCGGTGGTTGCCGTACCCGTCGGCGATGTAGATGCTGCCGCGCTGTCCCGTCACCGGATCCGGGTTCGGATCGATGTACATGTTGGCGGGCTGGTTGAGAAGCGTGTGACTCATGTTGGCAAGGGGGTTGGCGCCGGAGTTGCCGCAGGTGTTGGCAGGCGGGTTGTCGCACACCCCGCGCGTCCCGATCTGCAGGAGCGGCAGGTGCGAGCCATCGTGCGGGTATTTCTGCACGATGCCGTCGCCGTTGCCCGCGATCCAGACGTTGTCCTGGTAGTCGATGAAGCAGCCGTGAAGGCCGTTGGGCAGCACGTTACGGTCGCCCCACGCGTTCACCACGTTGCCGGCGGTGTCGAATTCGATAACGGGCGCCGCGGGGACCGAATCGAGAGTTTCGGGCGAGTTGACCAGGTTTCCGCGCGTCACAATGAACACGTGGTCCCGCGAATCGACGCAGGTTCCCGCGACTTCGCCGGTCGACCATGGCTTGGGCTTGCCTGTCGACGTACTGAGCACGAGCGGGGTTCCGAAATCGCCGGCGCTCGGCAACGGCATCTTCGGCCACGACCCGTCGGCTACGAAGTGCGGGAGCCCGTGGGCTCTCCTTGTATCGGCTTGCGAAACGGACAGGCTCAAGGCAGCGGCCACGGCCAGTCCTACGGCACCTGCGTAAATATAACGCTTTCCTCTCATGATGATCTCCTCGTTGGATTCGTTATACAGTGCGGCGTGAACGGAACCCAGGATCGCTCATTTTGGCTTTTCCCGCGCTTCGCCAACGCGCGTTACGCCGCAGCGTGCCCCTGGGAGTGCACTGAACAGGTTGTCCTCAGACTGCTGTCCTACGGCAACCCAACCGGGTCGCGCATAACCGATTCAATCGCCCAAGCCCACGCGAAAATCATGCTAGGCCGAGCACCGATCAGCGTCAAGCCGAAGCCTGACCACCCGCTGCTCAGGCTCATTTCAGAACTGGAATTGACTGTCGCAGCGCACAATTGGCTCGCGGCACCATGGAACGGGTCGATACGATCTGCTGCGCGATTGACGCCCTCTCCCCGGGTCTGACACACTGCCGGCGTCCGGCCTTTCAAGGAGCGCACCATGAATTCGAAAAAGCTCGCCGCCGCGGCGGTCCTTCCCTTCGTCGCGACGCTCGCGGCGGCCCAGACCCGCTGGGACATGCCGACGCCTTACCCGGACGGCAATTTCCACACGAAGAACGCGGTCCAGTTCGCCCAGGACGTGGCGAAATCGACCGGGGGCAAATTGCAGATCAACGTGCACTCGAACGGCTCGCTCATCAAGATGCCGGAGATCAAGCGCGCCGTCCTCACCGGTCAGGTGCCGATCGGCGAGCTGCTCGTCTCGGTGCTCGCCAACGAGTCGCCGCTGTTCGCCTTCGACTCCAATCCGTTCCTCGCCAACAGCTACGCCAAAGAGCGAAAGCTCTGGGGCATCGCGCGGCCGTATCTGGAAAAGCGGCTCGACGCGCAAGGCATCAGGCTGCTCTACTCGGTCGCCTGGCCGCCGCAGGGCATCTACGCCAAGAAGCCGATCGACTCGGTCGCCGACCTGAAGGGCGCGAAGTTCCGCACCTACAGCCCCAGCACCTCGCGCTTCGCCGAGCTGATGGGCGCGATTCCGACGACCGTGCAGGTGCCCGAGATCCCGCAGGCGTTCCGCACGGGGCTGGTGGATTCGATGATCACCTCCGGCGCGACCGGCGTGGACACCCAGGCCTGGGACTATCTGTCGCATTACTACGACACGCAGGCGTTCCTGCCGCAGAACATGGTGATCGTCAACAAGGACGCCTGGGCCAGGCTCGACGCGCTAACGCAAAAGGCGCTGACCGGCGCCGCCCGCGCGGCCGAGGAGCGCGGCTGGAAGACGAGCGAGTCGGAGAACGAGCGCTACGTGAAGACCATGGCGGACAAGGGCGTCAAGATCGTGAAGCCCTCGGCCAGGCTCTCGGCCGAATTCGCCAAAATCGGCAAGCAGATCGCCGACGAGTGGGCGCAGAAGGCGGGCCCCGAAGGCGAGGCGATCCTCAAGGCGTTCGCGCGCTGAAGGGAGCCGCCGCGTGCGGGCGGCGCTCGAGCTCCTGTACCGGACCTCCGGCCGGGTGGCCGGATTTTTTTTGGTCGCGATCGCGCTTCTGTCGCTCGCACAGATCGTCGGACGCCTGCTCGGCCTCGCGGCACACAGCTTCGACGAGTTCGCCGGGTACTGCATGGCGGCGTCTTCCTTCATCGCCCGCCGGGGGCTCGAGGTCGCGTGCTTGGCGGCAGGCGTTTTTCTGGCCGGATTCTTCACCTGGTACGCCTGCGACATGCTGTGGTTCTCGTTCATCACCCACGACGTCTCCCAGGGCCTGGTGCCGGTGCCGCTGTGGATTCCGCAAACGGGCATGGCGCTGGGGCTCGCCATTCTGCTCGTCGCGCTGCTCGACGATCTCCTCGTCGTCGTCTCGCGCGGGACGCCTTCCTACGATAGCGCCGAAGCCAACGCTTCCGCGCTCGAGCGCTAGCCGTGGACCCGGTTTTCATCGCGATCGTTCTCCTGGCGGCGCTGGGGGTGCTGCTCGCCGCGGGGGTCTGGATCGCGCTCTCCCTGCTCGGGGTAGGCTGGATCGCGATGGTGTTCTTCACCAACGCGCCGGCGGGCAAGCTCATGGCGACCACGGTGTGGGGGTCGTCGGCGAACTGGGCGCTGACGGCGCTGCCGCTGTTCATCTGGATGGGCGAGATCCTGTTCCGCAGCCGCATTTCGGAGGACATGTTCAAGGGGCTCGCGCCGTGGATGGCGCCGCTCCCCGGGCGCCTGATGCACTGCAACGTCTTCGGCTGCGGCATCTTCGCGGCGATCTCCGGCTCCTCCGCGGCGACCGCTGCGACGATCGGAAAGATCACGATCCCGGAGCTGAAGAGGCGCGGCTACGACGAGCGCATGTCGATCGGCTCGCTCGCCGGCGCCGGCACGCTCGGCCTCCTCATCCCGCCCTCGATCATCATGATCGTGTACGGCGTCGCGGCCGACGTATCGATCGCGCGGCTGTTCGTCGCGGGCGTGCTGCCGGGGGTCATGCTGATGCTGCTCTTCTCCGGCTACATCGCCGGCTGGGCGCTGCTCAACCCGGCAAAGACCCCGCCGCGCGACAGCATCGCGAGCCTCCGCGAAAAATTCCGCGCGGCGCGCCACCTGGTTCCGGCGCTCGCGCTGATCGCGGCGGTGATCGGCTCGATTTACGCGGGCATCGCCACGCCGACCGAGGCCGCGGTGCTCGGGGTGCTCGGCTCGCTGATTCTTTCGCTCGCCACCGGGTCGCTCGACCGGAAGGCGTTCCAGGCGAGCGTCATGGGAGCGATGAAGACGTCCTGCATGATCGCTTTCATACTGACGGGCGCCGCCTTTCTGACCGTGGCGATGGGCTTCACCGGAATCCCGCGCGCGATGGCGGACTGGATCGCCCACCAGAGGCTGACGCCGGGCCAGCTTATCCTGGTGCTCACGCTGCTCTTCATCGTTCTCGGCTGCTTCCTCGACGGCATTTCCATGGTGGTGCTGACCTCCGCCGTGATCCTGCCCTCGGTCAGAGCGGCGGGAATCGATCTGCTGTGGTTCGGCATCTTCATCGTGCTGGTGGTCGAGATGGCGCAGATCACGCCGCCCGTGGGCTTCAACCTGTTCGTCCTGCAGGGGCTGACCGGCAAGGACATGTTCTACGTGGCGCGCGCTTCGCTGCCCTTCTTCTTCCTCATGATTCTCGCCGTCCTCGTCATCTGGGAGTTTCCGCAGATCGTGACCTTCCTGCCCGGCCGGATGTTCAGGCTGGGCTGAGCGCGGCATACGCGCCGCCACGCTATCATTGAGCGCGACATGGCCGCTTCCCCGATCTACACCACGTCCGCGATGCGCGAGCTCGAGGCGCTGGCGGGCGCCGCGTCCCCGAATCCCACGCTCATGGAACGCGCCGGCGCGGCCGCGGCCGAATACGCGCGAGCGCTCTGCGGCGACAAGACCAAGGACGTGCTCGTCGTCGCGGGGCCGGGCAACAACGGCGGCGACGCGCTCGAAGTCGCGGCGCATCTCAAGCGCGCATTCTTTCGCGTCGCCGTCGTCTTCGCGGGCGAGCGCGATAAGTTGCCGGAGGACGCGCAAGCCGCGCTCGGAAAATGGGAAGCCGCGGGCGGGACGCTTCTCGATGACATTCCGAAGGACCCGCGCTTCGATCTCGCCGTAGACGGCCTGTTCGGGATCGGGCTCAAGCGGCCGCTTGCCGGAGCGCACGCGGCGCTGGTCGAGCGCCTCAACTCGCTCGGCGTTCCCATTCTCGCGCTCGACATCCCCAGCGGCATCAATGCGGATACGGGTGCGGTCATGGGCTGCGCGGTGCGCGCGAGCCATACGATCACGTTCATCGCGCACAAGCCCGGCCTGCTCACGCTCGACGGTCCGGACCACTGCGGCGAATTGAAAGTCGACACGCTCGGGCTCGATCCCGCCCGGCTGCTCGAACCGGAAGGAGAGCTGCTCGACGAATCGATTCTTGCCGGCGCGATCGGGCCGCGGCCCAGGAATTTCCACAAAGGGCAGGCCGGCAGCGTGGGCGTCCTGGGCGGAGCGGCGGGAATGGTCGGCGCCGCGGTCATCGCCGGCCGCGCCGCGCTGAAATGCGGCGCCGGACGCGTCTATCTCGGACTGCTGACCCCGCGTCCCCCATACGTCGACTACGCGCAGCCCGAGCTGATGCTGCGCAAGCCCGAAGAGTTGCTCGAGAAGGCGCTCGTCAACGTTCTCGTCGCCGGGCCGGGAATGGGCAAGACCGACTCGGGGCGGAAGCTGCTCCGCGCCGCGCTCGCCGCGCCGGTGCCGCTTGTGCTCGACGCCGACGCGTTGAATCTGATCGCGGAGAACCGGCAGCTCGCCCTGGCGCTCGACAAGCGCGCCGCGCCTGCGATCATGACGCCCCACCCCGCGGAAGCGGCGCGTCTGCTCGGGGAGGCGACACTGCAGGTGCAGGCCGACCGCGTGACCTCCGCCAGGTTGATCGCGAAGCGTTACCGGAGTCTTGTGGTGCTGAAAGGCAACGGCAGCGTGATCGCCGCGCCGGACGGGAAATTCTGGATCAACTCTTCAGGCAACCCGGGAATGGCCTCGGCCGGGATGGGCGACGCGCTGAGCGGGATAATCGCGGCGCTGTGCGCCCAGAACGCCGAGCCCCTGCGGGCGCTTCTTGCGGGAACCTATCTGCACGGAGCCGCCGCCGACGCGCTCGTCGCATCGGGCTCCGGCCCCGTGGGCATCACCGCGAGCGAAGTCATCGACCGGGCGCGCGCGCTCCTCAACCGCAGCGCGGGAGATTGAAACTCAGAACCTGAACCCGAGCTTCGCGCCGAAACTGCTGGCGTCGCCCGTCTTGTCCGCTTCGAATGCAAGATTCGTCAGGCCGAAATTCATGTTGAGTCCCACAAAAACCTTGTTGACCGAGAAGGACTCCTTCGTCCGCCCCGTCGCGGCGCCAGTGCCGACAGGGGTGCTATCCACCCATACCTTGCCGATTCCGCCGTAGGGCGTAAACATGAGAAAGCCCTTCGAGATCGAAAGGTCGACGCCCCGGGTATTGAATTCGAGCTGATCCACGCCGGAGAGCTTGGTGTAGCTTCCGCGGATGCCGATCGCCGGTGTCGCCGTGCCTCCGGAAACGATCGCATAACGCAGCTCGCCGCCGAACAGCCGGATGTTGGAGGTCGGGACCGCACTGTACATGACGCCGACGTCGATGCCGAACGGCAGACCCTTGTTCAAGCGCAGCGACGGCACGATCACATCGGAGATGTCGCCCGCGCCGGCCTTTGTGAATACGTCGCCATGCTGGAGTTTCGTAACGGTCGCCGCAATGCCCAGATCAAAGCCCGTGATGCCGAGCGGCGCAGTGGGCGTCAGTGGCTTGTACGACAGCGCCGCCCCGAGGTCTTCGGACAACTCGCGAAACTGGGTCTGGTTGAGAGTCTGAACCTGATTGATGTTTCCCGCGGCAGCGGGCAGGGATGCGCCAAGGAGGGATACGAAGACTAGGCTGCGTTTCAAGTTCATCGTGATCTCCACGGTGGGGTAACGGCGATTAATCTAGCACATCGACGCGGTTCCAAGTTTGCCGGTCGGCGAAATCGTGAAAAAATACCGGCGCCGGAGCCGGTTTGTGGCGTGCGCGAGGCCGTATTTCCGGAATCAGGCGGCCTTGCGCTTGGCGTTCGGCTCGGGATACGGATACATGATGTTGAGCGCGACGCTGTGGCCCGCGGTCTGGACGATGCGCACGTGCTCGCGCCTCAGCTCGCGCGCGTGGCGGCAGCCGCAGCAATGCGCGATCATGTCGATCTCCTTGTTCATGCCGAGCGCGTAATTCGCAACGCGCTGGAATTTTTCCTCGACCACGAGGCCCCGCTGCAGCCTGGGGTTGTGCGTCGTGACTCCCGTCGGACAGGTGTTCTGGTGGCAGCGCAAGGCCTGGATGCAGCCGAGGGAGAACATGAACCCGCGCGCGGTGTTGACGAAATCGGCGCCGACGCACAGCGCCCACGCCGCCCGCGCCGAGGTGACGAGCCTGCCCGCGGCAATGACGCGCACGCGGCTTCTCAGTCCCGACTCGATCAGCGAATCGACGACCCTGGGCAACGCTTCGGCTATGGGAAGCGCCATATGGTCCATGAGCGCCTGGGGAGCGGCGCCCGAGCCGCCTTCGCCGCCGTCGATCGTGAGAAAGTCCGGCGCGTATTCCGGGCCGCGGCGATTGACCGCCTCGCACAGCTCGTTGACGAACTGCCAGCCGCCGATCGCGGTCTTGACGCCCACCGGCTTGCCGGTGAGCTCGCGGATGAACGCGATCTTGTCGAGCAGCTGGTTGACGTTGGCGACGTCGCGGTGGCGGTTCGGGCTGATCGAATCATGGTGCGGCGGGATGCCGCGGATCCCCGCGATCTGCTCGGTGACCTTGGCCGCCGGCAGCACCCCGCCCTTGCCGGGCTTCGCGCCCTGCGAAAGCTTGATCTCGAACGCCTTCACCTGAGGATGGGCGGCAACCTCCTTCATCTTTTCCGCCGAGAAATTTCCATCGCGATCGCGAACGCCGTAGTTGGCGGTGCCGATCTGCATGATGACGTCGCAATTGCCTTCGAGATGAAACGGCGAGAGCCCGCCCTCGCCCGTGTCCATCCAGCAGCCGGCGAGCGCCGCGCCGCGCGAGAGCGCGCGCACCGCGGGCTCCGAGATCGCCCCGAAGCTCATTCCGCTGATGTTCACGACCGACCTCGCGAGGAACGGTTCCTTGCAGAAGCCCTCGCCGATCGCGAGCGGCGGGGTGGGCAGCCGGTCCTCCTCGAGCACCGGATACGGATGATTGACGAACAGGATCGAGCCCGGCTCGTTGGTGTTGTTGGTCGAGCCGAAGCCGATCACCCCGCCCTCGGCCTTGGCGAGGCGGTACACCCAGCCGCGCGTGGCGCGATTGAAGGGCAGCTCTTCGCGGTCGTTCAGGAAGAAGTACTGCCGGAAGTACTCGCCCTGCTTCTCCAGGAAATAACGCAGGTGCCCGATGACCGGATAGTTGCGCAGGACGGTGTGCTTCTTCTGCGTGATGTCCTGGATGAACACGATCACCAGAAACGCGACCAGGACGAGACCGACGATGGTCCCGAGACTGTACGAGATGACACCCAGCATGCCCGACATGCGCCCAATGATAGGCGAAAACGCCTTGCGACGCTTCTGGGAGAAATCAGGGAAGAATGCGCAGGATCACCGACTCGGGGTCGTCGGTCGCGCCGTTGCGGATCTCGGCTTCGGTCGCCGGGCGCACGCCGACCACCGTGCAGGAGAATTTGATCGCCATGCCGGCAAGCGGATGGTTGGCGTCCAGGACCACCTTGTCCTCGGCCATATCGGTCACCGTAAAAACCCGATCTTCGTCGTCGCCCACCACGCTGCCCTCGAAGTGCATTCCCACCTCGAGCGTCTCGGGAAAGCGGCTGCGCGGCTCGACCCGGAGAAGATTCTCGTCGTAGTCGCCGAATGCTTCTTCCGGCTCAAGGCGCACTTCGACGCGGTCCTTGACCCGCCTGCCCTCGAGCGCCGCCTCGGCCGCCGGAAAAATATTGCCGTAGCCGCCGTGCAAATACTGCACCGGCTCCTCGGAGCGCTGGATCGCATTGCCCCAGATGTCGGACAGCTCGACCTCGAGCGAGACGACGGTGTTTTTCGCGATGTGCAAAGCGCCCGGACGGGCCCTGAGCCCGGCTCGAAGCTAACGCAGCGATTTGACGAGGCCCAGCACCTCGGCGGCGTGGCCGCGGGGATTGACGCCGTAGAACACGTGCGTGACCGTGCCCGCCTTGTCGATGATGAAAGTGGAGCGCGTGATGCAGGATTTCCTGGACCCGCTGGCCTCTTTCTCGTGTACCACGCCGTACTTGCGGCAGACTTCGCCCTCGGGGTCGGCAAGCAGCCGGATCGAAACGCCGTGCTGGTCCCGGAAATCGGCGTGACGCAGGCAATCGTCCGGGCTCACCCCGAGCACCACGCAGTCCTGGCGCGCAAACTCGTCCTCGTGGTCGGAGAAATCGGTGGCGAGCAGCGTGCAGCTCGGCGTGCCGTCCTTGGGATAAAAATAGAGCACGACGCTTTTCCTGCCGCGGAACTGCGCGAGGTCCACGGTTTCCATGTCGGCGTCCGGAAGCGAGAAAAGCGGCGCCGCCTGCCCCGCCTGCAGACCCTCAGGCGGGCGCGCGGTGGCTTCGAGCGACGCTTCGTTTACGAGAGCCAAGGGTTTCCTTGCCGGTTCGAAGGCAGCAACAGCCTATAATCGCGGCGATGAGAATGCAACTGCTCGGCGGCCTGAATGCGAAAAGATTCCTGTCGCAATTCTGGCAAAGGAAGCCGCTGCTCGTCCGCAACGCGATTCCCGACTTTAAGGGCGTGGTGCAAGCGCCTGAATTGTTTGCGCTCGCGATGCGCAACGACATCGAATCGCGACTCGTGTGGCGCGCGAGCGGCGCCTGGCACCTGCGCGAGGGACCGTTCTCGCGCACCGAATTGGCACGCCTGCCCAGGACCGGGTGGACCCTTCTGGTGCAAGGGCTGAATCTCGAGCTGTCCGCCGCGGACGCGCTGCTGCGGCGGTTCCGCTTCCTTCCCTACGCGCGGCTCGACGATGTCATGGTGAGCCATGCCGCGCCCGGCGGAGGCGTCGGCCCGCACTTCGACTCCTATGACGTGTTTCTCCTGCAAGGGCCGGGCAGGCGCCGGTGGCGCGCAGGCAAACCGCGCAACCCGGTGCTCGACCCGGCGGCTCCGCTGAAAATACTGCGCAACTTTCGTCCGGAATCGGAATGGCTGCTGGATCCGGGGGACATGCTCTATCTGCCGCCGGGCTGGGCGCACGAGGGCGTCGCGCTGGCGCCCTGCTTCACCTACTCGATCGGTTTCCGGGCGCCGTCGCACGGGGACACGGCCCGCGAGTTCCTCGCGTTCCTGCAGGATCGGGTCGCCTTCGACGGTCAGTACGCGGACCCGGGGCTCAAACCCCAGCGCCACCCGGCTGAAATTCCGCAAAAGATGGTGCAGCAGGCCGCCGCGGTAGCCAGGAGGATCCGCTGGCACCGGCAGGACGTCGCGCGTTTTCTCGGCGAGTACCTGTCCGCGCCCAAGCCGCAGGTGGTGTTTTCGCGGCCCCGCAGTCCGCATTCGCCGGCACGATTTGCCGCGCTCTGCAGCACTCGGGGCCTTCGTCTCGATCTGCGCACGAGGATGCTGTTCCGGGGCCGGGATTTCTTTGTCAACGGGGAACGAGTCGAGCCGCCCAAGCACCTGCGGGCGCGGCTGGCGCGTCTCGCCGACGAGCGGGTCCTGCCGCCGGGGGCGCGCCTGCCGCGGCCGCTTCTGCAGCTCCTGCACGGCTGGTATCTTGCCGGCTGGCTTTGCACCGGAGACGGCCATGGGTGAAGCCCCGGCCGACGCAGTCCCCGAGCGGATATTGCTCGCGGCGAAAAACGATTATCTTGAGGGCTTCGAGAGGCTGCTCGCCCTCGCGCGCCGGGAACTGCGCATTTTCGATCCCGACCTCGCCGAGCTGGACATCAACTCGACCCGCCGCATCGAGACGCTCGCGCGCTTCCTTCGGGAAAGCCGCACGCGCCGCATCTACATCGCCCTTCACGACGTCGAGCACGTCGCCAAGCATTGTCCGCGATTGATCACGCTTCTGGGGAGTTATACCGCCGGACTTTTTATCCTCCAGACGCAGGGCGAGGCGGCCAAGGTGCAGGACTGCTTCGTTCTCGCCGACGGCGATCACCTGCTGCGCCGGCCGGTGACGACGCAGCCGCGCGGGGTGCTGGTGATCAACGACCCGAAGGAGTGTCAGCCGATGCGCGAGCGATTCGACGAGATCTGGGAGTCCTCGGTCCCGGCGGTGTCGGCGAATACCACTGGACTGTAAGAACCGGTTGCAAAATGAGCGAACGCAAATGTCGTCATTCCCGCGCAAGCGGGAATCCAGCGGCGTGAAAGTCACTGGATCCCCGCTTTCGCGGGGATGACATCGGTCCTTTTTGCAACCAGTTCTAAGTTCCTTTACAGGTCCCGCCAGCCGAAACCCTCGTCCTGGGTCGCCACGGATATCCACTCGGGCTCGCAGCGCAGCACCGCCGCAAGCGCCGTTCTGGCCAGCTCCGGAGTGTTGTTGGTCTGCGAAAGATGCGCCGCGATCACGTGTTTGAGCCGGCCGCGGTCGAGCGCGGCGAGCAACGATGCCGAGGATTGATTGTCCAGGTGCCCGAGGCGGCTGGCGATGCGGGCCTTCAGCGTCGGCGGATAAGGGCCGCTCGCCAGCAATCCGGGATCGTAGTTGCACTCGAGCACCAGCGCGTCGCAGCCGGACAGGTTCGCCTCGATATGCGCCGTCGAGCAGCCGGTGTCGGTGAGCACGCCGAGCCGGCGCGCGCCGTCGGAGAGCACGTACTGGACCGGCTCGCGCGCATCGTGCGGCACGGTGAACGGATGCACCAGCACATCGCCGACTGAAAAAGCTCCGTCCGAGTCGATGAGGTTGAGCTCGCACTCTTCCCCGACATCGCCGCTTTCCGCGCGCAGCGCGGAAAGCGTACCGTGCGTAAGCCATACCGGGATTCCGAAACGGCGCGCCAGGGGAAATACGCCGTCGCCGTGGTCGGCATGCTCGTGCGTCACGATTATTCCGGCGAGATCGGAAGGCTCAAGGCCCGCGCGGGCAAGGCGTGACACGGT
>WNFX01006004.1_pt1 | contig 11855 bp, 6 predicted proteins | sample 5400111 | NCBI WGS metagenome assembly WNFX01 (sample SAMN13153363, study PRJNA577476) | soil metagenome | isolation source: 40 cm soil or saprolite under grassland replicate 1 | place: USA:California | collected 2016-06-15
ATGCGCGCATTCCAATCGTGATCAGGAGCCGCGGATAGCTCCGCATCCACTTGTCCCGTCCCGGGGTTTTCCCGCGGCGGCTGATAGAAGTGACCGTGGATGATCACGAGTCTGCGACTGGGCTGCGGCGCAGTCATGAGACAACGGCAGCGATACTGCGCAGGACATCGGGGAAGATGCTGTCCTGCGCACCCAGCGCCTCCACGCGCGATAGCGTCGCATCATCGATCTTGCCGTTGGCGAGCGCCCGCACGAGGTCCTCAGCCTGTCCGCAATGCTCGTCGAACCGTTGGTTCGCGTAGTCGGCGGCTTCGCCGGTCGAGATGATGAATTGCCAATCAGAGCCTTGCGCGAGCAGCATCGAGCGAGTCGCCTGGGCGAGTACCGCGCGCGCCTTCGGACCGCCGCCGAGTGCTTTAGCCGCCACGGTCCAGTAGGCGTCCTCGAGCGCCCAGAGCCGTTTCCATGTCCAGGCTGTCTGATCGTGAGCCGGCGATAGACATTGGCGAGAAAGTCGACGCCTTCGAACCACCAGTGCCCGAACAGCTCCGCGTCGAATGGGGCGGTCACGACGCCCTCGCGCGCCTTGCCGCGGGCGCGCGTCGCCGCGGTTTCTCGCAGCACACTGGCAAAATGGTCCGCGTGGTTACGGGCGGAGGTTTGTGCGGCCTCTGGGTCGTATTGCCGCTTGGCGCCGAGATCCACCTGCGGGCCGGTCACACGCCACAACCGCAATCCGTCGGGCCAGCGAATCTTGTGGAACTCGAGGTACCACTCGTCGCCGGGATAGCCCTGCGCCCGGCTCCAGACCTGTCGCGACGAGCGCGGGTCGCGCACCAGCGCGAAGAGATCGCCTGTGTTGCCGTCGGCCGACGCGACCCGGTAGGCAGTATAGGGCGACCGGCTACTCGGCAGCGGCTCCTCGGCGGCGTCTGGATATCCCAGTGCCGGCCCGCCATGCACGAGATGCGAGTCGACGAAGAAGTAGTGATAGCCCGCGGCGGCGAGATGCTGCTCGATGCCGACGCGATACGGTTTGACCGGCGCGCCGTAACCGGGATTCCAGGGACCGGCGGGGCGATACGCGCACTCCGGCAGCCAACATCCGGTCGGCGCCCGTCCGAAGAGCCGTTGATGTTCCGACGCGCCGACGTGCAGCTGCAGTCGGATGCTTTCATCTCGCGCGAGCAACGGCAGGAAACCGTGCGTCGCCGCCGACGAGATGATGTCGATGACGCCGCGTGCCTCGAAGCCCCGCAATGTGCCGATCAGATCGTCGTCGAGTGAACGAAACAGATTGTAGAGCCGTTGTAGCCGCCGTTGCCAGAAATCCGCAATCGGCTTCAGCGCGAGATCGCCCGATTGCGCGAGTGATGCTGGCGCATGCGCCGCCGATTCGAGGCGGCGCTCCATGTAGGTCTCGAACTCGCTCACGAACGAGGGATGGGCCAGCTGATTCGCAAGCACCGGCGTGATGCCGAGCGTGATTGGTGCAGCGATGTGCTCGCGCTCGAGCGCCTGCAGCGCTTCGATCAGGGGGAGATAGCTGTCCAGCGCTCCTTCGCACAGCCACACGCTGCCGTGCGGCCAGCGGCCGTGGTGCAGTACGTACGGGAGGTGACCGTGCAGCGTGAGAACGAAATCCATCGCAGGCGCGGTGGGCGGGGCCGTGGGGGACTTAGCGACGGGCGTTCACGCCTCGTCCACTCTTGCTGGTCGTGGACCGTTTCCGCGGCTTGCGCCCGCCCTTCTCGTGGGTGGCCGTGTCCGCCACGCGGGCGGCGGCGGCTCGGGCGTACACCTGCTCGTACGCTTCGGCGGGCTGGCGCCACGAGAAGTCCTTCCGCATGGCGCCCTGCGCCAGCTTCATGAACCAGGGCCGATCCTGATACATCGTCACCGCGCGCTGCACGGCGAGATCGAACGCCTCGGGACTGTAGGCCTCGTACAGGATGCCGGTGACGCCGTCTTCGATCGTGTCGGCCAGGCCACCCACGCGCCGCGCGACGGGGAGCGCGCCGTACAGCTGGGCGCGCATCTGCGTGAGACCACACGGCTCGTACAGCGAGGGCATCACCAGGAAGTCGGCCCCCCCGAGCAGCTCATGCTCGAGCTTGTCCGTGAACGCGGTGTTCACCGCGACGCGCTGGGGGAAACGGGCCGCGAGCTCGCGCAGCGCGTTCTCGAACTGCGCCTCCCCCGCGCCGAGGAAGATGAATTGCGCGTCGAGCAGCCGCAGCGACTGTGATGCGACGATCTGGTCGAGGCCCTTTTGCGAGACGAGGCGCGCGCTCATACCGAACAGCGGAATGTCTGCGCGCCGGGGCAACCCCCACGCTTCCTGGAGCGTCGCCTTGCAGCGCGCTTTCCCGGACAGGTTGTCCGCGCTGAAGCGCGCCGGGATGTGAGGATCGGTCGCGGCATTCCATTCGTGGACGTCGATGCCGTTGCGGATCCCGACGAGTCGATCGCCGAGCGCGCGGAAGCTGTGCTGGAGCCCGAACCCGCCGACGTCCGTGAGCAGCTCGAACGCATGCGTCGGGCTCACCGTCGTCACCATATCGGCGTACTTGACGCCGCCCTTCAGGTAATTGAGCCGACCGTACCACTCCATGTAATCCGGCGACCACATGTCGTCGGGTAGATGGATGTCTTTCAGCACTTCATACGGATAGACGCCTTGGAATCCGCCGTTATGGACGGTCAGCACGGACGGCAACCGCTGCAAATCCGGCTCATCGCGGTACACGCGCCTGAGGAACACGGGCACCAGCGCCGCGTGCCAATCGTGCGCGTGCATGATGAGGTTGCCTTCGCCGATGCGCCGCGCGATCTCGATCGCCGCGGAGGCGAAGAGCGCAAAGCGACGCGGATTGTCGGGATAGTCGCCGCTCGCGTCTCCATAAATGCCGGGTCGATCGAACGACGGATTGTGCTCAAGGAAAATCGTCTTCGGATAATCGTCGCCGGCCTCGTGCCAGAGCCGCACCTGCTCACGCCGGCCGGCGCTCTCCACCGTGAAGGGATCGCTGAACGGCTCGAGCTTACTGATGTGGCTGCGCGCCTCGCGGTACAATGGCAGGACCACGTGGCTCTCCGTGCCGCTCGCCGCTTGGTAGTCGGCGAGACCGGCGACCGCCTGTCCGAGGCCGCCCGTCCGGGCATACGGCCACAATTCGGCGGTGAGATGGAGCACGCGGGTCTTCACCAAGCTCTCCTGCGTTATTGACGCGGTGGATCGCCGGGCAACGCTTCCCCGACGGCAGCAGGAACGTAATAGCGTGTGACGTACGTCTGAAGCATCTGGCGCGTCGTGAAGCGTTCCACCGCGACGGCCATCGCTTCTTTCATCATATGTACCCACTCCGGCGACGGCTTGCCAGGGAGTCGCTCGTAGTAGAGGGGAACAACTTTGGTTTCGAGGATTTCGAAGAGGTGCTCCATGTCCTCTTGGTCCGGCTCGCTCGCGTTTTTCGGCAAGGGAATGGCCCAGCCGTTCTGGCCGGTGAATCCCTCGGCCCACCACCCATCCAGCGTCCCCAGTTGCGGCACGGCATTGAGAGCGGCCTTCATCCCGCTCGTACCGCAGGCCTCCAATGGTACGCGCGGCAGATTGAGCCAGACATCGACACCGGCCACCATGCGCTGCGCCAGATGGAGCTCGTAGTCCTCCAGAAAAGCAATCCGGCCCTCGAAGCTCGGATCCTGAGCCGCCATGAACACGCGTTGCAACACGCGCTTGCCCGGGTCGTCGGCGGGATGCGCCTTCCCCGAGAAGATGATTTGCACGGGGCGCCGGGGGTCTGTCAGAAGACGCCGCAGGCGATCCACGTCGCGGAGCAGGAGATCGGCGCGTTTGTACGTCGCGAAGCGGCGTGCGAAGCCGAGGGTCAGGACACCGGGGGAAAGGAGCGCGCCGGAGCCGGCCAGTTTTGCGGGCTCCTTCCACTGATAATGCCAGCGGTGACGGGCCTCCTCTCGGATGTGATGAAACAGCAGCTGGCGGAGGCCTTCGTGGACGGCCCACAGCCGGTGATCATCGATCGCGCGCACGGCGGCCACCGCGGCCTCGGGCTCGGCCTGGGTTTCCCAATCGGGCCCGAGCGAATCGGCCAACAGATCGCGCATCGGCCGTGCCATCCAGGTCGGGAGGTGCACGCCGTTGGTGACGGAGCCGATGGGGATTTCCGAGGCTCCCCCCCACACCCAGCGCCAGATGCGGCGTGACTCCTCGCGATGTTTCGCGGAGACACCGTTCACGCGTCCCGCCATGCGGAGCGACAGCACCGTCATCTCGAAGTGCTGATCTTTGGGACCGGGCTGTCCGAACGCCATGATTTGTTCGCGCGTGATCCCCATCGTATTCCAGAACGGGCCCGTGACTTGTTCGATTTCGGCGAACGAGAAGACATCGTGACCGGCCGCCACCGGCGTGTGGGTCGTAAACACACTCGTGGCACGGATCTGCTCCTTCGCCTGGACTGGGGTGAGCCCTTTCTCGATGAGCTCGCGCAAGCGCTCGACGTAACTGAAGGCCGCATGGCCTTCGTTCGCGTGCCAGATTTCGGGCTGGAGCCCCAGCGCGCGCAACACGCGGACGCCCGCGACACCTAGTACCCACTCCTGACGCAGCCGCGATTCGCTCGCACTCGCATAGAGTCGCGCGGTCAGATTCCGGTCGGCCTTGTCGTTGCACTCCAGATCGGTATCCAGGAGGTAGACTGGAATGCGGCCCACCATGACCCGCCAGGCACCCACCTGCACCTCACGGCCGGAGATGGTTATGGGGACGAGGCACGGACTGCCGTCGGGCCCGTTCACGCGGACCACGGGATTCACCGTTGGATCGACCGGGTCGTCGGCATCGCGCTGCCATCCGTCCAAGCCGATCGCCTGGTCGAAATACCCACCGCGATAGTAGAGCCCGACGCCGATGAGCGGCACACCCAGATCGGAGGCTTCTTTGCAGTGATCGCCGGCGAGCACGCCGAGGCCGCCCGAGTAGATGGGGAGCGAGCGGTGCAACGCGAATTCCGCCGAGAAGTAGGCGATCGGCTTGTTCAGCAGCTCGGGGTAGCGGCTGGCGAACCAGGTGCCGTTTTTCTGCGAGAGCTGGTTGAACCTGCGGATGACCTGATCGTAGCGCTCGAGAAACAGCGGGTCGGCCGCGTAGTGCTCGAGCCGCTCGGGCGCGACCTGCCGCAGCAGCGATACGGCGTTATGACGCGTGGTCTCCCACAGTCGGGGATCGATGCGGTGAAAGAGCTCCCGGGCATCGAGCTGCCAGCTCCACCACAGGTTCTGGCTGAGATCGGCGAGCAACCGGATGCGATCCGGCAGATGATTCGCCGAGGCAGCGGGCTGGGGAGCGGGGGGAGCCGGCGAAGCCGGACGTGGCGCGCTGGGCGCCTGCGGTGGTTCGGATGGTGCCATCGGGTGTCACATATCTAATCGAGGAGATTGTAAGGCTCCAGTCAGGACCGCAACCTTTTTTCTCCGGGGAGCGTCCAACGTGATATCCTAGCCCCCGTGACCACCATGCCGAGACTAACCGTCCTGCTCGTCGTGCTGTGTGCCCCTTCCTTAATAGCGCAGAACATTCATCCCACTCCCCCGCCGGAAGTCAGCGCCGTCCCGCTGCGGGAGGAGATCCATCTCGACGGCAAGCTCGACGAGGGGGTGTGGCGTACCGCACCCGCGGCGACCGGCCTTCGCCAGGCACAGCCCCACGAGGGTGAGCTCGCGACGCAGCGCACCGAAGTCCGCTTCGCGTTCGACGGCGCCGCGCTGTACGTCGGCGCCCGCATGTACGATGACTCCGGCGCCCGCGGCGTCCGGACGCGTCTTGTGCGGCGCGACGCGGATATGCATTCCGATTACCTCGAAGTGATCTTCGATACCTACCATGATCACATCGGGCGATTGTTTTTTCAGGTCAATCCCTCGGGCGTGATCAACGATGCTAATGGGCTCGGCGGCGGCGGCGATCCATCGTGGGACCCGGTATGGGAAGTCAAAACCAACATCGACTCGCTCGGTTGGACCGCGGAGATGCGGATTCCGTTCTCCCAGCTTCGTTTCCCCTCGACCAAAGGCGAACAGACGTGGGGACTGCAGATCTGGAGGCAGGAAAATCGTCTCAACGAGCTGTCGCAGTGGGCGTTCTGGAAGCTCAACGAGACCGGCGGCCCATCGAAGTTCGGACACCTCACCGGACTGGTCATCACGAGTGCGCCGGGTCGGGCTGAGGTGCTGCCCTACGTCGTGGGGCGGTCAACGAACGTCCCGGGGAGCGCCGGTGATCCCTTCTATCAGCCGCACGCGATGGACGGGCGCGTCGGGGTGGATGGGCGCTTCCTCCTGGCATCCAACCTGACGCTGAACGCGACCGTGAACCCCGACTTCGGACAGGTCGAAGTCGATCCCGCCGTCGTGAATCTCACGGACTTCGAGACGTTTCTGGACGAGCGGCGCCCCTTCTTCGTCGAGGGCGCGGGGTACTTCGGGCTTGGCGGCCTGAGCTGCTTCTTTTGTTCGAACGTCTCCAGCCTGTCGATGCTGAGCACGCGTCGGATCGGGCGTGCACCGCAACTCAGTGCCTACCGTGAGGCACTGGATCAGTTCGTGGACGAGCCGCAGAACAGCACGATTCTCGGCGCCGCCAAGTTGACCGGCCGTACGTCGGGTGGCTGGTCGATCGGAGCGCTGGACGCCGTCACACGCCGCGAGCGCGCGACCGTGCAGCGCAGCGACGGCTCGCGCGCCGACTACACGGTCGAACCGCTCACGAACTATTTCGTGAGCCGCCTGACGAAGGATTTGAGGGGCGGCGCGACGCAGATCAAACTCATGGGCACATCCGTCTACCGCAGCCTCGGAGACTCGTTCGCGATCAGCAACCTGACACGACGGAGCAGCGCGCTCGGCGTCGGTTTCACGTCGTGGTGGGGCAGGAGGACCTATGATGTCAACGTGCAGTTCGCAGGCACGGAGATCACCGGCGACTCCGCGGCGATCTTGCAGGTGCAGACCTCGCCGCGCCACTACTTCCAACGTCCCGATCGCGGCTCGCCGCTCGATCCGGCTCGGACGTCGTTGACGGGGCTCGGCGGGTACGCGCGCGTGGCCCGGGATCAAGGCAACGTGCAGTGGGAAGTGTCCGGCAACATGCGCACGCCCGGCTTCGACAACAACGACATCACGTTCTTCCGGAACGGCGATTTCATCTGGATGAGCGGCAACATCCTGCCTCAGTGGACAAAGCCCACGACGTGGTATCGCCAGCTCTTATTCATTGCCGGCGGTCAGCAACAGTACAATTTCGAAGGTGACCTGACCGACCGTCAGATGCAGCTCTACGGCCAGATCCAGCCGCTCAACTATTGGAACATCAGCTCATTCTGGATTCACCGGCCGGGGATCTTCGACGACCGGCTGACCCGCGGCGGCCCGGTCGTGCGCCGTCCCGGACGCGACGACTGGTTTCTCAACGTGAACACCGACTCCCGGCGGCAGATCGTGCTCGCCGCCAATGGCCAGGTCGGGTGCAACGACGAGCGGTACTGCAATAAATCGTTCGCGCTGCAGGTCCAGTTCCGCCCATCGTCGAGTGTTCAGCTCAGCCTTGGACCCTCGTGGAGTCGGAGTGCGAACGGCGCGCAGTACGTACAGACGGTCGCCGATTCGTTCGCGACGGCGTTCTATGGCCACCGCTACGTGTTTTCGCAACTGGTCGACAAGACGCTTGCGATGGAGACGAGGCTCAATGTCACGTTCTCGCCGGTATTGACGCTCGAGCTCTACGTCCAGCCGCTGATCGAGAGCGATGCCTTTTCCGGGTACCGCGAGTTCGCCGGCCCGCGACAGGTCCGCAAGTTGGTGTATGGAGTCGATGTCGGGACCGACTCCGTGCCGGCCGGCGCACCGCAACAGCACTGGATCGACCCCGATGGTCCCAGCGGGCCTTCGCCGAAGTTCCTGATCACAGATCCGAGCTCGACGTTGCGGTCGCTGCGTGGCAACGCCGTCCTACGCTGGGAGTACCGGCCGGGGTCCACCCTGTTCGTCGTGTGGACGAGAAGCGGCTCGTCGCAGCTGAGCCGCAGCACCATCGATCTCGGCACCGACGCGGGGGCGCTGTTCGAGGGACCCTCGTCCAATGTCTTCCTCGTAAAAGTGAACTACTGGCTGGGGCTCTAATACCAAAGCAACCGAGCCAGAAGGGCCGGGGAGGGTTGGGGAACCGGTCAGTGTTCTTGTAGCAACTGGTTCCATGAGGGTCTATGTCGATCCGCGCCGTCAAATCGATTTCCCAGTCGCTACCCACGCTCGAAGGCGCCGGTGTCAAGCTGCGCCGGGCGTTCGGGTTTGGTCGTACGGGCGACTTCGATCCTTTCCTTCTCTTGGATGATTTTCGCAACGAGCATCCCGAGGATTACCTCCCAGGATTTCCGTGGCACCCGCACCGCGGCATCGAGACGATCACGTACGTGCTGAGCGGCAGCGTGCAGCACGGCGACAGCCTCGGCAATAAGGGGACGATGGGCGCCGGGGATGTGCAGTGGATGACTGCGGGCAGCGGCATCCTCCACCAGGAGATGCCCAAAGGCGATGAGCGCGGCCGGATGCACGGGTTTCAGCTCTGGGCCAATCTGCCGCGCAGTCTAAAAATGACAGCTCCCCGCTATCAGGATATTCACGCGCAGGAGATCCCCGAGGTCGTGGACGACGATGGTACCCGGGTGCGGGTCGTCGCGGGCGGGTTCTGGGGCAAGCGCGGACCCGTTGAAGGCGTCGCCGCCGATCCCCGTTATCTCGACGTCTGGATTCCGCCGCGCCTGCGCAAGACGATTCCGGTCGAGTCTTCGCGGCATGCGTTCGCATACGTCTTTGAAGGCGGCGGCAGCTTCCGCGATGCGTCCGCACCGCAGGGCGTTCGCACCGATCGCGTCTCGGCCGGTGGACGCGATGCGGGCAGCGAGGGCCCGCAGGAAACGGGGAACCGCTCCCTCGTCCTGTTCGACTCCGGCGACGAGATCACGGTGCACGCGGGCGAGCAGGGGATGCGGTTCTTGTTGGTCTCGGGACAGCCGCTCGAGGAGCCGGTCGCCTGGCAGGGGCCGATCGTGATGAACACCCAGGAAGAGCTGGCGCACGCCTACGACGAGCTCCGGCGCGGGACGTTCATCAAGCGCTAGCGAGTTTCGTTTTCGGGCGGTTATCGTTACGCCGCCCTATGTGGACCTTTCTCCGCCGCCGTAGCCTCACGCAGTGGATCGTCGTCGCCATGTTCGTCGGGGTGGCGCTGGGTGTGTTCTTCCCGGCGTTCGCCCTCTCGCTGCTCCCGATCTCCAGCGCATTCATCCGCATCATCAAGTCGATCATTGTGCCGTTGATCTTCGGTACGCTGGTCGTCGGGATCGCCGGACATGGCGACGACATGAAGCGTGTCGGTCGGCTCGCGCTGAAGTCCATAGTCTATTTCGAAATCGTCACGACGCTCGCGCTCGTCATTGGATTACTGGCGGTCAACATCATCAAACCCGGTGTCGGCGTGACGGCGTCTCCGACCGCGCAAGCCGCGGTGCCGGCGCCCGCCGAGGCGGTCACGTTCGCGACGGTGCTCGAGCACATCGTGCCGCAGAGCTTCTTCGACGCGGCCGCGCACAACGAGATGTTGCAGATCGTCTTCTGGTCCGTGGTGTTCGCGATCGGACTCACGCAGGTGCGCGGCCGGCCGAAGGAGACGATGCTCGCGTTTTGCGAGGCGGTGGCCGAGGTGATGTTCAAGTTTACGGGGATCGTCATGAAGTTCGCGCCATTTGCCGTCGCCGCGGCGCTGGCGGTGACGGTCGGCCAGCCGGGCGGTCTCAGGAAGCTGCAGAACCTCGCCATGGTCGTCCTGACGCTCTACATCGCGCTCGTGGTCTTTGGGCTCGCGGTGCTGTATCCGGTCGCACGCCTCGCGCGCGTCCCGCTGGCCGCGTTCCTGGCCGCGGTGAAGGAGCCCGCGCTGATCGCCTTTTCGACGGCTTCCTCGGAAGCCGCCCTCCCGAAGGCGATGGAGCGGATGGAAGCGATTGGCGTGCCGCGGCGCATTGTCGCGTTCGTCATGCCGACGGGCTACTCCTTCAACCTGGACGGCAGCACGCTGTACCTGTCCGTGGCGTCGATCTTCGTGGCGCAAGCCGGCGGCGTGCCCCTCACGTTGGGTCAGCAGCTGCTCATGATGCTGACGCTGATGTTGACGAGCAAAGGCGTCGCGGGTGTCCCACGCGCGGCGCTCGTGATTCTCATGGGGACGGTCGCGTCGTTCCACCTGCCGGGCGAGATGGCGGTGGCGCTGCTTGGCGTCGACGTGCTGATGGATATGGCGCGTACCACGGTGAATCTCATCGGCAACTGTCTGGCCACCGTGGTCATGGCCCGTTGGGAACACGAATACGACGAGTCGAAAGCTCACCAACCTGCAGTAATCGCAGCGTAGCACCCGTATATTGTCCGCGTGACGCACGCGACGGAGATCCCTGCCGATCTCACGGCGGCACTCGCCGACCGCTACACGCTGCGCCGGGTGTTGGGCCGCGGGGGCATGGCAACCGTGTATCTGGCGGACGACCGCAAGCACCACCGCGGCGTCGCCCTCAAGATCCTTCTGCCGGGGCTCGCCGCCTACCTCGGGGCCGAGCGCTTCCTCAAAGAGATTCAGATCGCAGCGCGGCTGACCCATCCCCACATTCTCGCGCTGCATGACTCGGGCGAAGCCGGCGGGTTCCTGTATTACGTCATGCCCTACGTCGATGGCGGATCGCTGCGCCAGCAGCTCGAGGGACCGCCGCGCCGGCCGCTTTCGCAGCAGCAGGCGCTGGCGATTGCTGAGCCCGTCGCCGACGCGTTGACATACGCGCACCGGATGGGCGTCCTGCACCGCGACATCAAGCCCGAAAACATCCTCTTCCTGCAGGGCCATCCCATCGTGGCCGACTTCGGCATTGCGAAAGCCGTGAGCACCGCCGGGGGCGCGAATCTGACGCGCACCGGATTCCCCGTGGGCACGCCGGGCTATATGAGTCCGGAACAAGCGGCCGGCCTGACCGAGCTCGACGAACGCACCGACGTCTACAGCCTTGCGGTCGTGATATACGAGATGTTGGTCGGCGACGTGCCTGGCCGCTGGCCGACCGAGGATGCGGTGCGCGCCGGCCGGTTCCTCGAGGCTTCGGCGTCCCACCGGACGCGGTTGACGACCATCGGGTCGAAAATCGAGGGTGCCCTGGTGCGGGGACTCGCGATCCGGCACGACCAGCGCACGCCCAGCGCGGCGGCATTGATGGAGGAGCTCACGCAGGGGACCTCCGGGGCTCGGCGGCGGTTCGACAAAGACGAGGTGCAAGCGATCGTCAAACGTGCCACGGAAATGGAGGCGACGAACAAGACGGCCTCCGGCGCCATGACGATTGGGGGCGTGCAAGCGCTTGCCGAAGAAGTCGGCGTTGCGCCGGATCTGGTGCGCGCCGCGGCCGAATCACTGCAAATGCGCAATGTGGCGCCCGGCGCACTGGAACCAAATCGCACGAATCCGTGGGTCGCAGGTCCCACGGAGTTGTTTTTCGAGCGCGTCATCGAGGGCGAGTTGCCGGAATCCGACTACGCGACGGTCGTGGAAGAGATCCGGCGGGTGCTTCGCAACGCGGGGCAGGTGAGCCAGTTCGGTCGCTCGTTTTCATGGATCGCGGCCCGTGGGCCGGCGATCCGGCGTGATCTGGAGGTCGCCGTGTCGGTGCGCCGCGGGCAGACGCGCATCACGATTCAGGAAAACATGAATCAGCTCATCGGCGCCGTGTACGGCGGCATCG
>WNFX01005806.1_pt2 | contig 11852 bp, 17 predicted proteins | sample 5400111 | NCBI WGS metagenome assembly WNFX01 (sample SAMN13153363, study PRJNA577476) | soil metagenome | isolation source: 40 cm soil or saprolite under grassland replicate 1 | place: USA:California | collected 2016-06-15
CGAGGTGACGACGATGGGATCGACCCCGGACCAGGGCTGGGCCCCATGCGTCTGGCGGCCCCGCACGACGATGCGCAGGGCGTCCGCGCTCGCCATGATCGCGCCGGCGCGATACATGATTTCGCCGGCTGGATAGGGAAAGACGTGCAGACCGAAGATCGCGCCCGGCTTCGGGTCGTCCAGGGCCCCCTCCGCGATCATCATCTCGGCGCCGCCGCCCTCGCCCGCCGGCACGCCCTCCTCGGCGGGCTGAAAGATGAACTTCACTGTCCCAGGCAAGTCGCGCCGCATCCCCGCCAGCACTTCGGCCACGCCCATCAGGATCGCCGTGTGCGCGTCGTGCCCGCAGGCATGCATCACGCCCACGTCCTGGCCGTTGTACGTCGTGCGCACCTTCGACGCGAACGGCACGTCTACCTCTTCGGTGACGGGTAGCGCGTCCATGTCGGCGCGCAAGGCGACCACCGGACCGGGCCGTCCGCCGCGCAGCACGCCCACAACGCCGTTGTGCGCCACGCCCGTACGCACCTCGAGTCCGAGCGCGCGCAGGTGATCGGCGACGATCTGGCCGGTGCGCACCTCGCGGTTCGACAGCTCCGGATGCGCGTGGATGTCGCGCCGCCAGGCGACGACTTTTCCTTCGACTTGAGCGGCGGCCCGGTCGATCGCGGCGTCGAGCCGGCTGGCCTGGGCCGCGAGGGGCAGGGTCGAAAGCGCCAGGAGCGCGAGTACGAAGAGGCTGCGGATGGGTGTCATGGGGGCCTAACCTATTGCGAAGGCGAATCCGGGCAACCCTTTTACCGTAGTGACTGTCCAACACTGGAAACCCGTCCCCCCCCCTGTCCCCCCGTCTCCTGGAGCCGCTATGGTCCGGTTCGCCGCCTTCGTCGCTGTCGCCGCCCTTTCTCTGCCATTTTCCTCCGCTCGCGCGCAGGACAGCGACGACGAGTGGCTCGAGAATTGTCACCACGAGTCGTGGCGCGACACACGCGTCAAGCACTGCGAGATCCGCGAGACCAGTCTCAAGCCAACCGCGAAGGGCACGGCCCTGACGGTGGACCCGGGGATGAACGGGGGTGCGGACATCGTCGGGTGGGACCGCGACAGCGTCGCCGTGACGGCGCGCATTCAGGTGCACGCTCGCAGTGAAGACGAGGCGGATGCGATCGCGCGCCAGATTCGCATCGAAGCGGCCGGGGCCACGGTGCGCGCCGTCGGGCCGGCCCCCGTGGGACGGCGGCAGTCCTGGTCGGTGAGCTTCGTCGTGTACGTCCCGCGCCGCACCGATCTATCGCTCGCGACCGAGAACGGACCGCTGTCGATACGCGAGGTCACCGGGCGGATGGAGCTGTCCACGCAGAACGGGCCCCTCAGTCTCGTGGGCGTGGCGGGCGACGTGCACGCGCGCGCGCAAGACGGACCGCTCGAGGTAAAACTCACGGGCACGCGGTGGGACGGCGTCGGCCTCGACGCGGAAACGATGAACGGGCCCGCTGACCTCCGGATTCCCGAGGACTACAACGCCAAGATCGACTTCGGCACCGTGAACGGCCCGATGTCGGTCGGGATCCCGCTGACTGTGACGATCAACGGTCGCGTCACCGACCGGATCTCCACGACGCTGGGAGCGGGCGGCGCGCCGATCCGCGTCGTCACGACGAACGGGCCGATGACCGTACGGCGGCTATGATGCCGTCGTATTCGAAGACGTTGGGGCCGCGCGGCGCTTCCTTGGCGATTTGCACCATTTCGATCTCTCCCTTCACCTTGCTGTAGAAGATGCGCGACGCGGCATCGGCGCCGAGCGCCGTCAGGCCGGCCGGTACAAGATCACATTCGCCCGCTCGAGCGTGATTAGGCCACCGCCGATCATTTCGTCGAGATCGGGCAGGACCTGCTGAATCGTCTCTTCGGTCTCGACGACCTCGATGATGAGCGGCAGGTCGTCCGACAGCCGGAGAATCTTGTCGGTATGTACCACGCTCGACGCGCCGAAGCCCGCGACTCCACGCAGCACCGTTGCGCCCGCGAGGCCCTTCTGGCGGAACCGCTCGAGCAGGGCCTCGTACAGCGGCTTGCCCTGGTACTTGTCGCTCTCGCCGATGAAGATTCGCATCAGCGTGCGCTCGCCCTTGAAACGCTGGTGGGTCATCGATCACCTCAGAGCAGTCTGTTTGCCAGCATCGTCCCGATCAGCACGGCGGCCAGGCATCCCACGATCGTCCCGCCCATGTACAGCCCGGCATACCAATACTCCCCATCCGCGAGCAGCTTCATGCTTTCGTAGCTGAACGTGCTCATCGTCGTGAAGGCGCCGCAGAAGCCGATCGTCAGGGCGGCGCGCATGTCGGGGGAGATCACGGTCGAGCCGGTGGCCAGCCGGATGATGAACCCGACCGCCAGCGACCCCAGCAGGTTGATCGCGAGCGTCCCCGTGGGAAACCCTGGTGGTCCGACGCGGGCCTGCACCCATCCCTGGAGGTAGTAACGGGACAGGGTGCCGACAATGCCTCCGGCAACGATGTACCACACCACGCTGGGCCTCCGGGAGGGTGACAGAAAAAGACTCCCCCCGTTGCGGTTCGGGTAGGAGTCATCAGCCCCGGGAAAACGGGCGGTTGAAGGCGAACTCCATCGCCTGCGCCAAACATAATTGGTTATTATCCCGTCCGTGGCCACCCTGCTCGTGGTGATGTCGGGCTTGTCGGATGCTTTGCAGCACCGCCCCCTCGTCGCGGTGCCGCTGCTGTTCGGCGCGGGTCTCGTGACGAGTCTTAACCCTTGCATCTATCCGATGATTCCGATCACGGCGGGGACGCTGGCGGGCGTCGACGCACAGGGACGGCCGCGTCGCCGGACGGTGGCGCTGACGCTCACGTACGTCACGGGGCTGGCGCTCTTCTACGCGATCCTCGGGTTGATCGCAGGACTGACCGGCTCGCTGTTCGGCACGATCGGCTCGAGCCCGTGGGCGCGCCTCGCGATCGGGAACGTCCTGCTCGTGTTCGCGCTGGCGATGCTCGACGTCATTCCGATCCGCGTTCCCGCGCGTCTCGCCGCGTGGGCCGGGAGCCTGGGGGGCGGGTCATACCCGGCGGTCTTCCTGCTGGGCGCTACGTCGGGCATCGTCGCCGCTCCGTGCGGCGCGCCGGCGTTCGCCGTCGTGCTCACCTGGGTCGCGACCACGCAGAGTGCGGTACTCGGTTTCGTCTACCTGTTCGTCTTCTCGCTGGGGATGACGGCGTTGCTCGTCGTAGTGGGGCTCTTCTCGGGAACGCTCGCGGCACTCCCGCGGGCGGGCGCGTGGATGGCGTGGATCAAAAAGGGCGCGGGCGCGGTTCTACTGATCATGGCTGAATACTACTTCGTGCAGGTTGGGAGAGTCTTGTGAACGACAACGGCGGGAAGAGGCGTGTAAAGGCGTGGTGGGTGATGGCGGCACTCGCGCTCGCGTCACCGAGCTACGCGGCTGGGCAGGACGACGTGGTCGGGATCCCCGTGGGGCAGACCCCTCCCGCCGTCACGATTCAGGACCTGGACGGCAACGCGGTCGACTTAGGCCGCTGGGTCGGGAAGCGACCGGTGATCGTCGAGTTCTGGGCGACGTGGTGCCCGATTTGCGCGGAGCTGCTGCCGCGTATGGAGGCGGCCCACAAGAAATACGGCGACCGCGTGGACTTCCTCGTGGTCGCCGTCGCTGTAAACGAAAACCCCAACACTGTGCGCCGTCACCTCACGCGCCATCCGATGCCGTTCACATTCCTGTGGGACGTGAACGGCAACGCGACGCGCGCATTCCAGGCTCCGGCGACGTCGTATGTCGCGGTGCTGGATGCCAAGGGGCGCGTGGTCTACACGGGGACAGGTGCGGACCAGGACATCGAGGCTGCACTCGCCCGCGCCCTAGTTCCCGCGCGTTGAATCCGCGGGGATCAGTTTGTTGATCGCCGCGCCCAATTCCGTGTACGCCGTCGGATCGATCTCCCGGAACGGAGTCGCCCGATAGGCGATTTTCCCGTCCGGTCCCACCACGAAGAGATTCCGGTTATCGAGGTTGCCGCGGACGCTGAAGGCGCCGTACATCTTGCCCACGACGGACCCTGAGTCACTCGCGAACAGGAACGGAAACTCCGAGTCCTTCGCCCACGAGGCCTGCGCGGTGTCCGCGTCGGCGCTGATCCCGATGAGCACTACGTTGCGGCCATTCTTGAAGAGCTGCGCGTACTGATCACGGTACGCGTTCATTTGAATCGTTCAGCCACGCGTTCGTGCCTTGAAGAAGAAGGCCAGCACGACGGTCTTCCCCTTGAAGTCGCTGAGTCGAATCGGTGCGCGCAGCGCGCCGAACCGCGTGGCGCCCGGGAGCGTGAAGTCCGGGGCGGCGGAGCCGACCTCGAGGGCCGGCGGGCCGGCGGGCGCGGGTGGTGCTGACGGCTGCTGGGCGGCCGCTACTCCGACTACAATCGCGGCGAGCCCGGCGGCGAGACACAACGATCGCATACGCGAAGTCCCTTCTGGTGGTCCGAGGAAATATACGCTACCGCAGGCCGTAGCGCGTCTTCAAGACCTCGACGTGGTGCCGTTCGTGCCCGGGAATGATATAGCCGAGCGCGTGCACGCTGATCGGCTTGCCGCTGGCGCTGCCGCGGCGGCGCCACGCGTCGGCGTCGAAACTCTTGAACAGGGCGAGCGATGCCGCCCGAACCGTCCGCAAGTCCGCCAGCAAATCGGCGAGGGACCGCGCGTCGAACTTTGCCGGTGGGATGTACGCGTTCTCATCGAACCCCGGGAGCGGCGTTTCGTCTCCACGCGCAATCCGCAAGGCGCGGTACGCCAAGATGCGCTCCGTATCCGCGAGGTGGCCCACGACTTCCTTGACGCTCCACTTGCCGGGAGCATAGCGCTTCAGGGCGTCGGCCTCCGACAGGCCGCGCAGCAGGCCAATGGTGACGTCGATTTGCGTGGCGAGCACTGCCACAGGGTCGCTCTCCGTCACTTTGTCGATGTAGTCGACGAAGTGCGGCGCGATCCCATCAGTTTCGGGTCGCCCGATCTTCACGGACGGAGGTCTCCGACCGGCAACGCACCCACGGTCTTTCCCTCACGACTGATGATGCGGCGGTGATAGTCGACTTGGCCGAGGTGATATCCGAGGTGCACCGCCAAATGAGCGAGGAACGCGCCGGTGGTCGGAGTCACCCCTCCCACCGCCTCAGGGAAGGGCTTCTTCAAGTCCGCGTCGCTCACCTTGGACATGCCGGCGTGCACGGCGGCGATGGCGCCATCGATCTCGCGCAACAGGTCGGCCTTGGGAACATCGCGACTGCCGAACTCGGCGTCGCGGTAGCGCTTGTAGCCGCTGCCGCCGAGCACCGCGCCGAGGAAGTATTGGATATTCCCCGCGAGATGCAGGACGAGGTTGCCGCCGGGGTTAGTGATCCCCGGGGCACTCTCCCACAGCTCCGCGTCACTCGGGTACGACTCGACCTCGCGGCGCAACGCCTTCAGCTCGCGGGTCATCACCAGGGCGATCCAGTCTTTCATCACGTCCTCCCTGCTCGTACGGCGACCGGCCAGCGCGCCGGCCGCGGCGTCCTCGGGTCTCCCCACATCGGGGCCAGCTCGGCGACGAGCGCGGTGACGGGATCGCGGCCGTGCCGCTCGACGAACCGCCGCGTCGCCGACCAGGTGCGAATGTAGCCCGCCACGTCCTCGAGCGTGAGGCGCTGCTCGATCGTGAATTCCGGCACGGCGAATTCGGCGAACGGAAACTCGATCGTGCGGTACCGGTCTTCTGTCAACTTGCGCTCGGGGGGCCAGAACGGGCCGACGGTGTCTTTGTAAAAGCGCTGCACCACCGCGTCCAGTTCCGGCGCGATCGAGAAAAACCAATAGGTCCAAACTGCAACGACGCCCCGCGGCCGCAGCACGCGGCGAGCTTCGGCCCAGAACCGCGGCCGGTCGAACCAGTGCACCGCCTGAGCGGCGGTCACGAGGTCCACGCAGCGATCGTCGAGACCGCTGGCCTCGGCCGGTGCGACGCGGTACGTCACGCGGGGGTGAGGAGTCGCGTGCGCGATCTGTGCCTCGCTCGCGTCGGTCGCGATGACGTGGGCGAAGTGGCGCGCCAGGCCCACCGCGGCCTGGCCGGTTCCCGTGGCGCAGTCCCAGGCCGCATCGCGCGCGGGGGCCGCGTCGGCGAGCAGGTCGAACAGCGCATCGGGATAGCGAGGGCGGAACGCCGCGTAGCCGGCCGAGACATCGGAGAAGTGATCGGGGAAGCGCACGGAGATATGGAGAAGTTTAGACCGTCCTTCAGGACGGGTGTAGTGGCCAGCCGGCCCCCTTCGCTGCGCTCAGGGCAGGCTTTCAGGGCACGGACAACACGACGACCGCCTCTGGGTTTAGGTTCTGCCCTTCGAGTTGATCCGTGGGCTGAAGCCCCGGCTCGGCTAATACACTCGTCCTGAAGGACGTTACTACGCCAGCCCGATCCGGTACCGCACCTCTGGCACTTCGGTCCCCGGATAGGCCTTGCTACCCCCATCGTTACGAAACCCCAACTTTTCGTAGAACCGCTGCGCATCGGTATTCCCCTCGAGCACCCACAGCGTCACTTCGCCAAAGCCGCGCCGGCGGAACTCGGCAAACGCACGATCGAGGAGCGCGCGGCCATAGCCGCGGCCCCGCAGGTGCGGGAGCACATGGATCGACGTGATGTGACCGACCGTCTTGGGATCGTCCCCTGGGTCGGGTGACGGCACCATCTGGCAGAAGGCGAGGATCTCGCCGCCCGCATCGATCACGAACACGGGCCAGTCCCGATCCGCGATGCGCTCCGTCCACATGCGCGTGCGGTACGCCATGTCGGTTCGCGCGATCACGTCGTCGGGCATGACGCCGCGGTAGGCGACGGCCCACGACTCTACATGGATGCGCGCAACGGCCTCCACATCCGCCGCGGTCGCGACCCGGAGCGTCATCCGCCGAGCCTCGCTTCCCACTCCTCGAGCGAGCGGGGCCAATCGTCCTTGAGCAGGCGCGACAGCCCGCGATCGGCGAGCACGCGGCCGCCGGTCTGACACGTGGCGCAGTAGTTCGCCTCGTTCTCCGCGTAGCGGATGCGTTGCACCGGCGAGCCGCACACGGGGCAGGGCTGCTTGTAGCGCCCGTGCACCGCCATGCCTTCGCGAAACGCGGTGACCTTCTCGGGAAATCCGGTTCCCGTTTCGGCGCGCAGGCGCTCGATCCAACCGAGCAGCGTGGTGCGGGTGGCGGCGTACAGCCGGGCGGTTTCGTCGCCGGTCAGGCGCCCCGTCAATACAAAGGGTGACAGCTTCGCCGCGTGCAGGATCTCGTCCGAATACGCGTTCCCGATCCCGTCGAACAGGCGCGGATCGGTGAGCGCGCGCTTGAGCGTGTGCGATTCGGACTGCAGCGCGGCTTGAAAGGCCGACAGATCGGCGGTGAGCACGTCGAGCCCACCCGGATCGTGCGCCGCGAGCCCCGCCTCGCCGCGCACGACGTGCAGCGAGGCGCGGTGCTTCTGGCTCGCCTCGGTGAGCAGCAGCGTTCCCTCGGGAAAGTCGAACGTGGCGAGACCGATCCTGCCCGGCGGCTTGGCGCCGGGTTTCCGCCACTTGAAGCGGCCCGCGATCATGAGGTGAAAGACGAGGAAGATGTCGTCTTCCATCTTCCACACGATGCGTTTGCCGAGGCGCCGCAGGCCGGTGACGGGCTTTCCTACGGCCGCCGAGAGGGGCGGATCGGCGGTGCGCAGCAGCAGGGGACTCGTGACGCGCGCGCGCTCGAGCGGCAGCCCGAGGATGCGCGGCGCCAGGGCGTCCAAATACACTACGATGTCGGGCAGCTCGGGCATGACCTACACGTCGCAGGTCTTGAAGGCCTCGGCGAGCGACGTGAGCGGATCGCGGGTGGGCACGAACTCGTGGGCGAGGTAGCCGGTGAACCCGGCGTCGACGATGGCGGAGGCAACGGCGCGCCAGTTCAACTCCTGCGTGTCGTCGAGCTCGTGGCGCCCCGGCACGCCACCCGTGTGGAAGTGGCCGATGTGGCCGATGTGCTGCCGGATCGTCCGGATCACATCGCCTTCCATGATCTGCATGTGGTAGATGTCGTACAACAGCTTCACGCGCGGTGAGCCGACCGCTTCGATCACCTGGGCGCCCCACGCGGTGTGATCTCCCTGATAGTCAGCGTGATCGACCTTGCTATTCAAGAGCTCGACGCAGATCGTGACCTTCTGCTCTTCGGCGAGCGCCTTGATCTTGTTGAGCCCTTCGACGCAGGTGTCGAGCCCCTCGGCATCGCTCTTCCCTTTACGGTTGCCGAACATCGCAATGACGTTTGGGACGCCCTGCTTGCCGGCGATGGGGATGGTCTGCTCCAACTCGCGCAGCAGCATCGCGTGGTTGGCGCGGTCGTTGAAGCCCGTCGCAATGAAATCGTTGCGCTTGGTGGGATACCCCATCGAGCACACGAGGCCATTGTCGCGCACGACGGGCCAGTCTTCCGGTTGCAGGAGATCGATGCCCGCGAGGCCGATCCGCTTGGCCGCGCCGCACAGGTCGGGAAGCGCAATCTTCCCGTAGCACCAGCGGGAGGCCGATTGCTTCAGCCTTCCCACGCTGAAGCGTGGGCCCGGCGAGGCACTGCCCTCAAGGGCAACCTGGGAGCCGATGGCCGCCGCGCCCAGCGTCTTCAAAGCCTCCCGCCGGTCCACTAGAACTCCAGCTTCTTCAGATAGGCACAACTTGCCGTGATGGACGCGATCGGATCGGCAGGCTGATCGTGCTCGACGAAGTAGTGCTGGATGCCGGCCTGCTGGCTCTTCGCAAAGATGCGCTTCCAGTCGATCGTGCCCGAGCCGACCTCGGTCATCGTCCACTCCGGCGGACCTTTGCCGTCCTTGACGTGCACGAGCGGAATGCGCCCCGGCCAACGCGCGAAGTACGCCAACGGGTCCTGGCCCCCCTTCGTGATCCAGTACAAGTCGATCTCGAGCTTCACGAGGTTGGGATCCGTCTCGCTGAGCAGCACGTCGTACGGGATTTTTCCTTCGACGAGCGGGAACTCGAAGTCGTGATTGTGATAGGCGAACTGCAGGCCCGCAGCCTTCGCCGAGGCGGCGACGCGGTTGAAGTCCGCCGCCACCTGCTTCCAATCGTCGAGCGTCTTGCGTCGCTCCGCCGGAATCCAGGGCATCACGATGAACTTGTGACCGATGACGTTCGCGGCCTCGAGCGCCTTCGCCCAGTCGTCGGGAGCGATCGAGCCCGAGTGCACCGACGGGGAAACGAGGCCGTGGCGATCCAGCATCGCCTTGATCTCCGCCGGGGTCTTGTTGAAGTAGCCGGCGAACTCGACCTCCGTGTATCCCGCGGCTGCGACGCCGGCGAGCGTGCGCTCGACGTCCTTCTCCATCAAGCTGCGCACCGTGTACAGCTGGAGGCCGATCTGCGAGAGGCGGGTGGCAGAACGGGCTGGTCTGCAGGCCGGAAGAACCGCGCCCACGGCGACAGCACCCATCGTCCCAATGAATTCGCGGCGGTCGATCACAGCTCCCTCCGTTTCATAGCGTCCACGGCGAACGCGGCGGCGCGCGCCGTCAGGGCCATGTAGGTGATGGACGGGTTCTGGCACGCCGTAGACGCCATGCACGCGCCATCCGTCACGAACACGTTCTTGACGTCCCAACACTGGTTGTTGCCGTTCAACACCGAGGTCTTCGGGTCGCGGCCCATGCGCGCCGTCCCCATCTCATGGATGACGAGGCCGGGCGGGTTGTCGCTGGTGTAGGGCTCGATCTCGTGCGCGCCCACCGCGGCCAGCATCTCCGCCGCGGTGATGGACATCTCCTTGAGCAACGCCTTCTCGTTTTCGCCGTAGGCGCAGCTGATCTTGAGCACGGGGATGCCCCACGCGTCGACCTTGGTCTTGTCGATCTCGCAGTAGTTCTCCGGCCGCGGCAGCATCTCACCGAACCCGTACAAGCCGAAGCCCCAGGGGCCGGGCTTACGCAGCTCGTTCTTGAAGTCAGCGCCAAACCCCACCATCTCGCTGCCGCGGCCCCAGTCGCCCCGGCCGGCGCCGCCCTGGAAGGCGTAGCCGCGCACGAAGTCCTTCGACTTGTCGGTCACGTTCCGGAAGCGGGGCACGTAGATGCCGTTGGGCCGGTTCCCGAAATCGATCTTGTCGGCGGGGGCGTCGATCTTTCCGTTCGCCCCGCCGCCCATGATGTGGTCCATCACGTTCTTGCCGAGCTGCCCGCTCGAGTTCGCGATCCCCGAATTGAGCAGGATGCGCGCGGACTCGAGTGTCGAGGCGCAGAGGAAGATGATGCGCCCCTTGAACTCGAGCGCGTGCTTCGTCTGGCCGTCGATCACGCGAACGCCCGTCGCCTTGCCCGTCTTCGCATCGTAGATGACGCTGTGCACGACGCTCCAGGGCCGCAGCGTCAGCCGGCCCGTCTCGCGGGCCGCCGGGAGCGTGGCGTTCACACTCGAGAAGTACGACCGCGTGATGCAGCCGCGGTGACAGGGGCCGCAGTAGTGACAGGCCGACCGGCCGCGGTGATCCTGGGTGAGCACGGCCGCGCGTCCGATCGTCAGGACCCGCTCACGCCCGAAGTGCTTCGCCATCCCGTCCTTGACGACCTGCTCGGCGCAGTTGAGCTGCATCGGCGGCAGGAATTTGCCGTCGGGAAGCTGCGACAGGCCTTCCGCCTGGCCCGTGATCCCGACGAACTCCTCCACGTGGTCGTACCACGGCGCGATGTCGGCGTAGCGGATCGGCCAATCGACGCCGATGCCTTCCTTGACGTTCGCCTCGAAGTCGAGGTCGCTCCAGCGGTACACCTGCCGGCCCCACATGATGGAGCGGCCGCCCACCTGGCGTCCGCGGATCCAGGAGAACGGCTTGCCCTCGGGAGTGGTGTAGGGGTTTTCCAGGTCGTTCACGAAGAACTTGTACGCCATCTCGTCGCAGGCGTAACACTGCTGCTGGATCGGTTGCGTCGCCATCCGGGCCTTGCGATCGCCCTGGCCCCGGAACTTCATCTCCCACACCGGCACGTGCTCGACGTAGTCGGTTTCGGGATTGATGGGCCGGCCCGCCTCGAGCACCAGCGTGTCGAGCCCGCGCTCGCACAACTCCTTGGCGGCCCAGCCCCCGCTCATCCCGGATCCGACGACGATCGCGTCGTATGTCTTGGGCATGGCTATTTCCCTCTCTGATCGAGCAGGACGCAGCCGTCGTAGCGGCCGGGAATGATCGGGTTGTGCAGCTCTTGGGTGACTCCCACCTCTGATGTGAAGTAGCCCAGCAGGGTGACGCGCTTCATCATGCGGAAGAAGTTTTGTGACAGCGTGGGCTCGCGGTGAATGCCCTGGCGGTCGGCCTCCCGCAAGCCGGCCACCTCGCCATCGACCTGCTCGAGGAGCTGTTTTTGCTGCTCAGGCGTGCTGGTCGTGAAGTCCTTCGAAAACTGCTTGCGGCTTCGGTCGTCGAGCTCGGTGAGGCCGTCGAGGAACCGTTTCCGCTCATCGGCCTCGAGCCATTCGCTGAGCGCGAGGTCGACGAACTCGTTCACCTTGGCGGCGGTGGCTCCGGGTGTGTCGGTGGCGGGGATGATCATCTCGGCGATGGTGACGACGGTGTCGTTCTGGTGCGGATCGAGGACTTTGAGCGCCGTGCCGGTGCCGAGTCGCGCGTGCAGGGAGCGGCTGGCGGCAAAGAGGGGGTCGGCGAGGACCGCGGCGCCGCCGAGCGCGAGAAGCGCTTCACGCCTGTTCATGCGATGAGCTCCGAGGGAGGTGCACCGCGGTCAACAA
>WNFX01011588.1_pt2 | contig 11852 bp, 7 predicted proteins | sample 5400111 | NCBI WGS metagenome assembly WNFX01 (sample SAMN13153363, study PRJNA577476) | soil metagenome | isolation source: 40 cm soil or saprolite under grassland replicate 1 | place: USA:California | collected 2016-06-15
TTTTTGCCGCAAGAACTTCTTCTTCATCTACGTGTGTAACTCCCCAATTTTTGAGTGTCCATATGCGGCTGCTCCGCAATTTTGTTTTTGTTCTTTTTATAGTGACGCCTTTTTTTAGGTGCTTCAATATCTGCCAGTACAAATATCTTCAATGCCACTGCGCGCTATCATCTATCATCTATAAAACTCTCATCTACTCATGTTCTCTTCCTTTGATCTTATCATTTTTCCAGGCATTATTGAGATTGTCAAATTCTTTTAGGTCATCGGCAGAAAATTCTTTATCAGACAGTTTAGCCAGATCAGGTTCACCGGCATTTACCCAGGCTGTGTACCAAAATGAAGCCACGGAATAGATAGCCATTCGCATTCTTCTTTCTACCATGCCTTTCAATTTTGTATCGTAGGCTTTTGTAAACGCTGTTGAATATTGACGGATGATCACTCCGTTCCTGTTTTCAAATGAAAATTTTTGATCAGCGGGGAATTGTGACGTCAATTCTTTTTCATATCTCAATACTGTATCCGCCGCTGCCGCGCTTTCCAAGACTCGTTGCCAGATAAAATTTCCGGGGTCTTTTATATATTCGGCCTTCCCAATAAAAAAATCCCATTCTTTATCAGCCAGTAATTCAGGAACTCGGCTTTCCCAAAATCCATGAATACCCTGCTGGTTGGTGTATTGACCATTATGATTACTGTTTGTATGTAATGGTACATGAGCATCCGCAATGTAATGACCGATCTCTGCAGATAGTTTTAAAATTCTTGCCTGGTTCTTTTCTTTGAAAGCATCCGTTAAACGATGCATCATAATTTGTACCCACCAGGGCACTATGCCATATTCTTGTAAAGTATCTTCGGAAAATTTTGCTACTGCGGCATTCCAGTTTCTTGGCAAGGAATCAAAAGGATATTTGCCGTAATGATCAATATCAATATAATGTCTGGTGCCTTCTCCAGGTATAGCATATCTTCTCTTATCAGGATCCACAGCATGCTCAGCCATAAAATCTACATGAGATTTATAAAGTACAAGCATCCGGGGTGGTAACAGGAATACAGCGTAATTATTTATTTTTTTATGAGCATAAAAGCCCCAGCAAAAACACTCAAGATGTAAAACAAGGATTAATAAAGTCAGGATTAATTTTTTCAAGCTATATCAATTGTAGATTGTAACTGGTCTTTTTTTTCAGGGAAAGCATCCTCATCTACGTGTGTAACTCCACCGCTGATCGCAAATTTCATAGCATCGGAGCTTGTAATACTTGTTATTGGTTTTACGCGATTTGCCGGCAGTATATATACATTCCCGGCAATGGAATAAGCCATAGGAATATACACAGCGATATGATCCTGCATGCCCCAATGTGTCATATCTTTTTGAGTTATGAATCCTACCCTCCATACGTCTGTATCATCCACGTTGGCCATAACCGGTTTATCAAATTTCTTTTTCTCTCCGGCAAACGCTTCAAAAAAATCTCTCACGGATGAATAGATATATTTTACACCGGGAGTTTTTTCAAGCCATTTATCAAACAGACTGAATATTCTTGATTGAATAAAAAAAGAACTCAGGTAACCAATTAAAACAACAGAAGCAATAATGATGGCAAAACCTAATCCATAATTTTTTACCTCGTAACCGATAGTATGTCCCTGGAAATCTTTGATGGGTTTTTGGAAAATAGGCAACCAGCTGTCAACGGTAGAAATGACCCAATAAATAGCATAAATAGTTACTGCCAAAGGGGCTATGACCAATAAGCCCTGCAGAAAATATTTAATAATGCTCTTCCATTTAAAAGGCTCAAGGTGAAAAACTCTTTTTGGACGGGATGTGTTCATATTTCAAAAATAGGCCAAAGGCGGCTTCAAGAAAAGTGATTTCCCACATGAAATATTTGTTATAAAAGGTAAAAAAACGGGATGGAAACTTTGGTTACGAAAAAAGTTTCCATAGTTTTGCGGCCTGATTTGAGTTTATGGCAAGAGAAAGAATACTTCAGAAGGCTCATGAATTGTTTATGCGTTATGGCGTTCGTTCTGTTTCGATGGATGATATAGCTGCTCAGTTGGGAATGAGTAAAAAGACCTTGTATCAGTATTATGCAGATAAAGAGGAGTTGGTCGATGTGACGTTGGGTGCGCTTCTTGATGATAATCGCAAAGAATGCCTTGCCGACAGGCAGACTGCGGAAAATGCCGTGCATGAAATATTCCTGGCTTTTGATATGATGCAGGAAATGTTTTCAAACATGAATCCCTCTATTGTTTTTGACCTGGAAAAATACCACCCGGCTGTGTTTAAAAAACTTCAGCAACACAAACAGGTTTTTCTATACCAGGTGATAAAACAAAACCTCGAAAGAGGAATACAGGAGGAATTATACAGACCGGAAATTAATGTAGATGTGCTTACAAGATTCCGAATTGAAAGTATGATGCTTGTATTCAACACGGAGATTTTTCCCAATAACCGCACCCATCTGGTGAGTATTCAGGAGGAGATACTGGAACATTTTCTATATGGTCTTGCCACTCTAAAAGGACAAAAGCTGATTCAGAAATATAAACAACAACGAAAAAATTTGACTAATGAACTTAAGAAATAAAGGAATGGTTTGGATAACGGGACTATTGTTGTTATCAATTAATTCAAAGGCACAGCAACCTGATACAGCGAAGCCAACAAGATATGAGCTGACTGTCAAGGAAGCTGTTGACCTGGCATTTAAGAATGTGATCGAATTAAAGAATGCAGATCTTGATTATCGCATCCAGGCAGCAAAAAATAAAGAGATAACGGGCCAGGCATTACCACAGTTGAGTGGCAATATTTCCAGCAATTACTATATACAACTACCGAAGATTCTTTTTCCTCAATCGGATGAAAGTATTTACGAAGTGTTGAGGAGAGAAAATTTACTTCCCTCCTCGGCTCAGGCTCCTCCTCCTACTTTAGTCCAGTTTAGTTTTCAACAGCCCTGGAATTTTGCCATGGGGGCTACTCTTACACAACTATTGTTTCAGCCAGATGTATTTGTCGGTCTCAAGGCCAGGCAATCTGCCCTGGACTATAACCAGGCTCTGATTGAACAAACGAAAGAAAAAATTAAGGACTCTGCTTATAAAAGATATTATGCCATCCTAATCGCAGAAAAACAACTGCAGTTTTTAAATGAAGGTGTGAAACGGCTGGAAAAACTGTATCATGACGATTCAATTTTGTTTAAAAATGGTTTTGCAGAGAGATTAGATCTTGATAAGGTAACAGTGCAACTAAATAATTTGAGAACTACGCAGAGTGTAGTGGCCAGCGCCGTGACACTCTCGTACGCTACTATGAAATTTTCAATGGGCATTTCGCAAAAAGATACAGTGATCTTAAAAGAGAATCTGTCTGATGAAACCATAAAACAAGGAGTTCTCGATGATGGATTTAAATATGAAGACAGGGCAGAAATAAAGACACTGAATGTTCTTAAAGATCTGCAAAAATTGGATCTAAAAAGTTACCGGAAACTATACGACAAATGGGATGGGTCAACAATTTTTTACTAATAAAAGTACTATCTGGCTTAGAAGTTCTTACGTAGGAGTGAATATAAACGTGCCGATATACAGCGGTTTTCAGCGAAAATATAAAGTGCTGGAATCACTACTGAATCTGGAAAAGGCTAATAATAGTATTGAGAACGTAAAACAGGCTATAGATCTCGAACAGGCAATTACAAAAGAAAGTTTGAAGAATGCTTTATTCAATTTGGACATACAAGAACGTAACCTGGAGCTGGCCGAAAGGGTTTACAATGCAACAAAAGTAAAATTTGAGCAGGGTGTAGGCAGCAGTTTTGAAGTGCTGCAGGCAGATACAGATTATCAAACAGCACAATCAAATTATTTCAATGCATTGTACAATGCCATGATCGCAAAAATCAGTTATTTATACTCATTAGGAAAACTCTAATCACCGGCATGACCAAAAAAATCAACAATATGAAAAATATTTTAAGAATTGGTTCCGCAATGTTGTTCATCTTCATACTCTCAGCCTGCGGAAATGGAGTCAAAGAAAAGAAAGGAGATCTGAATGACAAGAAAGCGCAACTTGAAAAATTGAAAGGAGATCAAAAAAAGCTCAATGATGAGATTGCAAAGCTGCAAAATGAAATTGGAAGCACAGATACTTCTTCCAGCCTGAATAAGGGAAAACTAGTTTCAGCAGCCCCTGTTACTGAACAGGCCTTTGAACATTATATCGATTTGCAGGGACGGATTGATGCCGATAATATCTCCTATATAACGCCAAGAGGCGGACCGGCACAGGTAAAAGCTCTTTATATAAAACAGGGAGATTTTGTTAAGAAGGGGCAGTTGATTGCCAAACTGGATGATGATGTTCAGTTAAAGCAATTGCAGCAGATAAAAACCCAATTGGCATACGCTGAAGATGTTTATCGCCGGCAAAAAAATCTTTGGGACCAGGGCATTGGAACAGAAATACAGTTAAAGACAGCAGAAAATAATGTAAATAATCTAAAAGACCAGATAAATACAATCACGGCCGGATGGGAGATGACGAATGTCAGGTCTGATGTAACGGGTTATGTTGAACAATTGAATTTAAGAGTCGGTGAAATTTTTTCCGGGATGGCAGGTACTGTGCCCCAGATCATGATTGTTAATTCATCATCGTTGAAGACAGTTACAGATGTTCCGGAAAATTATTTGGAAAAAATACATAAAGGCATGCCGGTGGATATAAAGCTACCCGATGTTAACCTGGAATTTAAAAGTGTCATCTCCTTAATGAACCGGACAATTGGACTTAACAATCGTGCGGTTACAACGGAAGCAAAAATTCCTTATAATCCCAATGTACATATTAACCAGGTGGCACAAGTGCGTATAAAGGATTATGCAAACCCGCATGCTATTGTTATTCCTTTGACTGTTTTGCAAACTGATGAAAACGGCAAGTATGTATATGTTATCGCTACAGAAAAGGGGAAAAAGATAGCAAAGAAAAAAATAGTACAGGTCGGTGAGATCTATGGAAACAATATTGAAGTGAAGGGTGGTCTTAGTGTAGGCGACCAATTAATAACCGAAGGATTTCAAAGTTTGTATGAAGGACAAGCGGTGACGACTAGTTAAGCGCTTACGACCTGAATCTATGTAGTTTTTGACTAAAAATATAGATGACAACAGACAAATTATAAATAATAATCAAATTAAAAATGTTCAATACCCAAATGCATCTATTTAACAAATGGTGCATCGCTAATTTTTGATTTTTAATATTGTAATTTATTTGGAGCTTGTCATTTGTTATTGCGATTTTACTCCGTCCGCGTAAGAAAAAAACAAAATACTTTTTTATGAGTGCATTGGGAAAAATAAAAGAAAGATTTAAACACTTTAAGCCCACAAGCTGGGTGGTCGATCACAAAACGGTGACTTATGTGGCCACCATTGTGATCTCTCTGTGGGGATTAAACATATTTACAACGCTTCCGAAAGAATCGTATCCTGATATTGTATTGCCACAAATTTATGTAAGCACATTGTACCCGGGGACCTCCCCGAAGGATATGGAAAACCTGGTTACGCGCCCAATAGAAAAACAAATCAAGGGAATTACCGGGGCCAAGATTCGCAATATCAAAAGCACTTCTATCCAGGATTACAGCAGCATACTGGTGGAATTTGAGACAAATGTGAAAGTGGAGGACGCCAAGCAAAAAGTAAAAGATGCGGTTGATAAAGCGAAAACTGATCTGCCCACTGATCTGCCGACACAACCTGACGTGATCGAAGTGGCTTTCTCTGATTTTCCGATCATGTTTGTAAATGTAAGCGGCAATTACGATGGAATGAAGCTGAAAGACTATGCAAAAAAAATGCAGGACAGGTTTGAAGAACTTGCTGAAGTGAGTAAGGCTGATATTGTAGGTGCGCCGGAAAGAGAGATACAGGTGAATGTTGACAAAATTAGAATGGATGCGGCAGGAGTTACTTTCAATGATATTGCCAATTCTATCGCAAATGAAAATCGCGACATCAGCGCAGGTAATATTAAGATCGGCGAAACACAACCGACTATCCAGGTAAAGGGTCAGTTCAGAACTGCTTATGACATGCAGGACCTGGTAGTGAAAAGCATTTATGGAAATCCTGTTTACCTGAGAGATATTTCACAGATCATAGACACGGCCAAAGAAAAGGAAAGCTATTCAAGACTCGGAAATAAAAATGTGGTCACACTGCAGATCATAAAACGTGCAGGTGAAAACCTCATCAATACCGCCGATAAGATCAGTGCCATTGTTGCTGAAATGAAAAAAACACAATTCCCGAAGGACCTTAACGTCGTAATTACCGGAGATCAGAGTGTGCAGACAAGAACGTCTTTCAACGACCTGATCAATACCATTGTTATCGGCTTTGTACTGGTATTGCTTGTGCTAATGTTTTTTATGGGGGTAAGCAATGCATTCTTTGTGGCGTTAAGTGTGCCACTGAGTGTGTTTGTGGCATTTATGTTTTTGCCGGCCGCAGATTATATTGTCGGTACTCATGTTACCTTAAATTTCATTGTTCTGTTCGCACTATTGTTTGGATTAGGAATTATTGTTGATGATGCCATTGTCGTAATTGAAAATACCCACCGCATATTTGGCAATGGCCGGATGCCTGTTGAGCAGGCCGCAAAAAGAGCGGCGGGTGAAATATTCGTTCCCGTATTATCAGGTACTGTTACCACACTTGCTCCGTTTTTCCCATTATTATTTTGGCCGGGGATCATTGGTAAATTCATGATCTATTTACCAACCGTCCTGATTCTTACTCTTACCGCTTCACTGATCGTGGCTTTTCTAATCAACCCCGTGTTTGCAGTTTCATTTATGAAGCCGGAACATTATCCCGATAAAGAACCGAAGTCCGCTATTTTCAAAAAAAAATATTTCTGGGTGTTTCTAATTTTTGGCTTGTTGCTTCATGGGTTGGGTTTACATGGTCTTGCGAATTTTATTTTACTGCTTGTTGTATTGATCATCTTCAATCGCTTTGTGCTGCGTGATGTGGTACATGGTTTCCAGCAAAAGGTATTGCCTCGAATAATGAATCGTTATGAACGGGCATTGCGCTGGGCATTAAAAGGAAAAAGACCCGGATGGCTCTTGGCTTCTGTTTTTGGATTATTTATTATTTCAGCAGCGGCATTAGCTATAAATATTTTTGCAGGGAGAATAAAGACAGATTTCTTTCCATCGGGCGATCCGAATATTATTTATGTGTATCTGAAAATGCCCGTAGGCACAAAAACTGAGACCACCGATAGCATTACGAATGTTCTTGAAAAAAAAGTATATAAAGTAGTAGGACAAAATAATCCCATAGTTGAATCCATTATTTCAAATGTTGCTGAGGGAGCTACCGATCCTTTTATGGGTGAAAGAGGAACACAACCCAATTTGGGTCGAATACAGATTTCTTTTGTTGAATATGAAAAGAGACACGGCGAAAGTACGGCTCCTTATCTTGACAACTTGAGGAAGGAGATCAAAGAGATCCCGGGTGCTGAGGTAAGTATTGCTCAACAGCAAAACGGTCCGGCTTCGGGTGCGCCGGTAAATATCGAAGTGGTGGGAGACGAGTTTGATGAGATCATTAAAACAGCAAGTTCTTTGAAACGCTATCTTGACAGTGTGAATGTGCCTGGCGTTGAGAAATTGAAATTCGACGTCGATGTGACCAAACCTGAGTTAGCGGTAACTATCGATCGTGAAAGAGCCCAAAGAGAAGGATTAAGCACGGCACAAATCGGCTCCGAACTAAGAACAGCTTTGTTTGGTCGTGAAGCAAGCAAATTGAAAATAGGAGAGGATGAATATAAAATCCAGATACGTTATACAGAACAACTGAGAAACGATCTGAATGCCCTACAGAATATGAAGATATCATTTAAGGATATGAATTCTGGTGCTAACCGTCAAATTCCAATCAGCTCTGTAGTAAATTTTGATTATAACAATACTCTGGGGGGAGTAAAAAGAAAAAATCTTAAAAGACTGGTCACTATTTATTCTAATCTTACTTCTCCCAATATAGATCCCAACAAAGTAAATCTCGATATTTCAAAAGCGATTGCTCAGTTTAAAGATAAACCCGATGATATTACGATCCGGCAGACAGGTCAGCAGGAAGAGCAGGCGGAGTCCCTCGGATTTCTCGGCACTGCATTGATCATTGCATTGGGGATGATCTTTGGAATACTTGTGTTGCAATTCGACTCGCTGAGCAAACCGTTTATAGTGCTGACAGAAATTTTCTTCAGCATCATTGGTGTGTTTTTGGGATTCGCGATCACGGGTATGGCCATGCCGCTGATCATGGTAATGGTAGGAATTGTTGGCCTCGCTGGCATTGTAGTAAAGAATGCCATTCTGTTGATTGATTTTACAGATGAACTCAGAAAACGAGGAATACGAATGAGAGAAGCAGCGATACAGGCAGGTAAGATTCGTATCATTCCTGTAATGCTGACTGCATTGGCAACAATTCTTGGATTATTTCCACTTGCCGTAGGGTTTAATATTAGTTGGGTCTCACTTTTCCAGCATTTCAATCCTAAAATATTTTTTGGCGGTGATAGTGTCGTGTTTTGGGGGCCCCTTGCCTGGACAATTATTTTTGGTCTTGCCTTCGCATTTTTCATGACCCTGCTGATAGTCCCAAGCATGTACGTTATTTCTCAAAGATTAAGGAGACCTATGCGCCAATTTTATGGTACTAAATGGATCGCATTACTTGGTTTTCTCGGACCCTTCTTTTTCATATTTGTAGGCATTATGTTCCTGGTGAGAAGGATACAAGGCAAACCAGTTTGGATGGGGAAGCTCAAGCCTTCACTCGCAAGAAATATTTAAAAGAACAAACATTTATTAGAGTTTATCAGAAGCGGCTCCGGCCGCTTTTTTTATCCGCCTGATATAAAATTTTTATTTATGCAGCATTTTAAGACAAACGGTTGTCTAACCCTAAAATGAATTTTGCTTTGTGAGATAACGTACCCATTTCTGCCCGTCTCTCGGGTGAGTATTTATGTTGTAATAGTTGGTTTTAGCCCGCTGAGATGACTGCTTTTGCGGGAGAATAAGAAAACGTCCCGATGCACTTCGGGACGTTCTTATTTTATTTATCAGTAGAAATTTTAAAAGGCTTTCTTTTCTGCTGGTTTTCCATCTACATCTAATTCTACAATTGGATAGCCGAGTTTCTGCAGACCCGGAAGTATTTTAGCTTTATCGCCCACTAACAGCATATTTAATTTGCCCGCATCAATGTATTTCTTTGCCAGCGCATCAATATCCTTTTTTGTCATATTTTTTAAAATTTTTTGCTGTATTTCTGTATAATTAGCCGGCAGGTTGTATTCAAGAATATTACGAATGAATCCTGCCTTTTGGAAACCGGTTTCATATCGAAGAGCGTCTCTCTGGCCAATAGCACTTTTCATAAATACCATCTCGCTGTCTGCGATTCCATTGGCGGAATAATTTGTCAATTGGTTTACCACTTCAGCAAGAGCACTGTCAGTCGCATCAGACCTGATTCCTGAACTAAATTCAAAATCTCCGCCATGTTCATCTCCATTAAATGAAGACCGGGCACCATAGGTCCAGCCCTTCTCTTCACGTAACTTGATATTTAGCCTGCCATTGAAACCACCACCTAGCGCAAAATTCATCAGGCCTGCTTTATAAAATTCACCGGTGGCATCATATTTTAATCCGGTGTTGTAACCTACTCTGAACTCAGTCTGTGCTGCTTTGGGAATATCCACTAAATAAATTTTTGCCCGGTCAGTGGCTAAGGGATTAGCCGATACATTTGGCAGGTCAATTTTTTTGTTTGGTAATTTGTTCAGGAAAGCCATCTTCGGTAAAATCTCTGCCTGTTTTACGTCCCCTACAATTACAACCTTCATTCCCTCGGTGGTCATATAATTGTTATAATAATTCTGTATATCCTGGAGGGAAATATTTCTGACACTGTTCTCAGTTCCATCCTCACTCATGCCTAAAATATTATTAGGCCCATAATTTATTTTGGCAATAACCTCGCTGGCAACGGTAGCGGGCTGCGATTTCATTACTTTGAAACTTTCAAGAATTTGCTTTTGATTTCTTTTGAAAGCATCATCAGTAAATTTTGGATTAAACATTCTTTCTTCAAGAAGCGACAGGGTTTTATCCAAATTCTTTTTCAGACATTGAATATTAAATGTGATCTCATCAGTAGAACTATTAATATTGATCGAACTTCCAAGCTTTTGAAGTTCAACAGACATTTGCTCTGCCGTATAATTTTTTGTGTCTTCACTCATCATATCTGCAAAAAAACTTGCAAGACCGAGTTTTGATGTATCATTTTCTTCTAACAGGTGACCGCCGGGAATTGTAATCGAAATTGTAACTGTGGGCAATTCCGTGCTTTCGGTACCGATCATTTTTATTCCATTGGGCAAATCTTTTCTCCAGAATGCGGGAACTTTTACAACAGGATTAGGACCATTGCCGGGCTTTTTACCCCTGTTAAAAACATCTTTTGCTTTTACATATTTCAAACTCTCATAACCATAATCAGGGGCTTTATAATGACTCGAATCAACTGTATAATTATTTTTTGCTGCCACCATTGATTCATCCATGGTTTTTGTAAGAACGCTTACAAATACCGCGTGGCTGCTCTTTATATATTTGTTATAGGCATTCAGTACATCTTCTTTAGTTAATGATGAGTACATCTTCAGCAAGTCCGCAATTTTATTTGGATTACCCGTGTAAGTTTGGAAAGCTGCTAACTGCGAAACCTTACCGGCTACGCTTTGCAGGCCATTGATCTGCTGCGCTTCCACACTGCCTTTGAATTTCGTAATGTCATCATCGGTAACACCGCGTTTTTCAAATGAATCCAATGAAGCTTTGAACAATGTATCCATTTGGGCCAATGATTTACCCGGCATTGGAATAAGTTGAAAGAAAAATTCACCCGCTAACTCAGATAGCTGGCTGCTGGCATTGGCTTGCAGAGCCAATTGTTTTTTTACCAATTGCTGATATAAAACAGAATTTTTTCCTTGTCCCAACACCTGTGCCAGGCATTGCAGGGCTGCCATATCTTTATGATAGTTTGGAACAGTAGGATAAACAATAGCCAATAGAGGAAGTTTTGCATAATTATCAGTATAAAAAACATAACGATCCTTTTCGACTACAGCGGCAGGAACGACAACTTTTTGTACTTCGGGTCCGCGGGGCATAGGACCAAAATATTTTTCGACCAGTTTCACAACTTCGGCCGGTTTTACATCACCACCAACCGTCATTTTGTTGTGTAACAGCATCCAGCAAAAAACCCATGCGATCGGCCTCCAGCCAAAGCATTTTTTCCAGTTGATTGTTAGGAACAGTTTCAAAATAATTGGTACGGTCACGATTTGTGCTTCCGTTTAAAGTGCCTCCGGCAGCTGTTACCATTTTAAAATGTTCTTCATCCGCAACGTGATCACTTCCCTGGAACATCATGTGTTCGTAAAAATGAGCAAAACCGGATTTGCCGATCTCTTCACGGGCTGAACCCACATGATAAGTAACATCCACGTGAACGACAGGATCGCTGTGATCTTCATGAATAATTAATGTGAGACCATTGGGCAATACATATTTTTCATAGGGAATTACAATCTCATTACCTTTTTTAGTGACTTTTTCTACTAATTTGACCTGACCCGTAATTAAACCGCATAATAGAAAAATGAAAGCATTTAGCAGAAG
>WNFX01009898.1_pt1 | contig 11850 bp, 14 predicted proteins | sample 5400111 | NCBI WGS metagenome assembly WNFX01 (sample SAMN13153363, study PRJNA577476) | soil metagenome | isolation source: 40 cm soil or saprolite under grassland replicate 1 | place: USA:California | collected 2016-06-15
TGATCTAAAATATGATAGCCATCGTAGCTTCTGTCTTCTATCCGGCTACGAAGTAGCTGCGGATCAGAATATTAAGGCGAGCGACATATGTGTGAGACGGCAATTTGGATGACTAAGCGGCCCGGATTAGCGTTCGTCACGTTTCTACTCATCGCCCTGTTTATTTTTCCGACTTTGGTTCAAGCGAGTTCAGCGTCGAACCCGGTCGCGTGGGCAAACGGATATTTCGTAAACGATGTAGAGAGCACAACCTTCTGTTCTACGGCTTGGTCCATTATCCAGACCTCTGACAGAGGATACGTGGTGGCTGGGGACGCGGTTTCTTTCAGCACGCAAGGCCTGGGATACGGTGCCTGCGGTGGAGCTTCCCGCGCCTGGGTCCTCAAGCTTGACTCAACCGGCGGCATTGTTTGGCAGAAAACCTATGGCGAGCCGTACAATGGTAGTGCTCGTGCCGTGGAGCAAACCGCCGATGGTGGCTACGTCGTCGCTGGACGCGTCTTTCTTGGAACAGGGAATTCCGACGCCTGGGTCTTCAAGCTCGATCAAGCGGGAAACATTGTTTGGCAGAGAACCTTTGGTGGACCATTTGATGACGGTGCTCGCTCTGTGCAGCAGACATCTGACGGCGGATACGTTGTGGCTGGGTTCACTGCTTGGACCGGCATCTGGTATGTAGATAGGTTTGAAGATATCCAGGGACCTGCATGGCTCTTCAAACTTGATGCTTCCGGAAACTTGGTTTGGCAGAAGACGTATGGGAACGATTATCTTGCCAGGTCCGTGAAGCAGACTTCGGATGGAGGATTTGTATTGGCGGGGTCTACCGGTAATGCTAATGGGGTGTATCCCTACCCATTGGTGCTCAAGCTTGATTCCTCTGGCGGCGTCGTTTGGGCAAAGACCTACATCGAATCGGGCTATGCCAATTCTGTGCAACAAACCTCCGACGGAGGATACGTGGTGGGCGGATCTATTGCTGTCTCTAAGCTCGATTCCAGCGGCAATCCCGTCTGGGGGAAAACATTTAGCTCGTCCCCATGCTCTCAGAGCGATGCCACTTCTGTTCAGCAGACTCTTGAGGGAGGATACGTTGTTGCTGGTTTCATTAGACCTGTCTGCCACCGTCTTGCGCCCGGGTACGTGGCTGTGGTAAAGCTCGACTCGAATGGGAACCCCAAGTGGAAGAGAGCGTTCACGGTGCCCGGGAGTGCCACGCAGGTGCGGCAGACATTAGATGCTGGTTTTGTGGTAGCTGGGTGGCAGGGCAGAGACCTTACCAGTGCCCGTGCGTTTGTTTTCAAGCTTAACGCTGTCGGACTGTGCTGCAATGGCATAGAGGGGACTTTTCCCATAGACATCGAGACTGCTTCTGTCAGCGTCGTTGCTACAAGCGTCGCGGTCAACGATACCAATGCGACGGCATCAATCCCCTTGAAGCTGACTATTATCCGAATCACCCCTTCCACCAATCATCGACATGAAGCCCGATCCCGACCGGGGCAAGTGCCATTGCGGATGCAAGAGGAAGGGGGCAAAGGTCAAAGGGCTAGACGGAAGTCGTTTCGGTTACTGTGCTGTCAGCCGTGCTCGGAGCAACATCAACAGAGGAAACGCCGGTGACGCTAGGGCTCGGTTTCTGTCGGATCAGCTCTTTTCTGGGAGAATGGAATGATAATCGCCAAGGCGTACATCTCTACAAAGACAAAGAAAAGTGTCGCACTTAGCTGAAACTGAAATGCTGTTCCAGCCCATGAGGAATAACCTAATTGAATTCGCTGGTAGATCGCCTCGGCGAAAACACCGATGGAACTGAGAATTGCGAAGATACCGAGCGCCGCGACAGCGTTCCGAAATGGTTTGAACCTTATTTGAGGTGCGAGTGCTATCAGAACACCTTCTAAGCCGACAAAGAGGCCTGTTACTTCCGAAATCACTTGTTCTTTTGTGAAGCCAGAAAATCCGGAACGATTTGCTGGTCGATAACGATGTACACAACGACCAGGGCGACAAGAGCCAGCTCAATGCGATAATGGACTTTCCAATATTCACGGAGCTTGTCACGAAACCGGGAGAGACGCTTGCGAATCTGTTTGAGCACCGTTAAACCTCATAGAGCTTCGCATTGCTTCAGCCACGCTAAATAGATAGCTAGTGCGCCTTAGAATCCAGCGATGACACATGCAGAAACCGACTCCGAGCTACTTAGACAGGCTGCCACAGCCATGCAAAGAGTGCTCAGAACAACATGAACCATGAAGCTTCGATAAGCTGCTTGTGGTGACGCGTTGAAAAAGTGGCCGCGTCATGCCGTTTGGGAGATTACGCGTTGCAGTTAGACACAGTTCCTGCAGAATACGTACGATACCTGAACGGGAATCGATTCCGTCAACCCGGTGGTACTTGTGACGGTGAGGTTTATCGTGGCCTGACAACCGTAGATCGAATGGTCGTCGAACGTCGCCGTGGTATTCCAAGCGTGGGCGTTGCCGAACGTCACATAGATGAAGTTGGCACAGCTTGGTGAGCCGGGGGCCGGCGCGGCGGACCATGTTGGTGTTCCGGTTACCGGACCAGTAACAGTTAGGGTTGATGCAAAGTTCTCATAGTCAGGAATTGCCGGGAAGTTGTATATCGTGCCAGAACTCGGATTTGCTGATATCGTAATGGTTGATGCTCGTGCACCCGGAACCAAAGCCAAGCTCATTGCTGTCAATAGTATTGCGGTGGTAAAGAGGCGCCTGATATTTGTCATAGTGTTTTCGCGAATTACTCAATGAAAGTCAATTTAACATGCATGTATTCACCTGCGCTCATATGTATTGCCAGCTCGTATTGCCGTGGACAGCTGACGATCACTGTGGGTCGCTGTAGACTCTTTCTTGCGGTTCGCTCGGGGTCGTTGGTTCCCTGCGTCGCCCTCCGCCCCCGCTACGTTGGCACGCCTCGACATTCTGCGCTCGGTTTTCGAGAAACAATTGTCGTGGAGTGGTTCGAGTAAACCCGCCCTCGAGTTGTGTCTATAGTGCCACGATTCTCCTTCGGGTATTGCTTTGCAACAAGACTGGCATATTGGCGGGTCGCGCATATCCTCATTCGTGGACTGGCTTATTGATGGGCGTTAGGGATGATGGAAATCGAGAGACGAGCGCGAGTCAGTAGAGCTAAGTGGACGCCGCGTTTTGCTTGCTGTAGCTACACGACGCATGAACCCAAGTTTTGCCCGGACACGTTGACGATAAGATTGGTGAAATGTTGCAGGCTGTTCCAATTGCCAGTTATTGTGAAGTTGCACGAACCGTTTGGCGTTCTCGGACATACGGTAACCGTCACGGTATTTTTCACGCTTTGTCCTGAAGCCAGAGTTACAGGGTTCGCGCTGAACGAGAGGATGGGTCCGTAGGTCATATCTGGAAATACTGGACTGTAGTTCAGGCTGTGCTCACTGTGTTAATTGTTTGAGTCTGTGGGGGATCTTTGATATTGATCGAATTAGACTTGAGTCTCATCGTAAAGTCTGGGAGCGACGTTGCGGTGAATTTTATACTCATGTAGTCGATCCGTGCGTAGAGACAGTCGTTAAAGAGGGGCGATAAGTTCGAGGTGTCCTGAACGAACCACCGGAGCTTCATGTTACCATTAGAGTCCGCATAGTTGGTCAGGTTACTGTTGAAGAGGACAGATTCTTGCGTAGCGGGGATTGTCGTGTAGGGTGGATAGTATTCGGTGTAATTGGCACACAATTGTAGGGAGGTATATGGGGCCCTCGGGCTTTGCGGAATCCCGGTTCCTATCTCGTTCCAATTGCTAGTAGCGAAGTTGAATAGATAGAAGTGTAAATCCGAGAATGTGTCCTTGTCAGAGGTGAGTTCCGCAATCCCGGTCACGTTCATTTTGGCGTCAGCTCCGATCAGGAATCTTGTGTCACTCAAGTGAAAGGGATAGACGATGTCGATAGTTGCGGGTATCACGGTACTACCGTTTTGGCCACCGTCGTTTCCATAGAGGCACTCAAATCCTTGAGTAGTGTTACTAATTGACCACGTTGATTGATAGGACCCCCAACAAATGTACATTTGATCGTGAGGTGGGGGTAGAAGGGGATTCTGGTTAAATTGTCCTTCCGCTGACGCCAGGAGAGTTGTTGATGCTATCGCCCCCGCCGGATGAAGCCACACAAAACTCGCTACTGTCAGAAGCATTAGAACCAAAAACCCTGTCAGGGACGTGTAACGTTTCACTATTCGGACGCATCTGCTAGACAATCTGAAGCATATTTAAGATGATGAGGTTGGACCTTTGTTGCGGCCGAATAATTGACTATATGCTTGTGTCACATTATTGAAACCGGACCAGGCGAACGAGTCATTTGCGCATCTCGCCGAATTGCCTCCTCTCATCCCATCACTATTGCCGAGAAAGAACCGCGCTCTTAATGCTCCGTTCGCATCATGGTACTTCTATTATGCACCGGGGCCGCAGTATGCTAATAAGTCGGACCCAGCAAGTTTGAAAGGATGAAAGCAACAATTATCTCAGCGATCCTCTTGGTCGTCGTAGCAGGTGGCGTTTCAGGGACAGAGGCCGTCCATGGAACACCGACTTTGGCATTGGACGGAGTGGGCGCAACTTGCAAGACACCTTGCTTATCTTGTGAGACACCGGTCTGTAGTAGCCAGTTACTGACGACAACTAAGGGCAATGACTTGATAATCTTGGTCGTACAATGTTATTGTATGCCTACAATTGTTGATAGCAGTGGTCTTACTTTCAACCAGCGCTTCTCATTTAGCGTTTTCGGAGCACTACTGCTTTCGGAGTACTATGCCAGGGCAACCGCACCGCTGAAATCCGACAATATCACAATAATTGAAGGCATCTCTCTATCAGGATTCCAAGTCTTTGCCATTCACAGTGCAAATACAAGGGCGATATTCGACCCGAACCCCTCAATACCAGCGACATGTCTTGGCTTCTTTGCCTGTGGCAATTGTGAAGCTAACAACATCGGTGTATGTTCTGTCTCGATACAAACCTCTACGCTCGACTTCTTGATTGCCAGCGTTGCTATAGACGATGCGCCCTTTTGCGGGGGGAACATCTATACGCCTGGCTACCAGCCCCCACCAGGATTCACAAACATAGCAAGCCAAGACGACCGGTTCGAGGTTGACTATACAGTAACCACATCGCCACAAGCCAATGTTGTTTTTAGTTGCTACGGCACAGACGTGGCGACAATGGTTGTTGATGCAATTTCATTCCACGGCGCGTTCGGCACGTGATTTCAGAAATTCTAAATGTTTAAAGACAGTGATCGTGAAGTTTCTTCGAGCATTTTCTCGCGAAGCCTTAATGCTCGCGAGATATTTCATTCTCTAAGGGTGTTGCGAATGCAAGTCTTGATGTGCTTCGCCAGCCACCTGCAAAGATAGATGTTGCACCCTCGACATTTGGATAAAGGAATGCGCGCAAATCTTGACGCATTATGTCGGGATTGCTCTCTCACACCCGTGTGCGCACGGCCGGACCATAGATGGGGTCCCAAGAGGCTAATCGATTTTCCATCTAAGCATGTACTCGGCCACAGTTACCCGAGAAACTGGGTCGGCGAGGCAGACCATAGAAGAATAATTGACTATATGTTGGTCGCATCCAAACAGCGGTACCATTGGATAGAACCCGGTCCCACAGACAGTGGTTGGTCTGCATCAATCAAGCGGGACCGTGGAACGAGATTGCGTCAACTACAATAGATTCAATTGGCTCCTCGGTGTTAGAGCAAGAAAAGATAACGGTCCCCATGTTCTTGCTTGCTATCAGATAGTCTACTTCAAAAAGTCCTCCTGCATTTCCCAAATGAGTAAAGCCCGAAGGGACATCGCAAGCTGGGATGTCTCCTAATAGCGTACTCGCGATTATGAAGTCTTGAGTAGAAGTTTCTATTGAGACAGAGCAGAACATGCCATCACAGAAAACAGTCAGAGGCAATGACGGTATAGAGTCGAATATTTCTCTGCTCGCTCCCTTGATCGCGAAAACCTGTATCCTCTTTAGGCTAATGCTCTGGGGGAATACCACGGTGATATTGTCCAATGTCAACGGTGACGAGGTTCTGGCATAATATTCCCTGTAGGAAACGTTGGGAAAGTATGCCCGTTGAACGTAGGTCAGACCCATCTTATCGATGATTGATAAATTGTTCAAGGAGCACAAGGGACACTGGACAACCAATATGATTACGTCGTTACCCTTTGTTGTCGTCAATGATTGCGCTGCACAGTTTTGCAGCTCAACTGTCTCCCTACAACTCATGTTCCTCCCTATCCCGTCTAAGACGATCGAGGGTGCCGCATGAACCGCCTGAGACCCTGATACGCCTTCAATCACCATGAACATCACAATTAGGAGAGCCGTTTTCATTCGCATTCTGTTAGAACATCTTGTTTGCTCGAACCGTACCGACTCTTTAGCTTATTGGAAACGTGTAATGAACCCCAGCACATGGTTGGTAGCTCCCTGAGGTACTAACTAAATTCGCCAACAGATATTGGGAGTCGAATCTTCAGGGTTGCGAACGAGCTTGTGGAATGTCTGACAGTCAAACCCTTTCTATTAAAATCCGAAGCCATGTTCCCTGGGCTTGCATCAGTCACGTATCGCATGAGGGTCAGAAATCTTGGACGCCTTCTTGTAGATCGACCGGAATGTTCTTAGCTAGCCAATCACAATTACATGGTGGTCAACATGTCCGTCGAACATGGAAGTTTGAATCAAGAAGAGTCCACGGAGCGCTTAGCCGAGCGCGACGTGGGTTCGAATCCCACCCCCCGCACCACTAGACGTTGCAGTAGGATCTCTGACAGTTCCTCTTTGGTTTCAATTAATCAACAGGAGAAGTCCTGCGTTGCGTTCTGGTTGTCTGATGTGAATGTGCTTTGGGATGGACTGCATCTGCCGAACATTTGACTCGGGGTTGCTGTCGCGTTGAACCATTGTATGGAGACATTGTATGTGTCTCCGATGGGAAGGTTGATCACGTAAGAGTGATCAGACAACACAGTCGACGTCAAATTTCCATATAGGGTGCTGTTGAACATGATGAGGTTCGGGACCCCTTGAAACTGGTTGCTTAGTGTAACTGATCCAGTAAGGTTTGTGTAATCTGCCGCTATAGGAAACGAGAATCCAATAATGCCACGGACGATCAAGCCAATTAACAAAGCCGCAATGATCGCGAGAACATGTTTTCTGTGGCTTTCAGGCTGGCTCGCCCAGGCGTTCCCATTCCCTGCTGAGGATAAGAGTAGGTTGCTGCCTGAGTCGATTGTGCTCCGCCCTGCGTTAGATTCGTGCCGCAGGCTGGACAGTATTGGGTCGTCGGTTGGACCTCCTTTCCACATGCTGGACAGGTAGCCATGACAGATGATTTTCGGATTTTGACTATTTCATCTTATTCCTAGGTTGGCCGTTTCTGTGCGCGCGTATTCGCTATTGTCATGGTTTCCGTCTACAACCTCGCATACCAGAGGTAGCAGCCCATTCCTAGCAGCGCAAAGGCTACTGATGGGCCGATCAAGATAGATACGGGGTAGAGTGTTGATCCATGGTTCCCCAATGCTCGGAATGCTTGCATGGCCCAGGTCATCGGGTTAGTCTGCACTATCGGCTGGACAATCGCTGGGAAAAGCGTTACGTCGTAGAATATTGTGCTGAGGAAGGAGAGATAGAGCTGGATTGCACTTCTCACAGTTGCGAATACCTCAATCGAGGACGCGAACGCAGAGACAGACATGGAAAGCCCAACTATACCCAGGGAGAACAATCCCACGATAACAAAGGCTTCGATGAGTCTGGGGCTGAACAGTATTCCGTAGAGATACGATATTACTAGCGTGCCCGGGAAGGTCGCGATGAGGCTTCGAACGACTCCGCCCGCGATCCTGGAAATGGCGAAGAGTCGGCGTGGAACGGGGAGGGTTAAGAGGTAGGAGGCGAGGTCTTTGATGTATTTCTCGCGCCAGATATCTCGTCCGGACTGGAAGGCTGCGACCATGGCTGTTATCAAGTTGGAGCCTGGGGCTATTCTCAGAAAATAGTTGTATCCGATGAGATTGCCGAACGTAGCCGCGGTGACGAACAGGTCGATGCCGAAATTGGCGAACATTATTCCGATCAAGAATGTGTCGGAGAAGAGTATCTTGATGTCTCTCTCGACCACTCGGAAAACCAGGCTGGTTGAACTCAAGCGTAGACCCCGCCTTCCAAGCGTCGGAAGTAGAACGTAGCACCCAGCCCGAGAAATATCGCGACGAAAGCGAGAAGACCCGCGATTCCCAATAGGTTGAGACCAGTGCCCTCTAGGACGTCCCTTGCGCTATCCGCTGCAAATGTCACGGGGGAGTACGGTGCAAACGCAGCAACGTATCCTGGCATAAACGCGAGTGGGTAGAGGGCTGTACTTGCCCTTGAGACTGCAAGCTCCAAGAGGGCGAGGGTAACGTCGAACCTGTTGGCGCTGCGAACGCTTACTGCCATAGTGATGGAGAGTCCCGTGACACCGAACGCGAGGAGAAACAGGTCGAAGATGGCGAACGCGATTGAGAGCGGGTTTGAGAATTTTTCCAGAATAGCAACTATGACGAACATGGGGATGGTGTAGATCATCGCGCGCACTGCTCCGCCTAGGGCGCGACCGATTATGAACTGGCGCCGGGAGATGGGAAGAGTCAGGAGGTAGTCCAGAAGACCTTCTTCCGCTTCTTCGAAGATATCGTATCCGATAATGAAGGAGATCGATGCTATTGTGCCGACTACGCTTCCAACCGCGTAATATTCGAAGTAGTTCGGGAATTTTACGACGAATCCACTGATCAGGTAGGCGAACACGAATAGCTGTACGATGAATGCCAAGCTTCGGGAGATTATGATCCAGGGCGTGCGGAATAGTGTTGAGATGTCCCTCCGGGCCATCTGGAGGACGAGGCGGGAGGTCGAGTCTTCGCTGGGTAGGCTATTCGAGTCTCTGACCTGTGTAGTTGAGAAAGACATCTTCCAAGGTGACCTCCTTCAAGTGCACGCTGTCGATCTTGACGCCCTTGTTGGTGAGTGTCTCAACGATCTTTGGCAGCAACAGTCTGCCGGAGCTTAGGTAGACTGTCACTTTGTTTTCGACCTGATTTACATCCTGCACCTCACTGAATTGGGCGAGAACTTCGCGTGGAAGTTCCTGCCCATCTCCAACGATGAGTTCCAAAACCTCTCCGCCCTTCGTGGTACCTTTCAACCTCTCAGGAGAGTCGGTGGCAACCAGTTTGCCGAGATTCACAATTGCCACCCTGTCCGAGAGCCTTTCAGCTTCATCCATCATGTTTGTCGCAACGATCACGGTGGACCCCTCCTCTCGGAGCTCACGAATCATCTTCCACATCAGGAGGCGACTCGGAACGTCGAGGAAGGCTGTCGGTTCGTCAAACACTGCAATCTTTGGACGCTGAGCCAGCACTTTACAGTCCTCGACCTTCTTTCGCATTCCTCCGCTCATGAGCCATGTCCGTTTCTTCCTCGCCTCCCACAAGTCGACGGCGCGCAGGACCTGTTCTACTCGCTCTGTTCGCGCTTCCTTGCTGAGCCCGGTAGTCATTTTGAGATGCCAGTTTAGAACGTCAAAAGCACCGAGTATACCGTCTACCCGAGGGTCTTGGAAGGCGATGCCGATCAATCTCCTCACATCGTTCGGGTGTCGAACCACGTCAAGGCCATCGACCGAGATGGCTCCGCTGGTTGGGCGGTAGACGGTTCCCATCATGAGCATTAGAGTCGTCTTGCCTGCAGTATGGCGCTGTTCCGGTCTCTTGCTACGGGCTAATGACATCATAGTACAAACGCCGATTCGTCTTTCCCTTATTCTCAAGTTTCAACAGTCGGATCTTCCCTATCTCTTTGAGGTGGGCTACGTGTAATCCACCATCGGCTTGCTTGTCTATCCCAGAGATCTCAACGATACGAAGCTTATCGTCTGCCGGCGGAGCAGCCTCGGCAAGCTTGACCATTTCAGGAAGCTTCAACGCTTCATAACGATCGAGGAAGTAGGTCTTTACTGGAGCATCGTTACTGATCAGCCTGTTTCCGTCCTCTACGAAAGTCTCAATCTGTGAACGATCGAAGGATTCCAGGTCGAAGTCCATCCGGGATCTATCCACATCAATCTGGTTCCCAGTTATTCGGCAGTTGGCTCGAGAATAGAAGAGAGCGCTCAGCAGGTGCCCGGCGGTATGCATCCTCATCAACCGATGTCTCCGATCCCAGTCCACCTTCCCAGTCACTGTTTGTCCCCGATCGAATCCGGGTGGGGATTCCAGAGCGTGGAGTATTCTATCCCCGTCCTTGGTCGTTTCGATGACTTTGAGGCCTTCCAGAACCCCCGTATCGAATGATACTCCGCCGCCTCTAGGATAGAATAGTGTCTGGTCCAGCTCGACCTTGGTCCCGTCCACTACGACCACGTTTCCCGTGAAATCCAGCGAGTAGGGTTGTTCCCAGTATAGCTTTCTTGTCAATTTGCCTCACTTGGGTTGGACGGGTAATTTGTTTCAGGATACTTGACAAGAGCTACTCAGTGAGTCGGGGTCTTTGCCAGCAGAGGACTGCCAGTCTTCTTCGAGTCCTCATAGACTCTCTGAGCCTCTCTCACGCTCGCACCATTATGGACTATCTCGCGGACGGCCTGAATCATCGCAACTGGATGCTCCGACTGCCAAATGTTCCTCCCCATGTCGACTCCGACCGCTCCTTCGCTGATGGCTTCATGGGCGAGTTCGAATGCGTCCAGCTCGGTCTCCAACTTCGGTCCTCCCGCCACAACGAGCGGGACCGGACAGCCTTTGACGACCTTCGCAAAGTCTTCACAGTAATACGTCTTGACGAAGTGAGCGCCTATCTCCGCGGCAATGCGACAAGCGAGTCCCAGATATCTCGCGTCCCTCTTCTCCAGCTCTTTTCCGACAGCCGTGACTGCCAGTACCGGGACACCGTAATCCTCCCCCAGATTGACGAGCTTGCCTAGATTCTTGAGAGTCTGATGCTCATGCGGTGTCCCTACAAAGATCGATAATGCAACAGCTGCAACGTTAAGACGGACTGCTTCCCGAAACGATGTGGTGATAGTCTCGTTCGTTAGCGACTCTCCAACTATGCTAGCACCGCCGGAGACTCTCAACACGATCGGGACTTGACTTTTCGGATTAACAGATGTCCGGAGAACCCCTCGAGTGCACATAATGGCGTCCGAGTAAGGCAATAATGGTTCGATAGTTTTACGCGGCTCTTCCAGCTTATGCGTGGGACCCATGAAATATCCATGGTCAACGGCTAGCATGACCGTTCGTCCGGTTTCAGGCTTGATTATCCGTGATAGTCGATTCTGCAAGCCCCAATCCAATTTGTGAACCTGGGACTCAGGTGCCTAATGTCAGAATATTATTGTTTCTACACGATCCTCTCGTCGTCTCATCAGATCCGGCGTCGACAAGTTACAACAGTCCTATATTGTCTGCCGATCGACTTCCCGACAATCTCAAGATAACGGCGATCGGGAGACTCGGGATGATTAGACAGGGTTGGCCCTATTTCGACGGATGGCCGTTTCCCGAACGATGGGTCCAACTTGACGGGTTGGGAATACACTATGTCGACCAGGGCTACGGCGGCCGCCCGGTCGTAATGATTCATGGTAACCCTGCATGGTCTTACATGTGGAGGAAGCTCATTCCCTCAGTCTCCTCGTCCCACAGGGCTCTGGCACTGGACCTTATGGGATTTGGCAAGTCTGACAAGCCGAATCCAACACTT
>WNFX01011005.1_pt1 | contig 11850 bp, 8 predicted proteins | sample 5400111 | NCBI WGS metagenome assembly WNFX01 (sample SAMN13153363, study PRJNA577476) | soil metagenome | isolation source: 40 cm soil or saprolite under grassland replicate 1 | place: USA:California | collected 2016-06-15
AAGCCCAAACGGGCGGAAACTCCCTCGCTCCAGACCAACACGTCTCCTTCACAAGAAACCGGAGTACGTAAGGAGATAGCAAAGCATCGCGTGTAAGCACGTTCACCATTTAATGTAGCTGTACCCAGACCCCGACATCTGGAGGTATTCTCGTCGTCTTGCCCAGATCTCGCTGGAGGAGACCACACATTCTCTCAAGAAGCTCCTTCAGCGGTACGAGAAACGAACGATGGTTCCCTGGGCAATGGTACTTAAAGAGCACCAACGCCTCATCGGCCAGTTTCAGATGGAAGAGTGGAGCGATGAAGACCATCGAGCCGCAGTAGGCTACCGCCTTGCCAGGCAGTACTGGGGGAAAGGGTATGCGACAGAAGCGTTACATGCCGTGATCGCCTATCTCTTTGAGAACACCACAGTCAATCGTATCGATGCCTTCACCTGGAGTGAAAACGTGGCCTCTACACGAGTGATGGAGAAAGCCGGAATGCGCTTTGAAGGTCTTGCTCGGCAACGGCATTTTGCCAAGGGAGCGTTTCGAGACCTGAAAACCTATGCGATTCTCAGAGAGGATTATCTCCAATGAGATGATGTTGTATCAATTTTGTGTAATGGTGTGCAGCAAGAAGGTGTTAAAGCCAATTTATGCCTACTTCCAGGTCGGCACATTTTGAAAACGGGAAAGTATCTCCTTATTCCATGTTTTTATGAGGACAACTTGTGGATAACCTGTTAGCGGAGTCAATAGAACTACGCACATGAATGTAGTATTGGTCCAGGTGTGGAGGGGCTTTATCGCTTTTTCTGTGTTCAAACCATAGTACAATGTGGATGGACAACTATTCAAGCCCAGAGGGGTTTTATGACAAGCCATTATAAGGCAGATTATCCTGACTAATCTGTCCAATACAAGTTGCATATAATCTTCCATGATCAAATTTAACGTTTGAATAACAGAAGCTCTAAACTAGAGAACAGATAATATTTGGATTGAAGTTTTGTTAATAATAGAGTATAGTTATGGACACTAGAAGGGTAACACAAATGTTAGCGGGCAGGTCTCTCCTTTTCATGTTATAGCATCTATTTCACTGGCTAACCGAAACCAGTTTATCTGGCTAACTTAAGGCTGAGGTGTTCTATGAACTATTGGCTTGATCTTTTCACAGGAACTACGTGGGATGAGTTCCGTAAGGCAGGCTCGAACATTACGGGTTTCAGGCAGCGCAGACATGGAATCATTGATAAAATTAACCCAGGTGATATTTTTCTCTGTTATCTGACAGGAGTCATGCGTTGGGTCGGTGCATTGGAAGTGATTGGTTCAACCACTGATACAAGCCCAATCTGGAAGAACGCTGACTTTCCAGTGCGTTTTGAGGTACGCCCTCTTATCCTTCTCGAAGCAGAATATGGAATTCCAATGGATGAGCTAGAGGGACAAGTAGACTTCTTCACAGGCCCTCAAGACAGGGGAAAATTTAAAGGCTTTGTACGAGGGAGTCCTACCCTCTTCAAATGCCAGGATGATGGACGCTTAATACTTGATCTTCTTCGGCAAGCACAAAAAGAACCAATTGCACGGCCTGTTGACCCCAAAAAGTTGGCACGAAAACCGTATAATCTTTTCAAGGTCGAGCGAGTGAAGGGGAAAACAACCATCCCTACTGAGGTCACTGTACCTGAACCAGAAGAATTCGATCAACAAGCAGTAGTAGAGTCTCTCCAACTAGAAGATGTAACAAGGAGTGCCACACAGCACACGGAAATACAGTATAGCTTATTATGCCTTGGGATCGATATGGGCCTGGATGTATGGGTAGCAAAAAATGATCGATCCAGGACATGGAACGGGCAGATACTCGGAACACTCCCTCGAATGGTTTCAGAACTCCCTACCCAATTCAACGATGCAACCAACCGAACTATTGAGTTGATTGATGTCCTCTGGCTCAAAGGAAATTCAATTGTAGCAGCCTTTGAAGTAGAATATACCACTTCCGTTTATTCAGGCTTATTACGAATGAGCGATCTGTTGTCACTCCAACCAAATCTCGACATCAACTTGTACTTAGTAGCTCCTGATGAACGTCGTAGCAAGGTACAACAGGAGATTTTTCGCCCTACGTTTGAACTGAGAGAAAAACCATTGTCAAAAGTGTGCGGGTTCCTCGCGTTTTCAAACCTGGTCGAGAAAGTGGAGGGGATACGCAAACTTGGGATTGCTAAATCTCTTAAGCCCGACTTTTTAGAGAAAACAGCCGAGTTTTTTGGAGAGCAAGAGAACGAAACGTAAAGTGTTATAGCACTTCTGTTCAAATCTTGACGGACGAACAAGACCCCGCTTCACCACGCATGGAGAGAACACCCAGGAACAACCAAAACGGGCTCAGCTGTATATCTCCATCAGACCCAAAGCACTTATAAGAGTCTATAAAATGGGCACCGGACAGTTACACAGCAATCGGCATGGCATCTTTTCCCGATGCCATGCCGATTGCTGTGTAATGGTGTGCAGCGAGAAGGCGCTAAAATTAGGTTTGGGCTGGCTTTCCGATCTTTCTGCTGTGTACCATTACACAAAATTTGGTATAGCATCCCTATTTATGACCAGGCCTCATATTAGTTATGCTTGGTTATAAATTTATGTATAAGTTTAATTCTTTTTCATAATCATTGTAGCAATCTTTTAAATAACACTTCCTCTTTAGATTTAAGTCTTTTTATCCCATTTACCCATATACTTTCGCAGATATTTGTGGTACAATCCATTAACTTATATCCACGTGGTAGTAGTGAGGAATATTGTAGTAATGTCGCAACAGCAAGTACCTCAGCCCCGACAGTCTCTAGGATCTAAGCAGCGGCTCTACTTACTCATTGCAATCTTTCTCATAACTATTGGCAATACTTGCGAGATATTGAATAGCCAAGGTATTCTCCCGAATACTTGGGTTGTTTTGCTCTTGGAACATTGGGTAATTGTTATTTTTTCGATTCTCTTTATCAGTTCCGGTATTCTTATCTGGATATGGAAATGCCAGGGTATTGTCAAGGATCCTATAAGCAGCCTTCTATGGTGGCGTTTTTTACTTATTATCATTGCAGTTGCCCTTTTTGCTATTGGCATGACTATATTTGTATTCAAAATTTTAGATAACGTTCAAAGTCCTTGGATTATCATTATGCCAATAGTCCTTAATGCTCTTGGTTTGATCCTCATGCTTTTTCAATGGGTCTTTCCAATTCCTCAAAGTGAACCTTTGCCACAAATATCTTCTCCCTCTCTTAATTTGGGAAGCGATCCCGTCGCTGAGACCTTATTAGCTACAGAATCAACGCTAGGTAATACTAACTACCGCAATATTCTAGGCCACCCTCCACCTACTTATCCTGGAATTATTTTAGAACGTAGACAAAATGGTGAGCCTATACATGAGTCTATACATAGGAAGCTTTTATCAGATGATGTTACAGCCCTTGTGTTAACTGGAATAACCCAAATTGGAAAATCTACCCTCGCTGCTCAGGTATATCTCCTTGAAGAAAAGAGGGATCCTACTGGACCTAGTATTTTTACTGATAGACCGCTGTGGATTACGGTTGATTCAACTGTCTCTATGGCTGATTTGAGCGGAACACTTTTTACAGCATTTGATGAAAACTTGATAAAATTTGAGGATCTTTCTGAGTCAAATCAGGCTTTAGAGTTGGTCAATCTATTAAAAAGACCTGATAAGAAGCGGCTGGTGATTCTGGACCAATTGGACAAGTTACTTGATGAACGAGAATTGAAGATACTTAAACCTGGAATTAGCGAATGGTTGGACGCAATTAATAGCGAAAAATGTGCCAGCCGTGTACTCATCACAAGTAGTTTGTGGCCAAAGGGCACCCAAGAATATCCCCGAGTATACATGCAAGAGTATAATGTCAAAAACCTAGAAACGAGTCCCTAGAAACGAACATTACTTTGCTACAGAATCAAGGGGGAATCAGTGCAGACCAACAATTACTTGAAGTGTGTGTGAATCGCTGTGGTAGTCATGCAGGTATGTTGAAGAGGATAGCTTCTTTATTGCGGAACAATCCTAGCCTCAACCTAACAGATTTATTAAATAACCAAGAATATTCTTATCATTGGAGAAATATCGCGTATACAATTATTAAAGATACCTTTGATCGTTTAGATAATTTGCAGCGTGATTTGCTATTAGCGTTTTCAATTTTTCCTACGCCAATACCATTAAATGAAGCATGTACTGTCATAATTGACCCTAACATATCAAAGACTCAAATAAGGATGGCTATTGATAGCTTATTGGCACAACAGATACTTACTGCTGTAGGAAATGATTATTACCAGCCACCTGCTATTGTCACTCTAGTAGTAGAGTAATAATTGTTGATAAAAAAAGCAAAGTCGATCTTATAAAAGATGAATATAAAAACTCATGCTGCTAAAATATGGAAAGTTTCGCCATGTTATGCTATACTATATTAGTTGTGTGGTTAATTACCTTCCATCTCTAATTTGAGCCGTGCGAGCCATATTTTATGAAAGACCTGTGAACCTAATCTACAAGCCTCTTGACGCGAAATTATTCTAAACGTCAAACTTGAGGGACATTTCAATATGGCTTTTCAACAACAGGAACTTAAACCAGACAAACCGAGCGAACAAGGTAAGATGAATATGCGTATATTAAGAAGACGCATGAACATCGTCATTCTGATTCTTCTATTTTCTATTGTAATCCTCCTTGTTATTATTCTCAACACTCAGAAAATTATTTCAAGTTTCTGGCTTGAGATCATTGCTATAGTTTGCTTTATCCTGAGCCTTCCATTGCTCTACCTCCAAGGCTTCTTTTCTCACTCTTTAAGCAAGCCTGAAGTATCTGCAAGCCTGTCACTTACTTCTCAAGAGAAAAAGATTGGTGTTCACTCACTTCAAATGAACTCTATGCAAACAACTTTAGTAAAGAAAAATACATTTCGCAGAATTAGAGGAGTACCTCCACCCACTAATCCAAAGGTTGTTCAGCAACGAGATAAAGTCGTCAAGGACGTATATGCGAAACTAACCCAGTCACAAACTTCAGCTTTGATACTGACGGGAATTGCTGGTTGTGGTAAATCTACTCTTGCTGCTCTACTTTATCAATTTGTGGAAGAGCAGCGTCATTTTCGTAGTGAATTAGAATTATCCCCTAACGAAGTTATTTGGCTTACTGTTGATACAGACACAACCATGTTAGATCTAGCCGGGACAATCTTTGAGGCTCTTGGCAAGCCTTTTACAGATTTTAATCGCTTGACTCCAAAAGAACAGGCATCGGCTCTTTTCAAGACATTAAATGAAACCAATAATGCCCGATTAGTAATCTTGGATCAGTTCGATAACCTACTTGATTGGCAAACGGGACATGTTTTCGCAAATCAAAGTGCAGTAAGCGAATGGCTAGATATACTCAATGGACAACCAAGCCGAAGTAAGATTCTAATCACTTCTCGCCCCAAACCTTTAGGTAATCATAAGTCTTTATTAGCCAACATCCATGAGTATTCGGTTATGGGATTGGAAGAAGCTGAAGGGATAGAACTACTACGGAAACAAGGAGTGGAAGCATCAGAAAAAGAGTTACAAGAGATAGTAAATAGTTGTAAAGGTCACGTCTTAGCACTAACATTATTAATCTCTGTTCTACGTCGCTTTAGCAGTTTTAACCTCAAAGATTTCTCATATGTTCTCCTTTGGAAAGGAAGCATTGCGCGTAATCTCTTAGATGACATCTATAAAAAGCAACTAAATATAGTGCAACGTAAGTTGTTGTTAGCATTCTCTGTCTATCGCGAACCTGTACATTTGGATGCAGCACAAAATCTTATAGATTTTAACTTTGAATTATCAATGACAAAAATACAATCTACACTCCAAGCTTTATTGATCCAGCACCTCATTCAGACTTCGAGTAATGAACATACTCCAGATGAGAAACTCTACCAACCACATAACATTGTTGCAAGTTATGTGCGGGATCATTTCGTGGATGACAATGAAATAGCTAATCAGCAAGCCCTGCGTTCTGCACATGTTAGAGCAGCACAATATTATCTGAATCAAGCAGATAGAAGTTGTCTTCCGCGAGACCAGCGACGACAAGTCAGTGATGTTCATCCACTTATTGAAGCAGTCTGGCATTGGTGTCAGGCCGAAGAGTGGGAAAAAGCCTATGAACTCATGGAGCAAGAAGGCCTCTTTGTTGATCTCAAAATTTGGGGAGGTAATACAACCTTATTAGAGCTATGTCAATTACTATTGCCAACAGACAAACCGCATCTAAACCGATCGCAAACAGCAAAACTTTATATAAACCTAGGTGAGGTCTATAGAGTACTAGGACAGATGGAGCAATCGAAAAACTACCTTGAGGATGCTTTGCAGATATTCAAAGAAGAAGGAGATCACTCAGGGAAGGGCTGGACGCTGCACAACTTAGGTCGGCTCTATGCTGATCTAGGAGATGAGAAGCAAGCCAAACGGTATCTTACACAAGCATTGAGAATACGTAGAGAGACAAAATATCGTATAGGGGAAGAAAGAACACTCAACAGTTTAGGCCGAGTTTATAGCTTACTCGGAGAAAAAAAGAAGGCGGTGAAGACCTTTGAAGAAGCGCTAAAGATAAGCAGAGAGATAGAGGATCGAAAAGGAGAGGGAAATGCGCTAGCCCGTTTAGGTGAAATTCGTAAAGACGAGCAGCATAAAGAACCGGCATTAGAGTATCTGGAGCAGGCATTAAACATACATAAGAAGAGTGGAGATCGCTTAGCAGAAGGGTGGACACTGCACAATTTGGGTCGACTCTATGTCGAACTTGGACAGAAAGAAGAGGCAGAGAAGTGCTTTAAGCAGGCATTACTGATACGTAAAGAAGTAGGGGACCGTAGAGGAGAAGGGTGGACATTGCATAATATCGGTATGCTCTACTTTGAGAAAGGGCGCTACGATTTGGCCCTAGCTTGTTTCTTACTTGCCAAAGATATTCTTGAAGAGGTAAAAAGTCCGGATCATGGTCAGCCTGAGCTCTCTATCAAGGAGCTAGCTAAAAAAGTTGGCACAAAACAGTTTGCTACGTATGTAGCACAAGTTGAGCCTAAAGCCTCCAAAATCGTTGAGCAAATCTTTTTGGAAAAGGACAATATAAGTACTCCTTTATACTCTACCGCTTAATAATCACTTCGATGAATGAAAATACATTCAATATTGTGGATATTTAGAGCATAGCAAAACGACACTACTAAGGCTACTTTTTCACTCACAAAGACAACTTCTTGCTTTATGATCTGAGCATCTCAATACCCATTAACCATCCTTGCTTTAACAAGAAAATGCACTATTTTCCATTCGAAGTCAGCAGTTGTTACGAAGAACCATATATTGACAGCGAAACCAGCGGTAAACGACGATATGAAACAATACACAGCGAACAACAGAACCGCCATTTGAGCACGATATGGACCTCTGCAAACTTCAGCGAACAAGCTAAGCCAAATCCGGCCTTCGAACTTGTGATTATTGGCTTGCTGCTAACCTGCCGTTCGACCAGAGCGTTGGTCCACCACATCGTCGGGACCCATCACGGGCAATGCCTTTTCTTCGCTGGCCTCATCGTCTTCGAGCTGCTCTTCTCCACCATCAGCGCCTGAATTCCCCCCACTGACCCCAGATACCGTGCGCAAGAAGGCAGCTATCATTCCGGCGCAGGCTGATAAGCCTGTAAGGCCGGGGTCACGGTCGACAACCGCAGGTCTCATATCTCTTCTTCGAGGTCGTCTGCGACAACTGTTGGCAGCGCCGTGCCGCCGGACTGAGCCGCTCGCTCCCCATTAAGTTGAAGAAGCCGGCCGAGTATCTCTTGGTCATCGAGAGGATAGGGCCAGCCGTAGGCAGCGAAAACGGCACGATCCAAGCGTTCATGTGCCTGGTCCAACCAACTCGGACGCTGATTATAGAGATTAGTGAGTGTTCGGATCTTTAAATCAGTGAGGTTGACACCCTCCGGGTCGAGCCAACCTCGGCGGAAACTGTCGAGCGTATGAGCGGCAGTAGCGATGAACTCTGCCTGGACCGAGGTGGGACGCGGAAAAGGGAAAGTCTCGAAAGTGCTGCGAGGTGTGTAGCGCGGGCGGCTTTCGAGTTGGGTACCCAAAGTCAGCGCCCAGAGTTCATGAACATGACACTGAAGGACGCCGAACGCGTAGTCATCGTCACGGGCAATCGCGACCACAGCACTGTCAGGAAGCGTACCAGCTTCGGCCCAGATAAAGAGACGGTACTTCGACACTCGGGATGTAACGAGGAATCGAGCTAGACCTTCAGTCGCCCTACGCAAATCGGCGCCGCTGCGCCCCAAGCGCCACCAGTTCTCTCGGCGCTGGCGGTCGCGATTGCTTCTGCGAAGTGGATACACATGGCGCCTGACATACTCGAAGGGGGCTTCGTATAGTGCAGCCTCCTCCTCGGTCATTTCGGCGAAGTCGATGATCCACATATGACGAGGCCGTCGTGTGATGTCAAGCCCGTTGATCCAGGGCTTCAACACTTCCCGGTTGCTACGGCCGTGCGGGTTAGGCGCAGCAAGCATCCGTTGTGCAAGTGCAGCGTCGATCTCAAAGGACCCGACCTTCACGGGTCCTTGAAACGCGATCCCGGCATTTTCGGTAAGCACCTTGGCACTGGTAAGATCAATTCCAGCGCTCAGATCAGCATTGATAGCTAGCACTGGCGCGCCGTCGAGCACGCGATGGGTCTCCGACCCGTCGTCATAGCCCACGATGGAGACGTGCACCGCCGCTCCTTCGACAACCCATGGCTCGTCCGACCACGCCATAAAGATGTCACCACTCTCCTTTATGCGCTTCAACACTTTACGATTGGCTCCGCCACGGATACCCTGGGTGGCGAGGAGCCCAACACGCTTTACTCGGCCATCTTCGACCATTGCTCGTGCCTTCTCGTGCCAGTAGCAGACGAAGTCGACCCCACTGGAAAGCCGCTCATGATAGACGTTGAACAGGCCTTTTACGTACTCGTCACCGAGGTTCGCGCGGAGCAACTTGTTACCAAGGAAAGGAGGATTGCCGATGATGGCGTAAGCGTTTGGCCAATCCGGCTCCCTTGGCACTAAAGGGTCGGACAGGTCGAGTATGGCATCTCGACACTCGATGTTCTCGAGTGGCTGCAGTACAGGGTCACGCAGGTAAGCGAAGCCGTTGGCGATCATCCATTGAATTTCTCCAATCCAGATGGAGACCCGCGCAAGCTCGGCAGCGTACGAGTTGAGTTCAATCCCGCGGACGTTGTGAGGTCCGAGGGTAGGGAAACGCATCGTGGTCACCAGCTCTGTGGCCTCCCACACGATAACTTTTCGCTCCAGGTCCTTGAGGGACTGAAGTGCGACATAGAGAAAGTTTCCACTGCCGCATGCCGGATCGAGGACATGTACTGCATTGAGCCGTGCAAGGAATTGATCCACGAGCTCTTTGGCCCGTCCAAACGCTTTGGTGCGAGCCGCCCTTTCTGCACCACTCAACCTTTGTCTAAGGTCATAGCCTGCGATGAGATTGGCCACGTCATCACGGAGTGTTGCCCACTCGCGTTCCAAGGGCTCAATCAAGACTGGATGGACGACGCGCTCGATGGATATACGATCGGTGTAGTGGGCACCGAGTTGACTGCGCTTGTCAGGGTCGAGGCCGCGCTCAAACAACGTACCGAATACTGCCGGCTCGATCTGCGACCAATCGAGAAGCGACACACCAGTGATGACGTCGATCTGCTCCGTAGTGAGTGGGAGCACATCGGGACCATCGAACAGGCCACCGTCAAACCATTGGATGGGCAGTGGGCCGAAGGTTCCACCCGGTTTGGCAGACATGAGCCGAAACAATTCGGAGAGCTGGTGGGTGAAGGCGGTCGGCGGCTTACGCAGGTTCTTTCCCATGTCTTGGATGAGACCTCGTGGAAGTAAGGTGGCGTCCTCGGCAAAGAGGACGAAGAGCAGCTTGTTGAGAAAGTGAGCGACACGTTGTGGCTCATGCCCCCCATTGCGGAGTTGCTGGGCAAGAGCCGCGAAGGCGCCTGCTGCCTCCTCAGTAAGCTTGTCCCGAGTCTTGCTCGGACGTAGCTCTTCGGGATTCTCAAAGAGAGCACGAAGGACACGTAGTGGCTCAGCCGGGCGGTCCCGCAAATCTTCTAGCGTGAACGTGTAGTCGCGTCGGACCGTATTCGTGAAGTTAGTGCGAATGATGAAGCGATCGAGATCACAGACCACGAGGAGTGGGGGATTCTCCAACGCTTCTCGATAGTCGAGAAGCTGCTTGTAGGCCCCTTCAAGGTCCTTGTGATGACCTTTGTACTCCCAACCAAAGCGCCCACGAAGCCAGACGTCCGCCCAGCCGTTGCCACCACTCGTCTTGCTCGCGCCCTTCTCGAAGGCGTACGCTTCCCCCTCACGATCGGTGTTGGGGGTTGCCACATCGAGCATCGTGCAGATATCGATGAAGTGCTCCTGTGCGGCTGCACGCTCGGTATTGGTGTTGCCGATCCACTTCGCGGCGAACTCAGCAGCGTTCAAAACTGCTTGTAGTCGCCCCGAAGAAGGTCGGCGACCGTCCAAAGGTCAACATTCTCGCTTGAAATATGCTCACACAAAATAATAAGGTTGTCGCCATAAAATAGGGTATTCTCAGTGATAGGTCGAGGTGACATGCTCCCTCCGTTACCATGTTTTCTCAGTAGTATAACATAAGTAGCAAACAGCGTAAGGCGCTGCTGTGCGCCCCTTTGGCCTCTCTATGGTGGTCCTAATGTGTCAAGACAGTTTTTGGCCGAAAATAAGACAATTCAAGAGATTATATCAGGAAAATTACGGGTGAACCTAACAATTGGTCCACTTTATCGCTATGCCATGGAATTTGAGGAACATCTTCCTTTATGACTAATTGCCATTCATACAAATCTCTTGACAGACTCTCCCTTGACATTGTCCTTGCCATACAAATCCGGTACCGCTAGCAAACCTCTTTTCTCTAGATCAGAGAACTGCTCGAATTATTACTAATAGGTTTCTTCTGAAGTAATTGTATCTTTGCGCTAAGATTCCAGGGCTTGCTGTTCTCTAGAAAATCTTCCAACTCAGCAATTTCTTTCCAGTAGTCCTTATGAAATGATCTATTTGGAGACTCAATAAGCGACTCTACAATATTTAGCAAATGATTATGGACTCTAAACCATTTCGAAATAACCACGGAGTCTAAATCATTCAAATCTTTTGTTATTTTGTTATTTATAGCAGTGTTATCCCTGTTAAGGGCAACTTTCCATTGCCCATGAGCAACTTTATTTCTGATGAGACTTGGCTCCACAATAAATTCATTAACAAGCGAAGTGATCTTCTGGCTGATATTTGGTATATAGTTTGATCTCTTGGGGTTAGAAATTTTCCTAAGTCCCAGCTCAATACACTTCTTCCATCCCTCTTCTAAACCATGTTTTTGATAAGTTTGTTTTATTTGATAGATTTCATCTAGCATAAATCCATAAGGTGTATGAATAACTTTAGAGAAATTGGCTTCTGCCCAAGCACAAAAAACAAGTGCTAACACCTTCGTATGCACTTGAATAGAAATTATGTCGCCTCTTCTTATGTATTAAAGACGGTGTAATATTGAGCCGGGGAAGAATTGACCAGCCCCCAAGTTGGCTGTAAGCTGTAGGATATTTCGTTGAGGATATCCACAGGAGGCAGCCATGCTTAGGAGTAGGACAGTGAATACGATACACGA
>WNFX01009114.1_pt1 | contig 11849 bp, 7 predicted proteins | sample 5400111 | NCBI WGS metagenome assembly WNFX01 (sample SAMN13153363, study PRJNA577476) | soil metagenome | isolation source: 40 cm soil or saprolite under grassland replicate 1 | place: USA:California | collected 2016-06-15
ATATCTCCATAAAAATTTCTTGCAAGAGATCATCTGCCTCAGCTTCGTTGTGAACCACGCGCAGAATAAGCGCTTTCAAAATGCCATTGTATCGATCGTAGAACTGAGAAAGTGCACCGGCATCGCTGGCTTGGATCGCCTGCATTAAATCCAGGTCACTTGGCGCTCCCGGTTCCAGCTGGGGAGGAGCAGAGAACTGTCGCCTTTTCGGTTTTGCTGCCCCCGCCTGCCTCATTGTTTTCAGTTTGGCCGCGCGCTCTCGCTTCTTTGTCTTCGGTTTTGCGGCGCGCACTGGCTTTTTTGCTTTGCGATGCATGCGAGAAATCAGGTGGATCGCCCCAGGGAAAGTCATGAAATTGCAAGGAACAGGCGCGGAGTCACCATTTGGTCTCTTAATCTGCGCAGCCGACTTCGTCCACCGGTTTCCAAGCGCATCCTGCCGACTGCAAATGAAGAGCCTGACGCATTCGATTCTCCCCTGCCATGAATCTTGACCCGCATACAAAAATCCTAATACACTCTGGCAAAAAGAACGCGGATTGAATGCAACTTGCGCTCGCTGGCCGCCGCCAGAATGAGAGACTAGGTCCTGCGCGATCCTGCGTTTTCACGAAGATCACGAAGGGCAAATCATATGAAACTGATTACATCATTGATCGGAATCACTGCTTTAAGCTTCATCACGTCGGCGCTCGCCCAGGAAGAGGAAACAGCATCCGCTACACCGGAGGAGAAACCATCCACTACCATCGAAGAAACTCCAACGCCTGCGCCCGAGGCGAAGACCACTGCAACGCCCATAGAGCAACCAGCCGCTCAGAAAAAAGAAAAGCCCGCAGCGCCTGCGCCCGGGAAACCTACCTCGACCGCCCCAGCGGGGGGGAAGAAAATGAGCGTGCCCGGCGCCCTGAAGGATAACGAAAACCGCTGGTCAGCCGCTCTCGCCAAACATGACACTGCGACGATCGAATCAATGGTGGCCGCTGATTTCATTGGTGTAAATTCCACGGGCAAGGTTCAAAATCGCCGTGCGATGCTGGCGGAGGTGAAGAGTGACAAAGACACCTACACATCGGCAAAGGCAGAGAAACTCGATGTGCATATGTACGGCAGCAGCGTCGCAGTTGTCGTCCAGATGGCCAATGAAAAAGGCACAGGTAAAGATGGCAAGGCGTTTGATCGCACGTATCGCTTTACCGACACTTGGATGGATCGAGGGGGCAACTAGCAATGCGTCGCCAGCCAGGTCACGTTGGTAGGCAAGCGTTAAACATTTCAGCGCTCGAATTCAGCAGGTTGGATTTGAGTTGATGTGGTCGCCGTCGCGCGCTATCCGGCAAATTTTGTTTATTCGGCAGCCAGGAGCCTGGCGCGAGTAGCATAGATAAACTGGCCAAGAGGAGAAATTCGCTGGTTTTCCAGAAACCCTTCAATTGCGCGGTTCGGTTTGTACGGCAAAGGTTAGCTGCATGGCGGCAAATGGGGACGAAACAACTGTCGACCCGCTCTGGTACAAGGATGCGGTCATCTACGAGGTGCACGTCAAGACCTTCTGCGATAGCGACGGCGACGGGATGGGCGACCTCCGCGGTCTGATTGAAAAGTTGGATTATCTCCAGGAGCTCGGCATCACCGCCATCTGGCTCCTGCCATTCTATCCCTCGCCGCTCCGCGACGACGGGTACGACATTGCCGATTATTTCGACGTCAACCCGAACTTCGGCACGCTCGATGATTTTCGCGCCTTTCTTGATGCGGCGCATCAACGGAATCTGCGCGTCATCACCGAACTCGTGATCAATCACACGTCCGACCAAAATCCGTGGTTCCAAAAATCGCGCCGTGCCGTAGCTTTAGCCGGGGTCGGTGGCCCGGGCGGTGTAAGATCGACGTCGGGCGCCGCCGTAAGCACCCACGGTGACAACGACGATCTTGCCTACAAAGACTTCTATGTCTGGAGCGATACGCCGGAAAAATTCAAGGATGCGCGGATCATCTTTAAAGATTTCGAGACATCGAACTGGGCGTGGGACCCGGTCGCAAAAGCTTACTATTGGCATCGCTTTTATTCGCATCAGCCGGAGTTGAATTTCGATAACCCGGCTGTTCACGAAGCGGTAGAGAAGGTGTGTGATTTTTGGTTGGGCCTCGGCGTTGACGGACTCCGTCTCGATGCCGTCCCATACCTTTACGAACGGGAGGACACCAGCTGCGAGAATTTGCCGGAGACGCATGACTACCTCCGTAAGCTGCGCGCTCATGTCGATGTAAGATTTCCAAACCGAATGCTGCTCGCGGAGGCTAATCAATGGCCGGAGGACGCGGCGGCTTACTTTGGCAAAGGCGACGAATCGCACATGAACTTCCACTTTCCGCTCATGCCGCGCATGTTCATGGCGCTTCAGATGGAGGACCGGTTTCCGATCATCGACATCCTCGAACAAACGCCGCCGATTCCCGATAATTGTCAGTGGGCGATGTTCCTGCGCAATCATGACGAGCTGACGCTGGAAATGGTGACTGACGAAGAGCGCGATTACATGTATCGAGTTTACGCCAGCGACCCTCACGCACGCATCAATCTCGGCATTCGCAGGCGGCTCGCGCCGTTGCTCGCAAACAGCCGCCGCAAAATCGAGTTACTTAACACGCTGCTGTTCTCCATGCCCGGCACACCGATCATTTATTACGGAGATGAGATCGGTATGGGGGATAACTTTTATCTCGGCGATCGCAACGGTTGCCGCACCCCCATGCAGTGGAGCCCGGACCGCAATGCCGGATTTTCGAGGGCTAATCCGCAGCAGCTTTATCTGCCGGTCACGATCGACCCGGAATATCACTACGAGGCTGTCAACGTTGAAAACCAGCAGAAAAATCTCTCCTCTCTGCTCTGGTGGATGCGCCGTGTCATTGCGATGCGCAAAAACTTCAAGGCGTTTTCCCGCGGCTCTCTTGAATTTCTTTACCCGGATAACGCGAAAGTGCGGGCTACGTGCCGATGGAAGTGTTTAGCCGCAATCTGTTTCGACCGATCAGGAAATCGCGCTACGTCATCACGCTCGGCCCGCATGCCTATTACTGGTTCGCTTTGCAGGCGCCCACTGACAGTCGCCGCGCGTTGAAGAAACGCGTGGCGCCGACAATCAAAGCGCCGGCTGAGCTGGAGATCCTGCTCGGGAATAGTCAGCGAGAACAGATCGAGCGCGAAATTTTGCCCAATTACGTCCGAACCTGCCGCTGGTTTGGTTCCAAGGCGCGAACGTTCCGCCATCTCAAGGTAATCGAGCAGCTTGCCATCTCACCGGACGCGGACGGTGCGCGACTCTGGTTCGTTGAGATAGACTATCTGGATGCCCCTGCGGAAACATATGCCATCCCGGTAAAGATTGTCTCCGGTGAAGCGGCACGCTCTGTTTCCCAGGCCGCGCCGCACGCGATCATTGCGCATTTCGCAGGCAGCGAGGGAGCCGTCCTGTTTGATGCAATCTGGGATGCAACATTTCGTTCGCAACTGTTCGAGGCGATCGTGCAACGCCAAAGCATTAAAGGACGCGCGAGCGATCTCATCGGCATCGCTGGCAAGAGGCTTGAAGCGGATTATTCCGTCGCGTCCGGCAAATCGCAGGTTTTGGTTGGGGAGCAAAGCAATTCTTCGATGCTTTTTGACAACAAATTCTTCCTTAAAATCTACCGCAAGCTCGAGGACGGCGTGAACCCTGATGTCGAAATCACGCGGTTCCTAACTGAGCGTGTCAATTTTCCCAATGTGCCGGCTTTTGTCGGCGCACTCGAATATCGTCACGAAAAATCCGACCCGACCGTTGTCTGTCTCCTGCAAAGCGCTGTCGCAAATGAGGGTGACGGTTGGGCGTTAACTCTCGACGCTGTTGGCCGTTATTACGAGCGTGTGCTTGGTCGCAAGGCCGATCTCCAAAACGAAACGACGCCGCCCGGTCTAGTTCTCGATGAACTGATTGGCGGTGTTTATCCCGAGAAAGCAAAGCTGCTCGGAAAACGCACCGGCGAATTGCATCTTGCGGTTGCCTCGCGCGCAGATGATCGCGCCTTTGCGCCCGAGCCTTTCAACGCCATGGCACAGCGCTCAGTCTATCAAACGATGCGCGCATCACTACGGCGCGCGTTTACTTTTCTAGGAAAAAAATTATCAGATTTGTCGGTGGTATTCCGAGACGAAGCCAAAGAAGTCCTTGCTGCGGAACAAGAAATACTCACCCGCGAAAAACGGCTTCTTGATCGTCGCACGAATGCCGCCAAGATCCGGATTCACGGCGACTATCATCTCGGTCAGTTGCTCTATACCGGAAAAGATTTCGTTATTCTCGATTTCGAAGGCGAACCGGCGCGGCCGCTCAGCGAGCGCAAACTGAAACGTTCCGCCTTGCGTGATGTCGCTGGAATGATGCGCTCATTTCAGTACGCCGCCTACAGCGCACTCTGGCAGCCCGCCATGCGCAAAGAGGATGTACCGTTCCTGGAACGCTGGGCCGATCTTTGGTATCGCCAGATGGGGAGCGTCTTTCTGCAGAGCTATTTAAGGACAACCGACCGCGCCATCTTCATCCCGCAAAACAGCGAAGATCTCCAAATTATGCTTGAAGCCTATTTGCTCGACAAAGCCGTGTACGAAATCGGCTACGAGCTAAACCATCGTCCCGATTGGGTCGTCATCCCCATCCGCGGTATCAAACACATTTTGCGCTCAGCGTGACGAGAATCGATCTTCAAACAATTAGCTACAGAGAGAAAATTCCATTCCTTATCTGCGAAGATCTGTGTCAATCTGTGGCCTGCAGGAAAATAACACTGGAGAATCATGATGAATCAGTATCTGGACAAGATCGACGATGACATCGCAAGGAAGCACCTGTTGAAGCATCCGTTTTATCTTGCGTGGACGCGCGGTGAGCTGAGCAAGGAGGCGCTCGCAGATTACGCGCGACAGTACTACCACCATGTCGCGGCTTTTCCGACGTATCTCTCCGCCGTGCACGCAAGATGCGACCATCAAGCGACACGGAAGCAGTTACTCAGCAACCTGATCGATGAAGAAGGCGGGGCACCAAACCATCCCGAGCTTTGGCTCAAATTCGCCGAAGGCCTTGGCGTTTCTGAAGTCGATGTACGCAATGCGGCGAAAGAACCGGAGACAAAAAATTTGATCGACACTTTCCGATCAGTTTGCGGCAACGGACCGACAGCGGAAGGGCTGGCCGCGCTTTACGCTTACGAGAGTCAAATTCCGGCGATCTCCGAATCCAAGATCGAGGGACTGAAAAAACATTACGGCTTCAGTAATCCGGAACGTTATCGCTATTTCAGCGTTCACGTCGAAGCGGATCGTGAACATTCTGCTGCCGCGCGCAAAATGCTCGGCTCGTACATAAACAAGCACAATTTCGAGTCCGTAAAAACGTCGGTGAATCGCGTCCTCAACGCGCTCTGGGAGTTGCTGTCCAGTCTTTGCCGTCGTCACGCGATCGCCTGCCAAAATTTGGTGTAGGCGGCTCGCGCCGACGCTTCCGGGGTATGGACGCTGCGCTGCGGCGTCCGGACAGCGCAGCGGCGCTGTCCCTACCAGACGAGCAAACACAGCCTGAGCAAACTTGACGGCTTAAAGCCGTCGAGTTGCGAGGCTACGTACGAATGAAGAGCCGAGTCGATCACAATGGTTCGCTAGTGCGGTCGCAGAACAAGAAACGAACGCATCCGATGCCGGCAAACCGAGAGGACCTGCGGTTGGCTGGGATCGAGCGAAGCGGCGATTTTATTGTAATCGGAAACTGACGTTATCGGTTGCTGGTTGATCTCCTCTATGACGTTGCCCTTTTGCAGTTCTGCCACGCCACTGTCAGGATCGACACTTGTGACTACTACCCCCTGCACATTGTTAGGAAGATCGAGCTGCCGCGTCATCTCTGGAGTCAGCTCGTCAACATGAATTGACGCAAGGGGACTACTTGCCGTTTTTTGATCGTTCGGTTGCCCGGGGGATTGGGGCTGAGGCTGGCCTCGCCGTGGCAAAACCCGGGCGGTTTCATAGTTGGCCGGCTGCTCTTTGATCTGAGTGGTCACGCTCAGCGGTTTGCCGTCGCGCACGATTTCCAGCTCAACATTTTTATTCAATTCGGTCTGCGCGACCCAGCTTCGCAGCGCGGAAAAATTCTTGACGTCGTGCCCATCGAATTTGCGAATGATATCGCCTTTTTCTAGCTGCGCTTGAGCTGCGGGCGATCCGGGCACTATTTCATCGATAACAACGCCTTCGCCCTCCGTTCCGTTTTGGCCGGGCTGCAATGCGCGGGACAGAATCCCGAGGTAACCGCGAATGATTCGCCCTTGTTTCAACAAGCTCTCGAGGGCCGTACGAATCGTGTTCGACGGAATGGCGAAGCCGATTCCCTGCGACCCGCCGCTCCGTGAAATGATGGCCGTATTGATCCCAATGACTTCGCCGCGAAGATTAATCAACGGACCTCCGCTGTTGCCGGGATTAATTGCTGCGTTTGTTTGCAGGAGATCCCCGAAAGCGTCGGTGCGGTTTGGCCGCATTTTCGAACTTATGATGCCGTCGGTCACCGTTTCCTCGAATCCGAATGGATTGCCAATGGCCAGAACAAAGTCTCCGGCCTGTACCGTGTCTGAATCAGCCAGCTTGAGCGGTTTAACGCCGGGATCGTCAATCTTGAGCACAGCGAGATCGACTTGAGAATCGGCGCCCACAAGACGCGCCTTTTTCGTCCGGCCATCGCTCAATTGCACTTCGATCTCATCGACCTGATCGACAACGTGATTGTTCGTAATGATGTGCCCTTCATTAGTAACAATCACACCAGAACCGAGCGAATTTTGAACCAAAGCCTGTTCGTTTGGATTCCGAAATTGTCGCTGGTTGCCATAGAAAAACTCGAAGAGATCGAGCCCGCGTTCCCGCGGTATGAGAATCTTCTTGGATGTTTTCACCGCTACGACGGACGGGATCACGCTACTGATGAGCGCGCGGCGCTCCCGGTTCAATGCCTCAAGCGATGCGACTTGCTTTGGATCTACGTTTGGGGATGAGGCCAGCGTGTACTTTTCCGGCGTTCGAGTCGAAGGCAGATTCAACCCTCCGTGTTTGAGGCGGTAGTCGTAGAGCAGGGAAATTCCCGCGCTGATAAGCAGGACAAAAAGCAAGAATTTCGCGAGATTCTTCATTAGCTGACGTTAGAAAAAGTTCGTCCCTGTTGTTCGACAACTAAACGCCGGAAACGTTGATTCTCAGGCAACTCCAGGCGTGGGTCAGCCCCGAAGATCGACATGGCCGCCGCGCGCGCGCGTCGCATCAAGCCCGCATCCGACTTCAAATTGCCGATCTTAAGAGCCGGGAGGCCGCTTTGTGCCGTGCCAAGCAGATCGCCCGGTCCACGCAAGTCCCAGTCTGCTTCAGCCACTTCGAAGCCGTTACTTGTTTTCTCCAATACGGTGAGTTTTGCCGAGGTCTCCTTGGAGTGGTCGGATGTTAGAAAAATGCAATACGATTTATGTTCCCCACGGCCGATCCGCCCACGAAGTTGATGAAGCTGCGCCAAGCCAAAACGTTCAGAGTTTTCAACCAACATCACACTGGCATTAGGAACATCGATACCAACCTCGATCACTGTAGTGCTGATCAATGCCGTGGTCTTCCCGCGACGAAATCGTTCCATGATCTCCTGCTTCTCCGCCGCCGGAATACGGCCATGCAGTAATTCACAGCGATATGGATGCAATCGTTCCCGCCATAACTCGTACTCGGCCGACGCCGCTTTCACGTCCAACTTTTCACTCTCATCGATTAGCGGATAAATCACGTAGAGTTGCCGTCCCGCTTCCAATTGTGTTCGCAAAAAGCTGAGGACTTCCCCGAGTTTCGATTGGTCACGCACAGCGGTAACTATTTTTCCCCGGTTACGCGGCATCTCATCGATAATTGAAACATCGAGATCGCCGTAAATAGTCATCGTCAGGGTGCGCGGGATCGGTGTAGCCGTCATCACGAGGACATCGGGCGCTGGTTCGCGGGCCGTCAGTCTGGCGCGTTGAGCGACACCGAATTTATGCTGCTCGTCAATGACGACGAGCCCCAAATTCGAGAACGAAACGTTTTCATAAAGCAGCGCATGTGTGCCGACAATGATTTGCGGTTCTCTCGGCGGGAGCACGCGGTCCGGGGAGCACAGGCTGCCAGCCTGTTGTTCGCGGCAGCTTGCCGCGAACTCTTGGGCTTTGTACCTCCCAGGATACCACAACCACTGGTAATCTTGATCCGACCCCACCACGCCTGCATCCCACGGTTTCCGGCTGATGTAATTAAATTTCTCCTGCAGATCGCTCTCGGACCGGATCAACCGATCAAACGATTCTGTTTCCCAGACAGGTTCATTGCTGTTTTCAATCTTGTTGATTCGATTCGCGGTAAATGACTTGATGCTGTGCAGGATTTTCGAAACAGGGAAGAAGATCGGATTACCGCAGTCACCGTCGCGTTCGATCATCGGCTCGATTAAGAAATGGACATGGTCGGGCATGACGCAGGCTCCATATAATTCGTATCGCCGATCCTTCCACCGCAACAATGATTCGAGCACGATGTCACGCGCTTCCGTGGACAATTGCCGATGACTTCGGGTAGTAAACGTGATCGCGTATTTGGCCCACGGCCGCTCAAAGTGCGGGAGATTTCGGCGACGATAACCCTGCTTGTCCGCGTCCGCAGAGGTGTCCGGCAGGCTGCCGGACACTACAGGCTGGCAGCCTGTGCTCCCCAGATTCATTTCGCCTCGCTCAAACAGCGGCAGCGGTCCGCTCTCTTCCTGGCGCGCTGCCGTTCGCAGTGCCATGCGCACGCCGAGCGGTTCGAGCCAGCGCCCCAAGACAGCGTAATGCTGCTCAGCCAGAATTTGTGTCGGCGCCATGAATGCGGCCTGATATCCCGCTTCAACCGCGAGTAACATCGCCGTCATCGCCACGACAGTTTTGCCTGAACCCACGTCGCCTTGCAGCAAACGGTTCATCGGATGAGGCGCCGCGAGATCGCGGCGAAGTTCCGCGATTACTTTCGACTGCGCGCCAGTCAACTCGAATGGTAGTGCACTCAGAAATTTGTCGAGTAGCACGCCAGCGCCGCAGTGCGCCCGGCCAACGCGAATTGATGCGTCGGAGCGCCGCGATGCGATGAGCATTTGCATCGCGAAGAATTCAGAAAGAACCAGATGCTCCCTGGCGGCGTCACGCGCTTCCCAGCTTTCCGGGAAATGAATCGCGCGAATCGCGTCGTATCGTTCCCCATGAACCAGACCGCTCGGTACTAACGTATCTAATGGCTCATCGGAAATTTCATTCAACAGCCGGTAAATGATGCTGCGCAGAGCGCGCTGCGAAAGACCTTCTGTCGCGGGGTAAATGGGGGTGATACGCCGAAAATGGATCGAAATCTCCTCGTCATTCTCGATGACCTCAAACTCCGGGTGATCCACGCAAATCCTCTTTCCACGCAGACGCGGTTTGCCAAACACGACCATACGCTGGCCGGTCGCGATCATCTTCTGTACATAATGCAAGTTGAACCAGCGACACACCAGCGGCTCGCTTAACGCGTTCGGGCTCGATTCTTCCAGTGTGGCCTCAAAGATTTTCTTCCATCCGCCAAATCTGCGCATTGACGTTTTGACCACGTCGCCACAAAGGCAAATCGGGACGTCGCTTTCCTCGCGAGGAAAATGCGGAAACTGATATCGGTCTTCGTGACGTCGCGGAAAATGGGTGAGCAAATCTTCCGCCGTCTCGATCCCAAGCCGGCGCAGCGCTAGCAAACGCGGCCGCGGGATCCAATCGAATTCACTGAGCGACTGCGAGATTTCAATCTGGCGAGCGGTCGCCGCAGCGACCTGGCGACCCCGAAGGCTTTCGGGGTCACGAACTTTTCCATTTCGAAGCTCGCTCATTGGATGGGCACGGCTTGCCGCACCGCCTGAATCTGCATGCCCAGCCGCGTTTCGCCTTCGTATTCATCCGCTCGAACCCGAAACGCAATGTCCCAGGGGGTACGCGGAAGCGATGTGTTCGCTGCGTCGAAGTAAATTGCTCGCCGATGATAATTCCCCTGACGCAGGCGCAAAATGCGATGTTTGTCGTTCACCACTCGCGGAGGCGCCACCGGCTCGACTTCGCGCGCAAAAAAAACTGGCGCGGGATTTCCATTGCCGAATGGCTGGAGCATCTCGTGCCAGTACAGAAAATCGCCATTGAGATCGGAAAACGTCAGTTCGTGATCAAGGCGCAAGCAAGGCTGCAGATCTTCATCCGACAAAAGTTCACGTGCCGCGCAACGAAACGCCTCCGAGAAAAGATCGACATCTTTTTCGAGAATCGTTAGGCCCGCGGCCATCTCATGCCCGCCGTACTTTTGCAAGCTGCCGCTGCAACGGTTCAACGCTTCAACCAAATTCAAGCCTTCGATGCTGCGGCCACTTCCTTTTCCAATACCATTTTCCTCAAACCCTATCACGATCGCCGACCGATGATATTTGCGCGAAATTCGCGAGGCGACAATTCCCAGTACGCCCGGATGCCAGCCACGACCGCCCACCACGATTGCCGCATCGCGCGCAGGATCGAACTCACGGGCGATTTGCTCGTCTGCGGCGCGAAAGATTTCTTTTTCGACTTCCTGTCGCTCGCGGTTCTCTTTGTCAAGCAATTCAGCCAGCGACGCTGCCTCGGCTTCGTCTTGTGTTAGCAGGAGTTGCAACGACCTTTGTGCGTTGCTAAGCCGCCCGGACGCATTGAGTCGAGGACCGAGACGGAAGCCAATGTGCTCCGTTAAAATCGGCGGCCGCACCCCGCTCACCTCGATCAACCTTTTCAAGCCCGGCCTTGTCGATCTTGTCCGCCGGTCGGACGGACTCGTCCAGTGGCGAGCAATTTCAAATGCACCACGCTGCACGAAGGTCCGGTTCTCGCCCCGCAGCGGAACCATATCTGCCACGGTGCCAAGCGCAACAAGATCAAGTCTCGACTTGAGATCGAAATTGGGCAATGACCTCGTTTTCAAGAGCGCGTGACAGAGTTTGAAGACGATTCCGGCGCTGCAGAGATAATGAAACGGCGACCCAGGATCGATTTTCGGATTTACGATCGCCACACAATTGGGCAACGCCGATTTCGGTTCGTGATGATCCAGCACAACCACATCCACGCCGTGCCGGGTGAGATCGACAATCTCAGCGACGGACGACGTTCCACAGTCCATCGCGATCAATAGTTGCGGGTGATGTTCGCCAAGACAGCGTTCGATGCCTTCCGCGCTCAAGCCGTAGCCTTCCTCAATCCGCAACGGCAGAAATAGCCCCGGATCTGCGCCGAAGGCGCGTAATGTTTCCGCCAACAACGCAAGCGAAGTCACGCCATCGACATCGTAATCTCCAAATAGCACAATGCGCTCATGTCGATCTAGCGCCACGAGGATCCGATCCACAGCCGCCTGCATTTTTGGAAGTAAAAAAGGATCGCTTAACGAGCTGAGACGAGGCCGCAAGAATGTTTCTACTTCCTCCGCGCTCGTGAAACCCTTGCGCATGAGCAGCCGCGAGATACACGCCGAGCCGCAAATTTCACCCCACGAAATCTCGCTGCCGTTTAGCTCCTCAGGTGGCGCAATAATCCATCGGTTTCGCACCAATCACATTATTCGCGCAGAACTTTCTGACAACAAGATGCAAACGCTCGAAGCGTCTGGTTTTGACTTACGCTCGACTCGACAAATAGCCGTTTCCGATGAAAAAGGAAACTATGATTAAAGTAATGTC
>WNFX01015273.1_pt1 | contig 11849 bp, 8 predicted proteins | sample 5400111 | NCBI WGS metagenome assembly WNFX01 (sample SAMN13153363, study PRJNA577476) | soil metagenome | isolation source: 40 cm soil or saprolite under grassland replicate 1 | place: USA:California | collected 2016-06-15
ATGAAGTTCAGTTCGGGGTAGAGCCAGGCAGGCTCGTCGATATCACGTACATCGAACTTGGAGAGGGAGAGCGGCTCGACGGCCGGACCTTTATGGAAGTGCATATTCTTCACGCCCATTTCAATGCACTTCTCATAGAGAGGGAAGACCATGGGGTCATTGGCGCTCCAGCCCCGCGATTGACCGCGCCACTCGGCTGTGTACCATTTGAAGCCTTTGACACCACAGTCATTGATCTGGCGGCTCACCTCGTCCACGGCGTTAGGCATACGTGGATCAACCCCGCCCAGGGAGATAATACGCTGCGGGGCACGTTCACGCATCTTCATGTTTTTGTCGGCGGAGCAAAAGCCAGTATGGTAAAAGTCCATCAGCACCTGCGTCGAGAGAATGGACATATCAGCGTCGCCCTTGATAAATACCTCATCGAGATACCAGTCAGGGTCGACCTTGCGGAACTGGGTCTCGTAGTCCATCGTCCATTTCTTCTCGGGAGGATTGAATCCGGTGTGGAAGGCATAGAAGGTCTCGATGAAGGCATCCCCAAAGCGGTTCTTGGTGTTTTCCTTGCTGGCGTCCCAAAATCCAGTGTGTGCATCCAGGACAAATGATCCGTTCTTCATTGATTGATCCTTTCACTTGGTCGGCTAGCTATCAAGCAGGCGTTGCTTGTCTACTTGATAGAGCAGAAGGGAGGATAGATCTCTAATGAGATCTGTCCTCCCGCTGGATTGAAAGTTGGCTTAGGCAGGAGCTGCTTCGGATTCGGCGAAACCAAGGTATTCGGCAGCGTCTTCAGGATTCGCGAATATGAGCACTTTATCGTCGAGTCGCACCATCCGTCCATAGTGGGTGGATGTCTCAACCTCGAAATCATAGACACCGTACTCACCCGGGTCGTAACCCAGGGCATCGCCGATCTCATCCATGTTGAATTCGAGCATACGCACCCCATCGACGCGGATGATCGCCGGGTACCTTGTAATCTTCACGCCTGGCTTTTTGCTCATGACTTCTGCAATCGCATTGCCCTCAACGCTAGCGCTCAGGGTTACTCCGCAAAGGTTTGAGCGCTCCCGTGAGAATGCAAAATGGTACGAGGAGTGTGTTTCTGGCCTCTGTGTCTGACTCAAAGCTCTACCTCCTTTGGCAACTCTAATCCAAGTTTCTGCAGGATGGACTCAAAGCGCTGCTTCGCCCGATCATATGCATCTTCAAAACGCAAGATTTTTTGCTTTGGTTGCGACCAGACGGGTTGAAGCTGGCGCGCCGCTGCGACACTATATGGAACCCAATGGGTAAGCCATTCCCCCATAATGCGCTTATTCTCTGCGCCAAACTCGTCGTCGTCGATGAGCATCTCGAACAGGTCTTTGGTATATGCAAGGTTGTGCTCGTAGTCGTATTCAGCAATGCCGAAAAGAGTTGGGGTAACGAAATCACCATGGGGTGCAGCAAACTGCATCACGAACTGGCTGCGGAATAACTCACCGCAGAGCGGCTCAAAGATCACATTAGTGGCGAAGGTCGCCTCGGCCCAGTCGGGAGTTGCAGCCAGGCGCTCCACATTCTCCCGCACGCCGAACCAGACTGGATCGTGGAGCCAGACCTGCTTATGCTCAGATCCATTAAAGTTGGGAATGTGCTCGCTCAGATTCAGGTTGTAGAGCGCGAGATCTTGAGCGAAGCGCAGCTTGTCCATGGCATTTACGCAGATGGCGTTGTTGATCATGTTCGTTGGAGCATCTCGCTGCGCAGGCGTAAAGACTTGCATGCCAAGCCCATATTCGGGGTGCATCCACGCACTCACGTGCGTCTCGACACACTTGACCCAGCTGGTATCCCACGTCTCATAGACGTTCTGGCTGTTCGCGATAGCCAGCGCCTGCTGAATCTGTCGCTCGGTGTTCGCTTGCCGGACGTAGATGGTTCGGTGCCATTGCTCGTTGGGGTCTCGGAATACGTGCCAGTCCGACGACTTCATCTTCGTCCATGATTCATCATATCCTGCAGTTCCATCAGCGAAGGCGTAAAGCCAGCCCTGCAAGAGGTAGCGTTTGGGATCAGGCTGAACGTCGACTGTCACATCCTCATACACGCTGGCATGGCGTCCTTTGGGCGTGAAGTAATTATAGGAGCGACTTTCCGATCCCGAAAACGTAGCGGCACCCGCTCCAGCGTCCGTAATATTGATCGCGGGCCCAGTAGTTGATTCTGCCATGGGTCCTTTCCTCCATTTCGAGCTCTATAATTGAATGAACAAAAGTCGCTAAAAACATGCGGCAACGAGGCTCGCGCATCTAGCTTTGCTCAGCCGCATGCAAGGCACTACTCTACTTTACCTGTGGAAGTAAATTTGTCAAAGAAAATGCGATCTTCGCTGATGCCCTTTCGTATAAGTACCGGAATGGCTGCGTCGATCATAGGTGGTGGGCCGCAGAGGTAAGCTTGCGTCTCAATTTGACCAGGTTCCAGGTTACGTTCAAGAACTTCCGTGATCAGTCCTGTCTTCCCTGTCCACTCATCCTCTGCCGTAGCCATTGACAGGGCTGGCACAAAGCGGAAGCCGGGTAAGCGATCTTCCAACTGTTGCAGGAGGTCCAGGTAGAACAGATCCTTCTGCGTTCTGGCCCCGTAGAAATAGGTGGCTTTGCGTTTGATACCACGTTCTGCCATATCATTGAGCAATGACCAGATCGGTGCCATCCCAGAGCCACCACCAACGCAAATGATATCGCTGTCCGACTTCTCACGGAGCCTGAAGACGCCATATGGCCCCTTCGCCTCCATTTCCTGACCTACAGTGATACCACCCTCCAGGAGTCCCGAAAATAGACCACCTGGAAAAACTTTGATGATGAATTCCAGACGGTCGCTGCTACGCGGGGTGTTGGCCATAGAATAGGCACGATACTCTTCGCTTTCAGGAATACGCAGGGAAGTGTACTGGCCGGCGTTGAAGCGCATCTTCTTGCCCGGCTCGGCCATTTTGAGGACGAGCCGTTTGATATCGTGAGTAAGTGGTTCGATTGCCTCAACGATCGTCCTATAAGACTCGATGGGGATACCTAAGCGGATTATGTCTTCGTCGTAGTTGATCAGTTCAACTTCCAGGTCGCTATATGCGTGACAACGACATAGCAAAACATATCCCTCTTCGCTCTCGTACTCAGGCAACGCAAAGGTGGAGTATTTTTCCATCTCTATATCGCCATCAAGCAGAAACGATTTGCAGGCTGAGCACTGTCCTTCTCTACATCCATGCGTCAGCGATACTCCCTGACGAAAGGCTGCATTGAGCACAGTTTCGTCTTCGTTCACATCGATATCAATATCCACCGGTTGAAAGTGAACTCTATGTGTAGGCATCCCCCGCCTCTTTCTTAATCAAGACAACCCTCATGGGCACCATATTGGACTGCATAGAGGAGACAAGCGTAAAAGCAGCTTGCTTCTTGTCCCCTCTTTACGTCCATACAGGGCTCTCATCGCCCCTGGATCTTGTTGCCAGGAGTGACTTAGTCTCTTACGGATATCCCACACAACTACTTGATCGTGAAGCCCTTGCGATACTCGGCCATATAGGCTTCCCGCTGCTCGGGCGTCATCTGGTTGAGCAACACATTCGGGCTCTGAAACTGGATGCCTTTGAGATGGTCCAATGTCCACATTTCCTTGTCATCGAAGATGACGTGAGGCTGCGGGATGAGCGTCTTGCCATCGGGTCGGACGAAGCCTTGATCCTTCATGACGTCGGTCAGTTCCCACCCGTGGTAGCAGGTTTCCCACTCACGCTTGCCAACCAGTCGGCCCATCGCAGGTGTTGGGCGACCCTCGTATTCACCACGGAACGCATACTTATCGGTCCAATGACATGTCTTGGAGCAGTATGTCCGAACCTGGCCGTCTACCGTGTCCATGATAGTATCTTCACGGATCATGCAGGGAACCATACACGTCCAGCAGCGGTGTGGATAGACATACCCGACATCCTCGAAGGCGATGGGCTTGTGTCCATTGGGCTTGGACAGGCGTGCATAATGCTCCCACCACTTGCCATACTTGTTGTACCAGCCGGGATACTTAAACTCAAACCACTCAAAGTCTTCCTCGGTCATGGGGTCGATGCGCCAGAAGTTGGCGAACCAGCCAGTGGCGAAGAATTGTGCTGTCTCATGCACATAGCCCTTGTTGGCGATACGGTTCCAGGCCTCCTCAACATCCTCATGGTGGATCTTCAGACCATACTTCTCCAGCGGCATCAGATAGCTGCGGTAGTAGTCATCGTAGATCCAGCGCCGCCACATCTCTGCATAGCTCTCGCGATTCTTGCGACGGTCCTTCGTGCCGTATTCAATGAAGGTACCAATTGCCGCGTCGACGACGCAGTGGTTGTTCCAGAAGGCGTACTGGAGGTCGCGTTCCAGCAGCAGTTGGTTTTCAGGATCGGCCAGAGCCATCAAAAGCGTGGCATAGCCATTGCTGATGTGGCGGGACTCGTCGGATTGGACCGAGAGGAATACTGTGGGCAGGAGGTAGTCGCCATTAGCGGCGGCCTCCGATGGCATCGCCACGAACAGTGTGTTCGTGAAGGCGGTCTCGGCAACAATCTGAAGGTAGATATTGGCTGCCGTGATTGCATCGCCGGTGGTGAAGCCCTCGGCGAACTGCCGCCCGATCGTCCCCGCGTAGCACCTGTCGAAGGACTTCTCGGTAGTGTCGAACCCGGCAGGATCGATGTAGTTCTTCATGTAGAAGCGCTTCAGGTGCATCTGGATTGTCGAGTGACGTACCTCGTCAATCATTTGAAGTGCCAGTCCGTTGTGGAGTTCTGGGTTTGGCACCACTGTGGTAAGCAAGGGCATGGCGCGAGCCGCGGAAATCTCGGGGAATGGAATGATGCCCAGGAAGAGCTTCATCCACTCCATCCAGCGCGGTTGCGTCTGGCGGAACATATTGCCACGGAGCGCTCCGTCCATGGCCCCCATGGAGCGATTATCTTTCTCCTCTTGCATGGGGAAATAGGACTGCATGACCTGCTTCAACGGTTCCTTCTTAGGAGCCTTGGTAAATTTGTAGTCGGTAGGATACTTCTGTACCGGTGTGACAAATGTTGGCTCCCAGGAAAGTTCCTGGATCTTGTTGTACGCCTTGGTAATACTACTACGAGCCATATTGCTTGTTCTCCTTGTCTGACAGCCACCGGGCTGTCTCTAACTTGTCCTACTTGAGCAACCTACTCCTCTGGGTGAAGCAATACGTTGGCTAATCTACATTGGATACAAATATGCTTTTGCTGTCTGGCAGCATTTTCGAGCAGCACCGGTGACTCCATCCAGTTGCCTGTCATGCTTCTACTGTCTAAAATTGAGCGACGTACTCCTGCATCAAGGTATCCACATCAGGGGAATTGAAGAATACCTCTCATCCTACCCGCATCTAATGAAATGGTAACATAGAGTCAGTGAGGGGAAAGTAATAATCGACGGGGGTTCGGTGAAAAATTGGTGAAAATATTTAAACTCTCCTTTGTTCTTACAAATAGATTCACAGCAGTATGTTATAATAGTGCCATAGTATGCTTGTAAATTAATTTTTGCCAGAAGTTTCTAGCAAGAGCCCTTTACCGCTATATATGGTTGTGATCGGGCTATCAAGATATTCCTATTCAGCCTTCAGAGTGTCCGTAACTTCAGAGGACAGGCGATGGCAGGTCTGCCATCGCCATGTCTCACCTGCTTGCACTGAGGTGAAGGTATGACAAGCCAGCTGTATCGTGTTAACCTATCCATTGCCTCGCCATCGGAGATCGAACATACTGCTCGACAGTTGAGAGCGATTCGTGAGGGCTTCTTGACCACTGGAAGCCTGGCTACACACTCTCCTCGCTCACTGATATTGGATTCCTGGCAGCGTTGCCACGCCATGAATGTCAATCCCTCACGACGTTGTGCGCCGCTCGCCATCGCCAGGGAGTCCCAACTCCATCAACTACGCGAGGCTAATGAACTGCTTGTACGTGCCACACGCTCTGTAATGGATCGCCTCACGAACTTTCTCGCCGATTCGGGTTATGTCGTAGTGCTAAGTGATGCCAAAGGGCGTCTACTGGACGTGATTGGTGATGCGATGATACGCCGTCGACTTGCTCGCATTGACTTCGTTCCGGGCGGCAATTGGAGTGAAGCTGCTGCCGGCACCAATGCCATCGGCACGGCCCTCGCCGATCGTCATGTCGTGCAACTCATGGCGGCAGAGCACTATTGTGATGGATGGCAAGACCTCACTTGTACAGCGGCACCTATTCGGCATCCATTTACAGGTGAGGTTTTAGGTGTCCTGGATGTTACGGGCGATTATCGCCTCATTCGTTCGTTTCTTACTAACTCCTTAGCTGCAGCAGCCTTAGAGGTTCAACAAGAGCTGCGTACACTCCTCACATCCACGAATGCTAATGAGCTTCAGACGAAATTCCAGGCAGTCACAGTAGGGTTTCTCAATGGTACGAACTCCCTTGGGGTGAACATAAATAACGAAATACAGTGGCATCACACCGACGAGAAATTATTGAAATCCTCTACAGTAGGTGACATGTGGTCGCGACTCGACCTCCAGGAACGCAGAACACGCGATGCAGAGCTCCTGGCAGCAGCCGCAGGTGCGATCAGTGCCAGTCTGGACTTACAAGTCACACTCGAGAAGGTGGCCGAGCAGGCGGGCCACCAGAAGTAGTGCTTGGGGGAACTGATGCAGTCTCACTTGTTCGGGAACGTGGCGAACCGGTGATTATTGACGATGTCCTCTCCTCTACCACCCTATCAGTCACCCTTGGCGAACTAATGGGAATCCGTTCGCTAGCATTACTTCCCCTGGTGACAGCGCTTGGAGTTATTGGATTCATTGCTGCCCCCAGGTCTATACCTTACCACTGGGTAACCAATGATGTGCGGCTTGGTCTGGCTCTTGCGGCCCAATCAGCAACGGCTATCGAGAATGCTCGACTCTTTAGCATCCTTCAACAGCATAATCGGCGCATTGAGGTACTCAATGCTATGGCACAACTCCTTAGCACCTTGCCCGATCCCAACCAGCATCTCGAACTCGTTTTGAAGCGCATCGCGGAGATCATGGATCTGGATGCAGGTATAGTCTTGCTACTCGATCAGAATACAGGCAATCTGACCCTTGTCGCTCATTGTGGATTGCCCGAGGTAGTGTCTCTCGACCTCTATGATCTTCCATTGAGACCACTCTATGAAATAGCTTGCCTGGTCGTTGCCACGAGAGAATCGCTCCTGACTTGCTGCGAGGAGTGTAGTGGACGCATTAAATATGAACCTCTTCACGCCATAGGCTTCTGCGATTTGATGGCTGTTCCGCTGTTAGCTGGTAAAACGATCCTCGGAGTTCTACTTGTTGGAAGCCATAGCCCTCGGGGGCTCACGGATGAAGATCTTGCCTTGTTTACAACCATCGGACAACAGCTCGGCTTGACCTTGAAGAACGCTCAGTTACTGCGCTCTGCTACTGAAATGGATGCCTTGCGTGAAGCTGACCGGCTCAAGAGTGGGTTCATCGCCGCCGTTTCCCACGATCTGCGATCACCTCTTACCGCTATCCGAGCTTCCGTTGAGAGCTTGCTTGATCGACGAGAGATTCAATCTACTTGGGAGCTGGATCATCTGTTGCACAACATTGCCGGCCAGACTAGTAGGCTGGGAAGATTGGTCGATCAGTTGCTCGACCTCTCACGTATCGAGGCCGGAGTTCTCTCGCTCGATCTTGACTGGACGGAACTCCCTGTACTGATTGCGGATACTATAGCGAAGTTTGAAGAACTGAACAATGGGTGCCGGGTGGAACGGGACATAGCGGCGGATTTGCCCTTGCATTACGTTGACCCCGATCGCCTTATACAGGTATTGTGGAACTTATTGGAGAATGCCAACAAATACGCTTCGCCACACTCAGCGATTAAGGTGGAGGCGAAATGGACAGGGACGGAGGTGCTGATTGGGGTGGCTGACCGTGGTCCTGGAATACCTGCAGGAGAGCACGAGAAGATTTTCCAGCACTTCTATCGTCTGGACAGAGACTATAGAGCGCATACGCAAGGCAGTGGTTTAGGTCTAGCCATCTGCCGGGGTATAGTGCAAGCTCATGGTGGACGAATCTGGGTAGAGGATCGAGCGGATGGCGGTAGCATCTTTCGTATTGCATTGCCTCTGCCGCCAGATTCCATCGCTCTTGAGGGACTGGACGAGCCTGAACTATACACTGCCAGTACTACGTGAACTGTACACCATCAGCACTAAGGGAAGTGATACTATGGGCCACGCTAAAGAGCGCATTTTACTGGTCGATGACGACCCCGGTATTATGGCAGCGGTTAATCATTCCCTGTCTACCTACGGCTATAAGATGACAACGGCCACCGACGGGGTGGAAGCTTTAGCAGCGTTCGAGCGCGAACTACCGGATCTCATCTTGCTGGACCTGGTAATGCCTCGATGCGATGGCATGGAAGTCTGCCAACATATCCGTGAACACTCCACAACTCCAATCATTGTACTGAGCATCAAGGGCAGCGAAGCCGACATAGTATCTGTGCTTGACCTGGGTGCTGATGACTACCTGGTGAAGCCTTTCCGCTTAGCTGAGCTACTTGCTCGCGTACGAGCTGTAATGCGCCGTGGGAGCAGGACCCTGGCAACAAAGGTTACGTGTGGTGATTTAGAGATCGACACTGAGAAACACAAAGTTACTGTCACCGATCGCACCATCACCCTTACACCAATCGAGTATGCAGTGCTGGAAGAGTTGGCGAAGAACGTGGGACGGGTATTAACCACCCATCTGCTTCTGCAGCGGGTCTGGGGCTCCCAATATAGTGACGCAACCGACTATGTCAAAGGAGTCGTACGTCGTCTGCGTGTCAAACTGGAGCCTGATCCCGCACATCCACGCTATATCATCACCGAGCCTCACCTTGGATACCGGCTGAGCGATTCCTTTTTCTGAAGAGGCGGGCTCATCATCACCAAACCTATTGCGTCATCTCCCTGACAATCTGCTGCACGCGAGCGCCATTAGCACGTCCTTTTGTCTCTTTCGCCGCCACGGGCATGACGCGCCTGAAATCTTTCCCGTTTGCCTCGATCAACCTGGCAACCACAGCCCTTACCTCATCGTCGCTCAATTGCGACCCTTGCAGGTACCCCTGCAGGATGTTCATCTCCTGCCGCTCCTTATCAGCCAGTTCGGTTCGTCCACCCTGTTCATAAAGCGGAATAGCCTGCTGCCGCTTTTTGACTTCCTGTTCTACTACCCGCAAACAATCGGCCTCCGTCAGCGCTTTTCCATATTCAGCATTCTTGCGATCCGTGCGCGCCACCTCAAGATTATGAATAGCCCCCAAAGCCATACGCAAAGTATCCAGCCTCACCTGGTCGCGCGCCCGCTGCGCCTCCCGGACATCTTTCCGCAATTGCTGCTCAATGGGAAATTCCTGTCGTGCTTCAGCCATTTTCTTCCATCTCCTCCCTCAATAATCATGTTTGTGATCTGTCAAGTATTATAGCATGACTTCTCGTTGCTTGCTAGGAGTCGGCTTGGATGGCTTCTAGAGCGGCTCGGCGGTTTTGGGTTCGTGCTGTTTTGTCTCCTGGTGTCTACCATTCTCTCTCGTTTTCTCTCGGTTTTGCTGTCAGTTTTGCTGTCAGCTTTTGGTTGTTCGGCTCTGTGTTTTTCCTGCCACTTGTGTAGCTTTTCTTTATATTTTATGACAAAACGAATGCCAGACTCTTTTATGTTGATTATGAATGTTCTTCTTTCAGTTGATATTTAGACTATCTGGACCCAAAAAGGCAACCCTCATTGCAGAGGATTGCCAAAGCGAGTAATGTGACCTCAACACAAAACGAGGAGCATTACTCAAGTGAACCTTAACACAACGATACAGATACGTCATCAGATCTGGCAGTGTTTTTCTCGTAGCGCCGATGCGCTCTTTGAGTTGGCCGATGCCTTGACGGGTGAAGTTGCTGCCCGCTCGCTGCCGGAATTGTCCTTGTCGGCCAGCTTCCGGCGCAAGTGGAGCAGCGTGTATGAAGCCCTGGAAGACGGGCGGATTGATACGCAGCGCTGGAGCAGCATCTGGACACAGGCTCTGCTCGCCAGCCATGAAGGTCCGGTGTGGATAAGCGTTGACAGCACCAGCATCGCTCGACCCGAAGCCGAGACCAGCCCGGATCGCGGGATGATCTACGTCTGCAATCTGCCTCACGAAAGCCGTCCCGTGAATGTGGGCTGGCAGTTCTCGACGGTCATGCTCTTGCCAGCAAAGCGCAGCAGTTGGGGAGCGATCCTCTCTCAGAGACGCATCCAGAGCCAGCAGACGGCAGTTTCGGTCGCCATTGAGCAAGTGGAACACCTGCGCCCTCTGCTGCCTGGTTCGGTGCGCATCCTGGCCGATCGCTGGTATGCGACGGGAGCCTTTCTGCTGGCCTGTCAACGGATGCAGGTTGAGGTCTTGCTGCGACTCAAGCGCAACCGCAAGCTGTATCGCCCAGCCCCTGTCCCGCTGAAAGGGCAACGTGGGGCACGCCGCAAAGACGGAACGCTGTTTCAGGGAAGTCACCCCGAAACCTGGGGTGAGCCAGAGCAGGAGTGGAAGGGCACCGACGAAGTTGGCAAGCCGATGGTGGTGCAAGTCTGGCACCGCCTGCATTTCCGCCAAGCGCGAGAGGTCGAGGTGAGCGTCTACCGCGTCCTGCGAGAACGCGCCAGGGGAACCAAGCGCGATCCTCGCGAGAGTTGGTTTTGCTGGATGGGGAAAGCTCCTCTCCCGCTTGAGGAGGTGGCAGCGACCTATCGCCACCGCTTCTCGCATGAGCATACCTATCGCTTTCTCAAGCAAGATCTCTTCTGGACAAAAGCTCGGGTGCGCACGCCACAGCAATTTGAACGCTGGAGCCTGCTCGTTGCCACGGCCATGAATTATTTGGTTTTGGCTCGTCATGTGGGCCAAGCATGTTACCGACCTTGGGAAAGGAGATGCGAGGTGGTCACTCCTCGGCAAGTTCGCCGGGTCATGCCTGCCATTTTGGCGCAGCTTGGCACACCAGCCAAGGAACCCAAACCGCGTGGAAAATCGCCGGGTTGGTGCAAAGGGACGCCTCGGACGCGTGCCCCGCGCTTTGCGGTGATTAAAAAACCCAAGCCGGTGCCAAAAACGCACCGCAAACGAGCCTGATGGCTCACCACTCGTTCTCATACGTTGTCCATTCCGACGGCTCATAGGGCGTCGGCTAGATCGTTAGTAGTTTAAACATCAATTATTAAAAATGAATTACAGCTTTGTTTGAATACGCTGCCACTATATCATGGGGCACGAAACATCTGCAAAAGTGCCATTCCTTTCACTTCTGGGCAATCAAAAAACGATACGTGGACTATCCTTCCTCTGTGCCCGTAACTCTGGATTATGGGTACGAGAGGAGTAATACGTCAGGATTAGCCAAAAGGCTCAGGGGGAGCCATTGAGGGAGGGTGGATGAGGAAAATACAGTGGGGAGCGCCACATCGAACGCCTGGGTAACACGCAGCACAACAAAGCGGGTATCCCTTGGGATAGATACCCGCTTCCAGAACACGGTTGACGATGCAACGAACGCCGCTGGTTCTGCACGCCTGCGCCGACGGTTACTTCACGAACTGCAAGGGTTCGCCCTGGGTGATCATCGCCAGCAGCCCTGCGTTCTGTTCGCCGTTGAAGGGCGTCTTGGCAGGTGTTGCACTGGGACAGACCTTGGCCTCCTCCTCTGGCGAGTTGAACCAGAAGCCCACGT